>JGI24702J35022_10002753_pt1 | contig 10666 bp, 8 predicted proteins | sample TergutTh196P4_FD_35022 | JGI IMG/M metagenome (IMG submission 35022)
GTACATGGCGACGGACTTACTTCGCTTCAATACAGGGATGCCACAGGAGGCGTGACGAAAGAAGTAATTTCCGCAAGTAGGGGCGTTGATTATCTTACGATGGAACGTATCGGCAAAAAAATAATAATGAAAGTAGCGAATGAAAGCTTCACCAATACTCCTTCCGGAGAAATAGAATTAGACTTACCTTCCACTTGTTATGTTGGTATTTTTGTTTGCTCGCATGAAGCGGATGTGTTGGAAAAAGCCCATTTTACGGATTTACAGTTGCGATCGTTAACTCCAAGACAGCCAAGGGTGAGCAGCCTGTTGGAGATATTAGACGTAACAACCGGTAAAAGAACGGTGGTGAAAGAATTTCCTTATGCCATAGAAGCTGCCAATTGGACGCCTGATGGAAAATGGTTGGTTTATAACAGCGGAGGAAAAATCTACAAAATAGCACCCGATAATCCGGGAGAACCTCAGCTGATTAATACCGGTTTCGTTACGCGTTGCAATAACGATCATGTGATAAGCGCCGATGGAAAGTATTTGGCTATTAGCCACAGTCCGGTTGAGGGTGGTGGATCGCGAATATATACCATGCCTTTCACAATAGAAACGCCACGGCTTATTACTCCTGTAGGGCCGAGTTATCTTCATGGCATCAGTCCAGATAATAAATACTTAGCCTATTGTGCAGAAAGAAAAGGTAATTATGACGTTTACATCATCCCATTTGAAGGCGGAGAAGAGGTTCGACTGACTACCGCAGAAGACTTGGACGATGGTCCCGAATATTCACCCGATGGCCGGTATATATGGTTTAATTCGGTACGTACGGGATTGATGCAGGTGTGGAGAATGAAAGCCGACGGTTCGGAACAAACGCAGATGACTTTCGACGAAACCCGTAACTCATGGTTTCCGCACATATCTCCCGATGGAAAACAGGTTGTTTTTATTGCCTATTATAAAGGAGACTTAAAACCCAATGAACATTTGGCTAATAAGAATGTAGAACTTCGAATCATGCCTGCTGAAGGAGGCGAACCTAAGACTTTGGTCAAACTATTCGGAGGACAGGGGACAATCAATGTGAATTCGTGGGCTCCCGATAGTAAGCGATTCTCTTTTGTAAGCTACCGCTTGGAAAACTAAGAATGTTTAATTCACTAAAAATATATGAATATGAAAAAAATTTATTTAGTATTACTTGCTACTTGTTTGATAGCAATGAGTTTGTCGTTTTATTCTTTTATAGGACAAGATGATGATTGGGTAACTATTTTTGACGGGAAATCCTTCAACGGATGGAGAGGCTATTGTATGACTACTGTTCCGGTTAAATGGACATTAGAGGGAGATGGATCCATGAAGATAAACACTATCAATGATGGAAGAGAAGGTCAAGAAGGTGGAGGAAACCTTCTTTACGATAAAAAATTAAAAAACTTCGAATTAGAATTGGAATGGAAATCTCCTGAAAGAGGGAATAGTGGAATATTCTATTATGCAGTGGAACTTCCGGGTAAGCCTATTTATGTTTCTGCTCCTGAATATCAGTTAGGTGTCGTTAATCCTTCTGAAAGGGCTGNCAAACAAAATCCGGCATCTTTATTCGATGTGGTTCCTGCGATACCTCAAAATGCAAAAGGTCCCGGAGAATGGAATAAAGCCAAGATTATTGTCAATAAAGGAAAAGTAGAACATTATCAGAACGATGTTAAGGTCTGCGAATATTTTTTATGGACGCCGGAATGGAAAGAATTGTTGAATAACAGTAAATTCAGTGAAACCNGATGGCCTGAAGCTTACAGNTATCAAATCAATGCCGGTGGAGAAAACCATGAAGGCTATATTGCCTTACAAGACCATGGAATGGATTTTTGGTTCCGGAATATCCGGCTGAAGATACTTCCGGATTGATTTGATTGATTGCAAATTATATAAATACACATTTAATCCGGCTAACATGCGTAGTCGCACCGGGTTTTATTCCCGTGTCGGTTGAAACGGTAATAGTATTGATATGTATTGCTTCTTTTAAAATCCGCTTGCTTTGAGTTTCAAACCTGATTTTTCATCTAATCCGAACATCAGGTTAAAATTTTGAACGGCTTGTCCTGAAGCGCCTTTCAACAGGTTGTCAATCACGGAGATTATCAACAACCGGTTCCCGTGCTTTTCTGGATAAAGGATGCACATGTTTGTATTTACCGCCTGTTTCATGTCGGGATTTTTGTCTGTGACAAAAGTAAAAGCCGCATCCCGGTAAAAATCCGAATAAAGTTTTTTCACTTCTTCCTGTGGTAAATCGCAAGAAGTGTAAATGCAGGCGAATATTCCCCGTGCAAAATTCCCTCTTACCGGAATGAAATGAATAGGCGATGACCATCCGGGCTGTAATTGCAGCAGCGATTCCGTTATCTCTTGTAAATGTTGATGTTCAAAAGGTTTGTATACGGAAATATTATCGGTGCGCCAACTGAAATGCGTAGTTGCAGCGGGTTTCACACCTGCTCCTGTTGAACCTGTTATGGCATTGACATGTATTGCTTCTTTTAGCAAACCATTAGCTGCCAAAGGCAATAATGCCAATTGGATAGCTGTTGCAAAACAACCGGGATTAGCAATGCGCGAAGCTGTCTGAATAGACGGTTTATTCAATTCAGGTAAACCGTAAACAAATTCGCCGGCAGAATCCTTGTGCCGGTAATCGGTAGATAAATCAATGATTTTTAAGGATTCCGGAAGCGAGTGTGTTTCCATAAACATCCGNCTATCGCCATGTGCCGAACAAAGGAAGAGGGCGTCCGTTNCGGCTAANGAAANCGTATCGGAAAAAACCAAATCCGTTTCTCCGAAAAGTCCTCCATGCACATCGGTAATCCGGTTTCCCGCATTNCTTGCGCTATGGATGAATTGGATTTCCACATCCGGATGGACNATTANCAAACGAATCAATTCTCCGGCTGTATATCCTGCTCCGCCGATAATTCCTACTTTCAGCTTCATAACACAGTTCTTTTATTTTCCATTCCTTTTTTGGACGGCATGGTAAATTTTCGCCGGGATCGCCGTTATTTTCGTAAAGCCTTTGGCNTCGTCGGCAGACCAAGCTTTATTTATTTCGCCATATTCTCCGAAATCGGTTTTCATTAAATCGAAATCACTTTCCACGCCAACAAGTGTATAACCGTAGGGACGAAGACGGATTATCACCGTTCCGGTCACATTGCGTTGTGAACTTTGCAGGAAAGCTTCTATATCGCGCATTACCGGTTCGAGGTATTGTGCTTCATGTAGAAACATACCATACCAGTTACCAACTTGATCTTTCCAATACTGTTGCCATTTGGTAAGCGTGTGTTTTTCAAGCATTTTATGCCCGTTGATAATAAGTAGGGGAGCGGCGGCTTCAAATCCTACGCGTCCTTTTATACCGATAATCGTATCGCCGATATGCATATCGCGACCAATGGCGTAACGCGACCCGATGCGTTCGATTTCCTGGATAGCTTCCACTTTATTGGAATAAGGTTTTCCGTTAACGGCAGAAATTTCGCCTTCTGTAAACGTAATCGTCAAGTCTTCTTCGCCTCTTTCTTGCAATTGAGAAGGATAAGCTTCTTCGGGCAAAGTGCGGTCCGGCTGCAAAGTTTCCTTTCCGCCTATACTGGTTCCCCAAAGTCCTTTGTTGATAGAATATTCCATCTTAGTAAAATCGGCTTCATAACCGTTTTCCTTCAAATAATTGATTTCATATTCGCGTGTAAGCGTCAAGTCGCGGGTAGGCGCAATGATTCCGATTTCAGGAGCTAACACATCAAATGTTAAATCGAAACGGACTTGATCGTTACCTGCGCCCGTACTGCCGTGCGCTACATAATCGGCGCCGATTTCTTTCGCATAATTAATAACGGCAAGGGCTTGGAATATCCGTTCGGAACTGACGGAAATAGGATAAGTACCATTACGTAATACATTCCCGAATACCATATATTTGATGCTCTTTTCGTAGTACTCTCCGGTAATATCAATACCTACATGTTTCTTCACGCCTAAGCGGTATGCGCGTTCTTCGATGCGTTTCAAATCATCGTCGGTAAATCCGCCTGTATTTGCTAAAACCGAGTAAACCTCATATCCTTTTTCTTTTGATAAATACATAGCGCAAAAGGATGTATCCAATCCTCCACTGAATGCCAAAACTACTTTTTTCATTTATTTATATTTTTTATTTTTTAACATTATTAACTCATCTTATGTCACCCGTCACATGTCACCCGTCACTTATCACCTGTCTTTTTCGGATCATACAACAATGCCGTACAAATACAATAACGGCGATTAGTCCGCTGCAGAATGTCGTAATTAACGCATCCTTGACAGCCTCGCCAAAAAGCCTCATCATCCGTAAGATCTGCAAATGTTACCGGCACATAACCCAAATCGGTATTAATTTTCATTACGGCAGCGCCTGATGTTAGTCCGAAAAGTTTAGCGTCGGGGAATTTTTCGCGCGACAGGTGAAAAGATTTTTCTTTAATTTTTCGCGCCAAACCGAGATTTCGATACTTTTCAACGACAATCAGTCCCGAATTGGCTACATATTGTTTATTTCCCCAGCTTTCGATATAACAAAATCCGGCAAATTCACGATCAACTAATGCAATAATAGCTTTTCCTTCACGCATTTTCTGTTCAATATATTCGTGCGTACGCTTTGCAATTCCCGTACCACGCACTTTAGTTGCATCTTCTATGGTTTGCAATATGACCGGAACAAACCGGAGATGTTCTTCGCCGGCAACTAAAATTTCAACTTGGTTTTCGATCATCTTCTACGAAACTCTATTTTGGAGTTCTTATCTCTTCTCTTTTGAATCCCGGAATAATCTTTGTTAATATATCTAAAATCTCTTGCCTGCTTACCCCTTCCCGAGGAATAAGCAAAAGAGTATCATTGCCGGGAATAGATCCTAAAAATGTTGAAGAAGCATGATTATTAATATCTAAAGCAATTTCGCCTGCAAAACCCGGACGGGTTTTAATAACGCCAAATTGATAAGAAAAATCAAAAGATATGAATCCGCGACTTATTGGTGGCGTTGTTTTATTTTTAACAAATAACCGGTCGGAGTAATTTGTTTCATGAAGAGGATTCATATATATATAATTCCCCCTATCATCCGGCATTTTACTGATTTTTAACTCCTTAATATCTCTCGATAAAGTAGTTTGAGTAATTGTGAACCCTCTGTCATGTAAAAGTTTCAATAATTTACCTTGACTATTTGGAGCATGTGTATTTACCAACTCCTGAATAATTGCCAACCGCCTTTTTTTAGTTATCATCTTGTATATATTTGTTAAATTCGCTTGCAAAATTATTCAAAATTTTATTAATATGTATATTTTTTTAGGATATTTTTTCAAATCTCATTGATTTAAATAAATTGGTATCAAAGAGGAGACCCCTGCTTATGGATGAATTTCAAATTGTCACTTTTATACTGCGCCGTCATTGCGAGCGGAGCGAAGCAATCCAATTCACACTATTTCCGGATTGCTTCGGACTTCGTCCTCGCAAAGATGCGACAATTTGAAATGCACCCCCTACTTATTTCTTATCAAAAACTTATAAATATATCTTTTTCAATTTACATCACGAGTTGATAAAAAATGAAGATATTTTTCTTTTAACCCTTTTTTCTCAAAAATATTAATTAAATTTGCCGTTCGAATATTGAATATACAACAGATTATTTTTGTTATACATATAAATATCATTACTATGCAGAGTTTATTGACTATATTGTTATTGTTTATGCCTCAAGGAATGGAATGGGTAATTATTTTAGTTGTGGTTCTTTTACTTTTCGGCGGGAAAAAAATTCCCGAGTTGATGAAAGGCATTGGCAAAGGAGTTAGAGGATTTAAAGACGGATTAAAGGAAATTGAAGAAGACATCAAAGAAGATGCTTCAAAGTAAACCAATCCTTTCTTAAATACGGAATGAACGCTCAGGAAATGTCTTTCTGGGATCACCTGGAAGAACTTCGTTGGATGTTGTTCAGGATTATTATTGCATTAATAATTTTTGCAATAGGTGCATTTATTATTATGCCCTGGTTCTTTGATACCGTCATTATGGCGCCCGCCAAACCTGATTTTTTCCTTTATAGTTCAATGTGTAAACTGAGCCAAAAATTTTCATTTCTTCCGGATTTCTGCGACAATGAATTTCATGTGGATATGATCAATTTTGAATTGACAGCGCCTTTTCTCAGGCATATAAGCACTTCGGGATGGGTTGCGTTGGTTTTGATTTGTCCGTATATTTTGTTTGAACTCTGGCGATTTATTCGTCCTGCTTTGTACGAACACGAGAGAAAAAATGTTCGTTGGGTATTTATGTTTGGTTCGGTGATGTTTTTTATCGGATGCTTCGTTAGCTATGCTTTGATTTTTCCGATGACCTTACGCTTTCTTTATACGTATACCTTAAGCGATATTATTCACAATCAGGTTTCCTTAAGTGACTATTTGGACAATTTTATTACAATGATTTTGATCATAGGATTAGTTTTTGAAATGCCTTTAATTTCATGGTTATTGTCGCAAATAGGCATTTTGAAAAAATCCTTTTTCAAAACTTACCGCCGCCATGCAATTGTTATCCTAGTGATTTTAGCGGCAATTATTACTCCAACCGGCGATCCTTTCACTTTATCATTGGTTTTCTTCCCCTTGTATGCTTTGTATGAGCTAAGCATAATCCTTGTAAAAAAAGACCCGAAAGAAGACGATGAAGAAGTGTTAGCGGAGCAAACGTAAACGGCGTTGTATTCTTCTTATTTCATTTGCTCCCTGATGTATTCTATGAGTTTTTTATAAACCGGATTTTTCTTCAATAGTTTTTCATTACCGATTACGTGCAGTTGTTTTCTTGCCCGCGTTAATGCGACATTCAGTTTCCGGTCAATCCGGTTGCCGTTTTCTTCCAACCAATTAGGCAAAAATTTCAATTGTTCTTCCGTTTTGATGCAGAACGAATAGATAATTACATCGCGTTGGCTTCCTTGAAACCGTTCGACCGTATCAACGGTGATTTCGGATAATTCCGGGATTCCTGTTTCCTGTAATTGTTTACGGATCAAAGCGATTTGATTCCGGAAAGGCGCAATAATTCCGATACTTTGTGGATTCAATCCTTCGCCTTTCTCTAAATGTTTAACATACAGTTCTTTGCAGATTTCCGTAACCGTATCGGCTTCTTTACGATTGATTTTATCGGAAAATTCTCTATGCAGCGGTTCAACCGGATAAAAACGTATCCGGTTATGGTCGGGCCATTCCTCCGTTTGATGCGGTAATCCGGCCGATTCCAAACGTCCTTCATAGAATTGTTCGGAAGGGAAAGCCGCTATTACGGGGTGCATCCTTCCTTGTTTGGATAGCATGTCTAAAGCGGATGTATTACCCTCGACGGAGTATTTTCGATAGAAACGTTCAAAAAGAGAAGCGCTCAAATCGGTTATTCCGGCAGCATTTAATAACGGGTCGTTTACCCGGCTTTCTTCTTTGCTCTGAAGCACGACGGCAGGCAGTTGTTTATGATCGCCTATCAATACGAACCGGTCAACGGCATTTTCTCCCGTTTCATTTTTAACGCAAAAAATACCCAGCAAATGCGGTTCCAGCAATTGGGTCGCTTCGTCAATAATTGCCAAATCAAAATGTTTCAATTGAAAAAGTTCCGGTTTATTCCATACGGAAGCGACTGTTCCAACGAAAATCCGGCAACGTTGAATGACTTCCAAAACCTCGCTTCGTTTTTGACAATTATTTAAATAGTTTTCCAATAAATAGTTGCGAAACTCCGGATTGCAGTTCAGTTCGCTACCGATCCGGATGAAAGGCAAAGAAACGCTAATTCCGGTTAATGCTTTACAGATTTCATCTACGGCGCGATTCGTATATGCCAATAATAAAACGTTAGTCTTGTGTGGAACGTCATTGCGGGCTTGACCCGCAATCTCCTGAACCCCGTTGTCATTGCGGGCTTGACCCGCAATCCCTTGAACCCCGCTGTCATTGCGGGCTTGACCCACAATCCCCTGAACCCCGCTGTCATTGCGGGCATGACCCGCAATCCCTTGCTTATTCATTATTTCGATTTCCACCATTTGCTTCAAGGCGATGGAAGTTTTTCCCGAACCGGGAGGACCTAACAAGAGAAACAGATCGTTTTGCTTGTCATTGCGGACATGATCCGCAATCCTCTGAACCTCGCTGTCATTGCGGGCTTGACCCGCAATCCCCTGAACCCTGTTGTCATTGCGGGCTTGACCCGCAATCCCATGGGATTTATCAGGGAATCCATCAAGTGCGGGATGACGGCATGATAAAGAACCTGGTGCTGTCAATAAATCTTTCCGGTCTTGATTCGCTTCGAGAAAGCAAGTCAGTGCTCTGAACATTCCCGCAAAATTCGTATCCATATAATCATGTTCAACGGCATAACAAGCGTCCTGATTCCAGACATGCGGATTTTTTTGCCGGTAACGCAAGCGGACGATCAACAGGTTTCCTTCCAACCGTTCGATGGCTCCTCTGAAAACCTGGCGATTATTGACCGTGTCGGAAACGGCGTTCCGTTCGTACAAAACGATGGCGTCGCCCGGACGAAAAGTAGGTAAATACAAATCGGGATATACAGGAATTTCCAAAGTGACCGTATGTGATTCCGAGGCGGCATGGTTTTCAATAATTCGCAAATCGTAAAGAATTTCTCCGGCAATCAGTTTATCTTCAAATGAAGCGTTCCATAAAACGGATGCTTTTTTTATTCCTTCGTATTCACGTTCGCCNGCTTTGGAAAGCCATAATTCTTTAACAATAAAAGTATAAATTCTTAGAAAATAAGCTTTTTCATGTTCTTTCAGGCATGAAAACCCGATTGAAAAACGATCAATAACGGGCGCTAAATAATTCGTGAATAAATTACCGGAAAGCGATTTTGTATTCAAATTACAGGAATTTATCTTATTTAATAAATCGTATGTAACCGTCGGATCATTGGCTTTTTGCAGGGCATATTCCCTGGCTACTATAGCATTTCGCAAGCTTAATGCTTCTTGCAATTTTTGCCGCGAATGTCTTTCTTTGCTTAAAACAGAATATTTGGAATAGAGAAGATACGATCGAACGTTATCGGCCTGCAAATCAAGGTTAAATTCTAAGATAGCCAAATATAAAATCATCTGGACATAATGATTTTCAGCTGCATGAATAAACTGACCGCCTGTACGAAAGTCTTCCGTCGCTTTTCCCGATTTAAGCTCAATGAAAGCGGAATAATCACAAAGCATAATATCCAAACGTCCTTGCAATCCTAAAGCATTGGAAATGAAAGAAGGTTCCAGAACGATTTTTTCCTTTTCAATTCCGGCTTTTGGAAAGAACCGGTTTANGGCGTGACGGATATGATTGAAATGTTTTCGGCAATTNTCAAAAAAACCGGTTTCTGTTTGAGAATCCTTTAAATCCCTGCAAACGGTCAACTCGAATGCGTACGTCCTGAATAATTTTTTTAAAGCAGCCGTAAATTCTAAGGGATAATTTTCGTCAGCATTCACTAATTCGTCAATAAAGAAATTTGCCGTATTTCCCAACAAAATAGACGGAGTGATTTCCTTGTGTTGCAAGCGGGATAGGGTATAGTTCAGAAAGTGGTTACCGTAGGGACGGAAGCATTCGGCTAAAGCGCTGGTATCAATTAAATAATCCGGTTCAAAAATCAGAAATTCCGTTTGATAAGTATTGTCTGTAATTTCATTTGCATTTAACAAATGAAAAATAACGCCGGAAGAAAGCGCAGGAGATAAATCGTTCATCTCTTGTAATTGAATTGAATTGAGAATCACGCCAATAACTTGTTTGTTAAGCGTTTCGGCAATCATTTTTTCTCCGTTCATTTCCCGGAAAATAATTCGTAAGGTTTTAAAAGTTTGCATAGTTAAATGGTTTTGAATTAATTATTGCAACAATCGCTTTTTTCATTTTCAATCGTTAATTGAGTTTACAAAAATAACCTATTTGTTCCATGCAAGCAAATTATTTTGCATAATATTTAGCCAAGAAAAATAAATATTTTATGATTGTTTTACGAACCTATACAAAATTAACCACAAAGGACACAAAGAAGGCACAAAGTTCACAAAGATAAATAAATTGACAATTTCATCTTAAATCTGCAAAAAAATATTCATTTGTATGTTATAATAGTATTGGAAATTCTTTGTAAAACTGCAATAGCATAATTGTTTCGTTGCAAAGTTTTGAACGGACAAAATGCTTCATTTTATCATCAATTAAATCCATTTTATGAACTAAACATTTAAATAAACCTTATTTTCGGTTTGTAAAAATAATATTTTTTTCTGAATTTAGAAAATGTTTTAATCCGCTTCGAAGGGACGCCGGTTCGAACAACTAAAAATTATTTCATTCGACAAATCCCTATCATTTTTAAATCCACGGTATATAGTACGGCGGAATTTTTGCAGATTTTTCTCCAGGCCCGCCGCATGCCGTTCGACCATGAAATATCGTCAAATACTACTATGGCGCCGGGTGAAAGATGCGGAAGCAACAGTTCAAAATAAGCGATTGT
>JGI24702J35022_10002754_pt1 | contig 10666 bp, 14 predicted proteins | sample TergutTh196P4_FD_35022 | JGI IMG/M metagenome (IMG submission 35022)
ATTATCATAAGCCCACAAAAAAAGCAAGGGTTTGCCTTGCCTTTTCAACACTTTCTTCAATTGCCTTCGATATTTTTAGCTAACCAAGTGGCAAAGTCGGGGAGTATAACACGACATGGGAGCATCACCAACTCTGCTCTGTTTGACCGTGCCTATGCTATAATAAAAGCATATGGACAACGAAGCTCTCACAGGGATGGATAAGGCTCGGCGCATTGTAGACATAGTAAGCGATAAATTGGCTGCGGATATCGTCTTGCTTGATGCCTGTGGCGTGTGTAGCTTTGCCGACTATTTCGTCATGGCATCCGGCGAATCGGCGCGTCAACTACAGGCCATTGCCGAGGAGGTTGTCCATCAACTCAAGCAAGCTGGAACTTACCCGCTACACCGTGAGGGTACGGCTGAGTCTGGTTGGATACTACTGGACTATGGTGATGTCATTGTCCACATCTTCTCTGAAGCCGAACGGCAGATCTATAGATTGGATGAGATGTGGCGCGAAAGCCGCCTCGTGCTACGCATCGGCTAGTCGGCTCGATTGTAGTGCACGAACTCCTGCTCATCGAAAAAGAGTTTTACTTCTTTCTCGGCCGTCTCAGCTGAATCCGAGCCGTGGACAGCATTGCGCTCAATATCTATGCCGAAGTCGTGGCGTATGGTGCCTGGCTCAGCTTGGGTAGGGTTGGTGGGGCCCATAAGAGCGCGGATGCGCCCGACAGCACCATCGCCCTCAAAAATGGCTGCTACCACTGGTGCTGAGGTGATATAGGCGATCAAGCCAGGGAAGAAAGGCTTCTCTTGGTGTGCGGCATAGTGGCTTGCAGCCAGCTCCGGGCTTACATGTAGCATTTTAAGAGCTGTCATTTTGAGCCCGCTGGCCTCCACCCGGCTCAGGATGGCTCCGGATAGCCCTCGGGTGACGGCATCGGGCTTGATCAGCATCAAAGAGCGTTCCATTTCTTACTCCTTCTGTCGGACTTGATGATTGTCAGTGTCTGGCTATTATATATTAATCCGCCATCCATGCCTAGTGCTTTTTGATGCCTAGCTTGGCATGCTAGAGTGCGATTATGGCACGAGTCTTACATGGCGGCTTAATATTTTGCCTTGCTTTTTTGGCTATCTTGCGCTCAAGTATTCAGGACATTGCCCGATATCTTCGGCGTGAACTTGGTAAGCGCAGTGATTGCCGTGTTGGTTTGCATCGTCCTAATCTAATTGTAGCCTGTTGTGCCTTAGTGGCCTTTATGGTGGGGTCACCGATGATGATTGTGGCCAATGGAAATGACACAGACTTTATCGGCATAGCAAGGAGCTTGACGAGGTATGGTCAAGCGCGGACTTTGCTGATCAGTCTCCGTAGCTCGGCTGTTATTGGTGAGGTGGCCTCAACCCAGCTGCTTTCGATTTTGGTTGCGTGATGGGTGGGCGGCGCAAATACAATGGTTGGATTGTTGCGACGTTGTCTTCTTCTCTCTCGCTAAGACGCTGTGTACCGAGTTCTGCCAAAGCGCAAGCGCGGCTTATCGGCGCTTGAGTGGGAATAATGGCAAGCATGTCAAACTTGTCGCGTACTTCGTGCAACAGATTTTCACTCAACTCGCCTGCGAATATGGTTGGCGAATTTACACAATGATAGATGTCGCTCGGTAGGGAGACAGTTTCTGGCAATACCCCTTGCCATTTTCCAGATGACCCCTGGAAGATGGCCCAAGCCACCTCGGTGCGCCCTGCGGGCAACACTGCGCAGACAGGCAATCCTGCCGCAGCGTGTTGATAAGCGGCAGCGGCCAGGGTGCTTATGCCGACAATGGGGACATCCAGTCCAAAGGCCAGCCCTTTAGCGGTGCCGAGCCCTACTCGGAGGCCGTTGAACCCCCCCGGGCCGCGCGCTACGATGATACCGGTGATATCCCGGATATCGACCGAGGTCATGGTCAGTAAAGATATGGTGTGAGACAAGAGCTCTACCGAGTGATTGCGAGTGCAACACCAGGTATCCTCGGCTACAAGGTGCCCGTTCGCAATAAGCGCCAGACCGGCGGTATTGGTAGAGGTGTCTATCGCTAAGTACATCATGACTCATTTTTATGAACGAGCTCGCACATCAGCCCACTGACCAGCTCGGCGTAGTGACTGCCGCAGGCCTTAAGGCGTACGTGTCGGGCGTCATTGTCAGCATAAGTAATCTCGATTAAAAGATGATCACTGCTCATAAGCTCGGGGTCTTTCTCTGCCCACTCCACGGCAGCTATTCCTTGCCCGTAGAGGTATTCATCGAGCCCCAGCTCGGCGATCTCTTGGAACTCCAGACGATAGAGGTCAAGGTGGTAAAGAGGCATCCTTCCCTCGCGGTATTCTCGCGCCAGCATGAAAGTGGGGCTGGGGATTAATTCTTGAATACAAAGTCCTTGGGCTAGACCCTGGACTAAGCAGGTCTTCCCCGTGCCAAGCGGCCCGGTGAGCATGATGATGTCGCCGGGGCAGGCGAGGCGGCCGAGGATTGCTCCCACTGCCCGTGTCTCGCCGGGACCATGAGTAGTGATCTCAAGTTCTGTGGGCAAAGTGTTGCCATCCTTGATTATCAAGTGTGAAATCCTGGCCGTCCGGGCTGATCAAATTGAGCTTGCCGGGATTTTCAGTTGTTACCCTGCCGATGATCGTCACCGGACATGGCGCTTTGGCGGCTACTTGCTCTACGGTTTTGATGGGGGCTGTGAAGAGGAGCTCATAGTCCTCGCCGCCGCCAAGTGCCAGCGCCAACGCCTCCGTGCCAAAAAGGGCGGTTAGCATGGGAGGTAGCGGTACCATGGCTACTTCGACTACCGCTCCTACGCTACTCTGCTGACAGATGCGCTTTAGGTCGGTGGCGAGGCCGTCACTTAAATCTATGGCGCAGCGCACTCCTTCGGCGACAAGTAGTGTCCCCTCCTCCAGGCGGGGACATGGCCTCAGAAAAGCTTCGCAAAGCGCCTTGCCGATTTCACTCGGCTTGCGGTGGGCCTGTAGGATCCTGAGCCCCCCTGCAGCACCGCCTAAGCTGCCGGTGACGGCTACTACATCACCGGGGCGAGCCATGTTGCGCGTGAGAAGATGCTTCCCCGCTCGACCAGTGACAGCGAGGTTGATAAAGACTGCGGGGGCGGCGCTCACATCGCCTCCAATGATGGCCGTTTCATATCTATTGGCAAGTTCAGCCATACCGGTGTAAAACTGCAGAACATCCTCTGTGGATGTCTCTTCGGGCAATCCTAAAGTAACTAGAGCATAGCGGGGGTGGCCACCCATGGCGGCGATATCGCTAAAGTTGACGGCCAGGGCTTTCCAGCCTAGGTCGTGCCAATCGGTTATTGCCTTGGTGAAGTGGATGCCCTCAATAAGGCAGTCTGTCGTTGCCAATGTTCGGCCGCTTTCGTTTTGCCAGGCGGCGGCATCATCGCCTATGCCGATGGTAAGATTTTGCCGGGATACCGCAGAGGGCGGGCAACTCTCACGAGCAATCTTTGCCAATTGGTCTATCATGTCAAATTCGCCCACGTCCGTCAGCTTCATGGCTGGATTATATCACGGCTGTCTTGAGGGTACCAAGGTCGCTATCTGTGGCTATGTTAAATTATGGTTAACAGGGGGCTTGACGTCAATGGTAAAATAGTTATAAGGGAGTTATGTACCGCAGTCGGCCAAGCTATTTAATCGGTTTAGTTTGAGAGGTCGTATCATCCGGCCTCATGGTCGCTTCTGGTAGGATAAAGCATGGCTTGGGGTCTGAGAGTAGACCCTTAATACAACAAGCAGGTTCTAACCTGGAATGCCAGAGTGCCACAGAGCTCCTCATCATGGCGGCTACCTGAGATTACAGGCTTAACGTAGCCCGCAATGTTGCCTTGGGTTGAGACCCCATTGATGTATGCACAAACCCATGCACTTGAGTGTACTCATAGATTTGCTTGTTGTGACATATCATTGATATCAATGCCCCTGCTACCCTGGGGGTAGCGGAAGTTGCCAGAGGACTAAAAGTGATATATAACACAGAAGAATTTGTTTTTAAAGCGCCACCGGCGGTCACACGGGCTCGGCGGGTACTCATTAAACCGGCAGCGGATTACCTGGCGCCTTATCCCGTCAGCACCAGCCGTGAGATGATGGCCTCCATCATCCAGGGCATCCGCGATGTTAGCGATACCGATATCATTATTCTGGAAGGAACGCCTACTGGCGCTCCGGTGGCCCCAGTCTTCAAGAATTTGGGATACGTTTTCCCGCGGGTCTTGCCTCTTGACGTGAAAGATGCCACCTTGGTTGAGGTCGATAGCCCACTCCTAAAACCGCTGGCCATCCCGACTTTCATGGTGCCCAATGTCATCCTCTCTAGCGATTATCTTATCAGCGTTGCGCCACTGAAAGTGATTAAGCAACAAGGTTGGCTTTCCATTGCCAACCTTTTAAGCCTGCTTCCCAGTGTGAGATATGGCGATGGTGCGCCGCGTGGTTGGAGGGAGTTGTATGAGTTGGATATCAACATGGTGCTGGCTGATCTCTATTACACCATGCCTTTTGATTTGGGCATCATTGAGGCTCGAGAGATCTTCACCGGCGAGACTCTGGATGTAGGTGAGACCCAGCCTTATGGCAAGGTCTTCATGGGCGATCCATATCAGGTTGACCGCGAGGTCTCGCAGGTGCTAGGGATTAAGACCGATTACCTCAGGCTGATTGATGAGGCGCGGGCAGATCTGGAGACTTAGCCAGGTCAGTACCTTGTTGCAAAGTGGTGTCGTTGGCCAAAGTATGCTCCCTAGCTTGCAAAGGCATGAGCGATACTAGCATACGGCGAACCGCATCTCAGGTATATAAGCAGCCTTTCAAGTGCAGGACGCGTCCCCTCGGCTGTTATTTCAACGGATTCATCTGGCAAGTTTTTATCGTACCCTGTTATGCCGAGCTCAATTGCTTTCTGGCAAACAAAATCGCAAAAGTAAACCAAACCCTCCTTGCGATAATAACCTTAAAGGCTGGCTTGGTCGAACATATGGCTATCCAATGGCACTACAGGGGCTATTCCTCATCGGTTGGCTTGCGCTTTTTACGGATGAGCTCTACCTCTTGTGGAGGTGACATGGTGGTGGGGGATAAAGCTATCTTCTTGGTGTCTTTCTTCGGTTTCTTGGCCTCACGGCCGCCTTTGTCACGGGAGCCCATAACTACCTCCTGAAATTTTTCTCTCGTGTTCCATGCCACGCCGGCGGGAGACATATGCTAAGCCCACCGCGCCTCGCTTTATTAATTTAACAAAGGCAGACTAGGAAAGCAAAGGCGGCAGAGTACTGGAAGGAGCGGTCTCTCTTAGCGCCTCCAGTGCCGTGCGGGCGGCATCAGCCTCAGCCAGTTTCTTGCTACGTCCCACGCCGCAGGCAAGCACCTTGTCGTCAAGCACGACCTCAGCGGTAAACTGTCGATTATGATCGGGACCGCTCTCGGCGATAATATGGTAGGAAGGGGCTGCCTTAAAGAGGTGTTGCAAAGCTTCCTGGAGGTGCGATTTATAATCATCGCTGTGGCGTTCACGGCTGATACGTGCGAGGTCGTCTTTAAAGATGTGCATGACGCATTCCCGTGTACTCTGCCAGTCACGGTCGAGATAGATGGCGGCGAAGAGTGCCTCCAAGGCCCCGGCCAGATTGGCTGGCTTGCCCCTCCCGCCGCTTGTCGCTTCGCCCTGGCCGAGATACAAATAATCTCCCAGACCGATAGTGCGGGCAATGGTAGCCAGCGAGCTGCGGCAGACGAGCTGTGAGCGCATACGGGTGAGGTCGCCTTCGGCGAGGTCGGGGTAGTCTAGGAATAGCTTTTCTGCCAATATTAGTCCCAGCACGGCATCGCCTACAAATTCCAGTCGTTCGTTGGCGGTGGCAGGGGAATTCTCGTTGACATAAGAGCTATGGGTGAGGGCTTCTTGGAGCAGGGCGGTATTGCTGAAAGTGACCCCCAGAACCTCTTGTAGCTGTTTAAGTTTATTGTCCGACATACTTTCCTGGTATAAAAATAGGACGATCATCGCCAGGTGTCAAGATTGCTTGAAATATGGACTTGACTTACTTCGGGTGTTATAATGAATTATGCAATGGGGATTCGTCTAGCGGTAGGACAGCAGACTCTGGATCTGCTTGGCCAGGTTCGAATCCTGGATCCCCAGCCACTTTCGGTGTTTCTCTATCACTATTTGCGCTGAGTAGGCATATCTGCCACTGAGGCAAGTTGTTGCTAATAATGGCTAGGGAGTAATGGCCTTCGGTATCATTGTCTATTCGATGACAAAGTCTTCTGAGCTGAAATTAGCATAATACCTGCCTGTTTGAGCGGTAAACCTCAGCACGCAATAGTCAGGGTCGGTAACCCCTTTAGAATAATACGCAGTATCACCATCATGCCAAATCATTTCTTTGCTGGTCGCATCCTTTAAAACTTCCATAGTTCCCCTTAGCATAACGCCACGAAAAAAACGTCTGTCGCAAAAATAGATACACGCTTTCGGGTTAGTCAGATATTGTGCTACTCGCATAGATGAGGTGTTGGTAGAAAAATAAAAGATCTTAATGCCCTCGCGTTTTCTTGGCGGCATCATGGCCTTGGTGTGTGGGAAGCCGTCGCTGTCTACTGAGCTAATAAAAGAAACACCTTGCTTATCAATTAGGTTGCCAATAGTTTGTTCCTTATCGCGCAACATAGCAACCACCTTTCTCCGTTAACTGATTTCGAGACGATATATGGTACGATAGCTAGGAAGTGGGAAGAATTTGATGCGCCAACGCTATCACTATATTGGCTGCCGAGCCAGGATTCGAACCTGGGCAAGAGGATTCAAAGTCCTCTGTGCTACCGCTACACAACTCGGCAGTGCTTGGTGCCGAAGGTCGGGGTCGAACCGACACGAGGGTCGCCCCTCAACAGTTTTTGAGACTGTCGCGTCTGCCTATTCCGCCACTTCGGCCCAAAACGTGGGTGTGATGGTGCCGAGGCTCAGAATCGAACTGAGGACACGCGGATTTTCAGTCCGCTGCTCTACCTGCTGAGCTACCTCGGCACGCTGTACAATTGTATCTTCACACGCTCGCCACTGTCAAGGTAAAATTGCCTAATAAGGCGCTTGCGGCAGAACCAGATTGTCGATGAGACGGTTTTGGCCAATGTATACGGCAAGCGAGATGAGTGCTGGCGCTGAGGCTGTTTCCAACTCGGTAAGTGTCTCGCCATCGGCAAAGGAGATATAGTCTATCTGTGCCATGGGCTCAGTCTGGATGAGTTCGGCCATCTCGCGGCGCAGGACATCCGCTCGACGCTCGCCTGCGAGCCATCTCGTTTCGGCCAGGCGCAAGGCACGGCTGAGGACAGTGGCCGCCTGGCGCTCCTCAACTCCGAGATAGGCATTGCGACTACTGAGTGCCAGGCCGTCTGGGGCGCGCACGGTGGGCAGAGTGACGATATCCAAATCCAAGTTAAGATCGGTTGCTAGGCGCTTGATGACCAGAACCTGCTGGGCATCTTTCTGTCCAAAATAGACACGTGCCGGACGTATGATGTTGAAGAGTTTAGCACAGATAGTAGCCACGCCCCGGAAATGCCCCGGGCGCACCGCGCCCTCCAACCGTTCGCTGGGCTTTTCCACGGTGACCCAGGTTGTAAAGTTAGTTGGATACATCTCAGCGGCATCAGGTACGAAAACGGCATCAGCACCCTCGTTGGCCAACATGGCTAGGTCACGCGGGATGTCGCGCGGATAGCGCATAAGATCCTCACCAGGGCCGAACTGGGTGGGGTTAACAAATATGCTCACTGCCACGGAGGCATTATCGACTAACGCTCGGCGTATAAGCGAAAGATGCCCTTCATGTAAAGAACCCATGGTGGGCACGAACCCCACCGGCTCCGCAAGCTGGGTCCGAACTAAACGCATAGCGGCGATGGTTCTGACGGTGTCCATAGTTTGCTAGTCCAGAGCTGCGCTGCCGAGCTGTTTTTCCAATGCAGTTATGACTTCTGGGTCGAGCGCCAGGCTTTCTTTGGCGGTGGGGAAAGTGCCGGCTGCGACTTCTGCCGCATAATCCTTAACCGCTTGAGCCGTAAGCTCGTTGAAGTGGGCATATGCCTTTGAGTGGCGCGGGGGAGTCTCCGACATGCCTAAGATGTCGCTTAAGACCTGCACCTGGCCATCGCAGGAAGGGCCGGCACCGATACCGATAGTAGGGATATCTATCTGCTGGGTGATGATCTTGGCAAGTTCTGCTGGTATGGCTTCCAGTACGACGGCAAAAGCCCCGGCGGCTGCCAGTGCCTGAGCATCTTCCAACAGGCGGTGGGCGTCCATGGCGGTCTTGCCCTGTGCCTTGAAGCCGCCGAGCTGGTTGACCGATTGCGGCGTGAGGCCGATGTGGCCCATGACAGGAATACCGCACTCGACAATGCGCGACACCTTGTCGGCTACATTTACGCCACCCTCCAACTTGATCGCCTGGGCTCCTGCTTCTTGGAGGAAGCGCCCCGCACTGGCGAGCGCCTGCTCGGCATTTAGATGATAGCTTAGAAAAGGTAGATCACCTATCACCATGGCTTTCTGTACCCCTCGGGATACGGCTCGGGTGTGGTGCAGCATGACCTCTATGGTGACAGGGATGGTGGATTCGTAGCCTAGGATGACCATGCCCAAGCTGTCGCCAACTAGAATAAGCGGTACGCCGGTGCTATCCACAAGGCGAGCGGTGGCATAATCGTAGGCGGTGAGCATGGCAAATTTCTCGCCCTTTTTTTTGAATTCCCTGACCTGACTGATAGTGGTACGCATCTTATGCTCCCAATACTAGAGTACCGAGGGTGGGGTCTGTGTTGGTTCTCGTGCCTGTAATTTGATTAGACTTGTTTACATAGACTAGGTGTGGGGTAAAGGCTGTAGCCTCGGCATCTGGCAGGGAAGTATAGGCAAGAATAATAACGATGTCGTCCTTGGCAGCGAGTCGGGCCGCAGCCCCGTTCAGCTCAACCTGGCCTGCCCCAGGGCGCCCGGCGATGGCGTAGGTCGTAAAGCGCGCTCCGGTGTTCACGTTTAGCACACTAACTTCCTCGTAGGGCAGAATGTCGGCTGCTTTCAAGAGGCTTGCATCGATAGTGATGCTCCCCTCGTAGTCCAGATGCACATTTGTTACCCGGGCGCGATGAATCTTGCTCTTTAACATGTTGCGTGTCATGATCTTGTCCCTCTTTCTGTCAGCTTCAGCCAGCAAGTGCTTTAGATAAATCTTCAATGGTTGCGACATCTAGCCGCCTAGTGGTTCGGGCTATTGATAAGGTGATTTGCCCAAGCTCTCGGTACATTACCTCAAGATTTGGCGCGTGTGCTCGGATAGCCTGCAGATGTCGGCGTATGGTGCCAGCATCACCGCGTGCGATTGGACCGCTCAGACAGCCTGGTAAGCCGACCCTTTCGATATTGTCGAGAGTCCTCTTCATTAGTGGCAGGAGGGCGGACGTGGCCACTTGAGCATTTGTGCCGAATGTCTCCCACAGACTGGCGGCTGTGCTGATCAAGGCTACCAGATAATTGCTGGCTATAACCGCGCTTGTGTGATATAGCGCCCTGTCTTCTGCGCGCAGGACGATCCAGTGCCCACCTAGCATTTGGGCTATGTCCTTAAGCTCGGCTAAGAGTGGTTCCTGAGCCTCGAGAGAGAAAGTGATACCTTGGAGTCCGGTGGTGTCTGCCTTACCTCCGGCGAAGGTCTGGAGGGGGTGGAAGACACCCACCGCTGCTCCCTGGCTGGCCGCAGTTGATAGCACCTCTGCTGAGTCAGCCCCAGAGCAATGTACGGCAACTTGGCCGGGGTGCCATCTAAGACGCGAAGCCACTGCGGGGATCACATCATCTGGGGTGGTGATAAAGACCAGCTTGCAGCTATCCACCACCGCTTGGTTGTTTTGGCAGATACTGCAACCCTCAACCCTGGCCGCAAGGTGTTCGGCTGAGGCGATGGTTCGGCTGGCCACCGCCGAGACGGCATACCCTGCCTGGCGGAGGGCAACGGCCAGACTGCCGGCTACCCTGCCTGCACCGATAAAGCCCATTGACAGCCCCTGCCTATTGCCCATGGTTAACCAACATCTTTCTAGACCCTTTACTTTAAAAACAAATACCTCCGCCCGGGCGGAGGTATACAAGTTTTCCTGCTCCGGTCGTCTCGGCCGTATGGTCCAAGCGACGCTGAAATTAGTGTCCGATTGTACCGCTCACAGCCTCATTATATGAGGTTTCTGAACGTACTATTCTATTTCTGGAGCCCTGCCATTGTCAATATGCCGGAGCGGGGGCTTTTAGGTCGGCGAGCAAGTTTTGACAGAAAGACTCGTCCATATCGAGCAGGGGACGGTTGAAGAGGATGGTATGCAAGGGCGTGATGGATATCTTGCCTTGGTTGATGGCTGAGATATCGGTATTCTCTGGAGCATTGACAGTACTCTTACGCCGCACCAGCCAATAGTAGTCCTGCCGCCCATCCGAACCCTCTTCGGCGCTGTGTGTTTCGTCAAGTATTTCTTTCGGAAATAATCGTCAGGAATTTTCGGAATCATCGCCGAAATATTTCTGTTTTAATCGCCTCCGTTTATTGGCTTGTTA
>JGI24702J35022_10002755_pt1 | contig 10665 bp, 6 predicted proteins | sample TergutTh196P4_FD_35022 | JGI IMG/M metagenome (IMG submission 35022)
ATAGGAAATATTTCCTCCGTTGCCATGAAAATAAAGCACAGTCCCCCTGCTATTATCACAATTTATATACCAGCCGTTTATTTTTACGCCGTCCTGTGTTGTGATAAAGACATTCTCGTAATCATAACCGCCTATGTCAGGAGTCCATAATATATCCCTTGTAGGCCAGAACACATTCCAAATTATATAATAACGCAACGCTACAACTGAAATCACCAACACAACAAATACTTTAATAAACCTATAAAAAATTTTCATTCTTACACCACCGTTTAATTGAGGACACTGAAAAAGTCTGGGAGCGCGGGCATCTTGCCCGCATTCCTGGAGCTATCAAATTACAAAGCCTTTAAATATCCATTATTATGTTTATAATACAATTCATGGACTTCAAAAACAAGTAGTTTTTTCAGTGTCCTCTTAAAATATGCTATGACTACACAGCCTCTTCAATTTTTAGCCGCTAAATATTTCAATTACTATTGAAACAACGAAGCATACGTTTGATTCAGGACTGGAACAAATCTGTACTCAAATATTTCAATCCACTATCGTTCAACAAAACAACTATATTTTTACCCCTTTCCTGATTTTGAAGCAAGCAAAGGGCTGCATATACGTTAGCGCCGGAAGAGTAGCCGGCGAAAACGCCTTCGTATTTTGCCAACGCCCTTGCGGTTTCAATTGCTTGTTCGTCGGAGACCGTTATCAAACCGTCAATCAGTTCTGTTGGAACCAGCGGAAGAATCATCGAATAGCCTCCGCCTTGGATTTTATGATTTCCGTCCGTAATTTGCTTTTTTGAATAAATCGCTGCGGCTTCCGGCTCTACCGCATAGCATTTGATGTTCACGTCATATTTTTTTAGCCGAAGCGCGCAACCCGCAAAAGAGCCGCCGGAACCCATAAAATCGGCAAACGCGTCGATATTTCCATCGCATTGCTCCCATATTTCTTCTGCGGTATGGTATTCATGAGCGTGAACGCTGCCGGGCAAATTAAACTGGTCAGCCCTAAAAGCGCCCAATTCCGCGGTCAATTCGCGAGCTCTACTTTCGACCAACGCCAAATCCTCGCCCGACACCTGCCCTTTTACCGCCCCAGGCGTTTGATCAACTAAAACCACTTCGGCGCCAAGAGCTCTCATCATTCTTGCCCTCTCGTCGGAATTACCTTTTGACATAATCGCGTAGAATTTATACCCCTTTACCGCGCAAACTATTGCAAGACCTGTGCCTGTGTTTCCGCTTGTAAGTTCAACGACCGCTTGCCCGGGTTTGAGAGCGCCTTCCTGTTCCGCTTCCTCAATGATTTGTTTTGCTATCCTGTCTTTTTTGCTGAAGCCGGGGTTTAAGTATTCCAGTTTTGCGAATATGTTCCCCGGAACGCCATATTTTTCCGTTATTCTTCTTAAATTGACGATTGGAGTATTTCCAATAGCTTCATGGATTCCATCAAGTATTTTAGACATATTTCCTCCCCTGTTTAATCCTGAATTGTTCCTATGAAATCATTTATATCCGTTATGCCATTATTTCCGAGCCAGTTTTCTATTCCCAAAACTATATCTTCCATAATTGCCGGATTGGTAAAGTTAGCCGTTCCAACTTGCACCGCTTTTGCCCCTACCATAAGGTATTCAAGCGCGTCTTGCGAAGAACATATTCCGCCCGCTGCAATCACGGGGATATCAAGCGCTTTGCATACGCTGTGAACGCGCCTCATCGTAAGTGGTTTTATAGCAGCTCCCGAAACCCCGCCATACTTATTGCCAAGCACAGGTTTGCGCGTGTTTATATCAACTACCATTCCAAGATAGGTATTTGCAATGGTCAAGGCATCCGCTCCCGCGTCCGACGCAGCGCGCGCTATTTGCACTATGTCCGTCACATTAGGCGTTAATTTTACTATTACGGGACGATTTGTCTTCATGGCTTTTCGAACCGTACATACCACCGCCGACGTATCGGCCTCGGAGAATCCAAACGCGCAGCCATCTTTCTCCAGGTTAGGGCAGGAGATATTTATTTCGTAAGCCGATATTCCGCAGGCGTCCTCAAGTATACGAATTGACTCGTCAAAGTCTTTTACGGCGGTATTTGACAGGCTGACGATTATAGGCGCCTGTATTTCCTTCATTTTTGGCAACTTATTTTCAACAAAATCATGAACTCCCGCATTCTGTATTCCAACTGCATTTATAACTCCGCCAAAAACTTCGGTTATCCGGGGAGTCTTGTTTCCCGCGCGGGGATTCTGGGTAATGCTCTTTGGGATAACTGCCCCTATTCGGGAAAAATCAATATATTCTAAGTACTCATATGTACCAAACGTGCCGGATGCGTTCATAACAGGGTTTCGCAATGAAAGAGAAGCAATTTTAACTTCAAGATTTACTTTGAACATTATATGTCGACCTCCCTTACGTTGAAGCAAGGTCCTTCTTTGCATGATCTTATATACTCCCCATCATTGTTTTTCACAACGCAAGTGTAGCACGAACCAAGTCCGCAGCAGCCCATATGCTCTTCCAATGAGACATATGCCTCGTAAGGCATATCCTTTAGCATACGCGCAAGCCTTTTTGACCCGCAGGTATATATTATCGAGGGAGATATTTCGTTTATCAGCCGCGCGACGTTTTCAACTGAGCTCGTTCCGTCTTCGTCGTAAATAGTGCGCGTAACGTTGGAAAAGCCTCTTATATATTCATTGATTAAATCTGAACTATCATCCTTGAAGCTTGCAATGGTAACAACGCTCTTCCCATTTTCATGAAGCGCGCTTCCAAGGAGCGCTAAACACGCTATGCCAACACCTCTCCCCAATAAAACGGATTTACCCTCCTCCTTTATTGGAAAAGGATTCCCTTTCGGGCCAAAGCAGGATATGACATCACCGGTTCGCAGCCTGGAAAAAAGTTCGGTGCCGCGACCTGCAACTTTATAAAGAATTTCCGTCACCCCCGAATTGAACCGATATACGCTGAAAGGTCGCCTAAGAGGCATATCCTGCCCCATTTCCCCAGGCGCCGATAAGCTCATAAATTGACCCGGAAGCATTGACAACATGCTCTTACTTTCGAATTCCATAAGGAAATAACCGCTTTTTACCTCGGTGTTCCTGATTATCTTTACATTTTCAAACACAAAATTACACCCCACGATTTTTTTCAGTTATAAGTAATTATAGTTTAAGTCAAGTTAAAAATCTGAAATATTTCTGACAAAAGTCCATTAAAACAACTGGACTATGAGTTATTTTTGATATATTATTAAGAGTTGTAACTATAAAAATGGGAGGGGTTTGTAATGCCGGTCAATCTAAAGGGAAGAAGTTTTTTAACTCTTTCGGATTTTTCCGCCGAAGAAATTTACTATCTGCTTAATCTGGCAGCCGACCTTAAAGCAAAAAAACGCATGGGCGCGCGTGGGAATCTTTTGGAGGGGAAAAATGTAGCTCTGCTCTTTGAAAAAGCTTCCACGAGAACACGTTGCGCTTTTGTTGTAGCATGCGTAGACGAAGGCGCTCATCCGGAATTTTTGGGCAAGAACGATATCCACCTTGGAGGAAAAGAAGACGTTAAGGATACGGCAAGAGTTCTCGGCAGGATGTTTGACGGAATAGAGTTCAGAGGATTCAAACAGTCAATGGTCGAAGAACTGGCGCAGTGGGCTGGAATTCCTGTGTGGAACGGATTAACTGACGCCGATCACCCCACGCAGGTATTAGCGGATTTCCTTACGCTTCAGGAATGCCTGCCATCCGGCAAACGCTTAAAAGGAGTGCGTCTCACATATGTCGGGGATGGACGCAACAATATGTCGAACGCCCTCATGATTGGCTGTTCAAAACTTGGAATGCACTATACGGTAGGTTCACCAAAAAGCCTGTTCCCCGACCCTGATGTTGTTAAAAAATGCAAAACTGTATGCGAAAAAAGCGGAGGCACAATAAAGGTTTACGACGACCCCAAAATTGCGGTAAAAGGAGCGGACGCGGTTTACACCGACGTTTGGGCTTCAATGGGCGAGGAAGCGGAAAAAGAGAACAGGATGAAGCTTTTGTCCCCATATCAAGTGGACTCCGAGCTAATGAGCGCAACTTTGCGCGATGACACAATATTTTTGCATTGCCTGCCGGCTGAGAAAGGACATGAAGTAACTGAGGAAGTGTTTGAGTCTCAAGCTTCAAAAGTATTCGACGAAGCCGAGAACAGGATGCATACAATAAAAGCCGTGATGGTGGCAACAATAGGAAACATATAATGCAATGCACAATGCACAATGCACAATGCACAATGTACAATGTACAATGCACAATTTACAATGCACAATTGGAAATGGAGACAATTAAATGGGATTAACGCGTTTATTTAAGTGTGCGGAATGTGGCGCTGAATTTGAACAGCCGGAATGCCAACTTTCCTTAAGATGCCCTGAATGCAGAGGTAAAACGCTCATATTGCTTGAGGGGCCTTCATTAAAATCTTCAAAATCATGCAGCGGCAATTGTTCGGGCTGTTCAGGGTGCGGAGGTTAGTTAACTCAACTTTCGCATCCGCGCTGGAAACGCAGGCTGGTTCGCTTGCGTCAGGCGGCTTATAGACCTGCCATCATTTTATTTGTGAGGGGATTCAAATGCCATTTGAAATAATAAAAGGAGACATAACAAAATTAAAGACCGACGCAATCGTAAACGCGGCTAATGGTGCGTTGAAACACGGAGGCGGCGTATGCGGCGCCATTTTTGCAGCAGCCGGCGCGGGGCAACTTCAAAAAGAATGCGACAAGCTGGGCGGGTGCGCAACCGGGGAAGCTGTGATAACAAGCGGTTATAATCTTCCGGCTAAGTACATAATCCACACGGTTGGACCGGTTTGGCACGGCGGAAGTCAAAATGAGGAGAAACTGCTTGGAAATTGTTATATGAACTCGTTGCTGCTGGCAAAAAAGCATAACTTGGAATCAATAGCGTTCCCTCTTATTTCGTCCGGAATTTTCGGATATCCAAAAGATGAAGCGATGAAAGTAGCAGAGTCCGCTATAAATGAATTTTTAAACGCAAACGAAATGACCGTTTACCTTGTGATATTTGACAGATAATTGCGCCCGAGCGCTAAAATTATGAGTTTTTATGCAGTTAAAGCAGGGCATGTTACAGGGATATTCGATAATTGGGCTGAATGCCAAAAAGCAACTCAGGGATACCCGGGACCGAAATTTAAAAAATTTGCCGCTTTGGCAGAGGCGGAAGCCTACATAAACGACGAGGACATATACGCCGAAGCCGTAAAAAATGATATAGCAAACGGATACGTCGTAGCTTTTTGCGACGGAAGTTATGATAATGAGAAAAAGCGCTACTCATATGGCGTTTTGATTATAGACAAGAATTTCAAAGAGCATGAAGTCTGCGGCTCATCGGATAATCCAAAGTATTTATCGTCGCATAACATAATCGGCGAAGTCTTAGGCGCCATCAATGCTATGGATTGGGCGGTTTCAAACGGTTACGACAAATTAAAAATATATCACGATTACGAAGGATTAAGCAAATGGCTCTCGGGCGAATGGGATGCCAAAAGCGTCGTCGCTAATATGTTTGTATATATTTACAGGAAAAAATTTGCCGATTTAGTACACGTAACATTTGAAAAAGTTAAAGGTCACAGCAACAATAAGTACAACGATAAAGCGGACGAACTGGCAAAGAAAGCGTTAAGCAAAGGGTTAGAGCTTAGAACTTAGAGCTTAGAACTTAGAACTTAGAACTTAGAACTTAGAATTTAGAATTTAGAATTTAGAGCTTAGAACTTAGTGGTCAGTGAAAGACAAAACAATTTCTCGAGAGAGGACACAGAGAGGGCATGAACGACCGGGTTGTCCTGGATGCAGTACAATATGCGTTGTAGGGGCGACAGACCGCGTGTGACGGACACTGTAGGGGATGCAACCTGCCTCCCGTGTTTATAAACCAAAACCATTGCCCGTTCTGGTTGCCGGAAGGTCCCGCAGGGACGTGTGATGGGCACGAAGGAGCGGACCTTTATTGTCCGTTCTGTTTACAAACGGCATTCTGCCGCCTGTTTAATGTTGTAGGGACGACCGAGATCGGTCGTCCGTTGTCTGATTGGTCAAAAAATGGTATAGAACACATCAGCCTTAATAAGATCAGCTTACAAATTCACAGCTTAATCGGCTGTATTCTTCAACTGCCTTAAAATACCGGGGTCTTTGATTTTTTTGTCATCCGCAAAGAGCAGTATTTTTGAGAGTATTTCGGCGGTTTTGGGGTCATCGTCGGCAAACGGAAGGAAAATTCGTCCTCTTGCCTGCGAATGAACCGGCAGAACGGCAATCATACCTGTGCCGGATTTGTGTGTCACTCCCGAACCCATATGCACGGAGTATTCGCCAAAACTGCCCTTAATCTGGGCGTGAGCGGTTTGGAAAGTGACATTGCTGACCGACAGCATGGAGAGCAACTCCCGCGCAATAGCGATACGCATTTCAACGGTGGAATGGCTGGCTTCGGGGTCAACTCCGCCCACATGAGCAACGCTGACAGCCAAATCAATATCTCTCATAGTTTCCGAGAATATCACGGGCGGAATGTCGGCAAACGCCACCAACTCATATTTATCGCGGCTGTAAAATTGTATTGTTTCCAAAGTCGGCGCTTCAATATCAGCCGGAGAAAACCAATCCGCCAACGCATATATGCGCGCTATCAAATTGTCCTTGTGCCAGACTCGTTGTAATCCTTCCTGATAATCAGCCGTCCAACCGCGTGTTTTCAAAAGCGCCGCCGTCTTTTTCGGTTGCACTTGATTTCCGGCATAACGGCGGGACACGTTTACCGCGCTTAGTTCATCTTCCGTCATAGGGTAATACTCACGAAACACCTGTTTGAAGGGCTGAACGAGTTTTTCCTGGTATAAATGCTGTTGATAGCCGCTCCAGCACTTTTTCACTATGAAGTCATGCGGATGCGCTATAATTAAAACATCATCCTTATTTATCGTTTGATTATTCCCGCCCGTGTCAGTCAAAACCAGAACACCTTTTGAAAGCACGGGAAAGCCTAATTTATCTCCTGCCGCAAAAACTAAAACAGATACCATGCCTTGCAGAATCGGGTGGTTTAAAAGCCCCATGATTTCTGCTTCGCTGAATCCCGAGCGTGTTATCATCGCTTTTTCAAAACTAAACCTTGCCCGCCGTTTTTGGTCGCGCAGTTGTTTTACCGCTTCTTTCAATTCAACCACATAAGAATCTTTTGCCAATTCTTTCGGCATGGTTTTGAGCGGCACTTTATTTTTGCGGATATTAAGTTCGGGCGTTCCGTCCTCTGTAATACTCAACCAAACTTCAAAATCGCCTATCGTATGCGGTTCCATCAAAGGGCGCAACTGCTCAATTTTGGCGCCTTCCAGCGCCCATGTCATCCGGTCGGCATCGCCGTATCCGGTCGTGATAGCCAAATTTTCCATTGCTATAACACACGCTTCGCCTTCGTTGGCTTGTCTTTGAGAACCGAATTGGCGGCTTTCTTTTTTAAATTGCTGGATAAATTCATAACGCTCCAATGCGTCATTTACATTTTGTTCATCCAACGGAATCAACGCAAAAGCCCTTAATTTTTCCTGATTGCGCTTGTTAACAATTTCGGCTTTTGTTTCGTCCTTATCCAATCTTCCAAGAACGGCGTCGGCGTATAGTTGAGAACGTTTGTGGTAGCTGCTGAAATTCGTAATATATTTTGCGTTTTTGTAGAGCTCATCGAACCGCATTTCGCCAATGGCGTGATACGCCTCATAAAACCAGTCTTTATCAAAAGTACCGTCTTTGAATTGCTGTGGGGTGATGGCTGAGAATATGGCGACTTCGGTTTCTTTTTCCTCTGAAAAATTTTCATTGATGTGGGCGTGGAAGAACCATACACCACATTTTAAGCCGTTGATATCCATTGCCTTTTCCAGTAATCCAGCCCATTGCGGGGCATATACCGCCGCTTGAATAATTCGTTTTTCAGGGATTTTAGCTTGTTTTAGCGCTTCCCTTAATATTTCGGGAGTTTCACCCGGCTTCGGTTTGCAACAGCGGAGAAGATGGCTGAGTCCTTCTTTTTTTGTAAATCCGCCGCGCGCCGGATAATAATATATATATCCTCTGTGGAATCCTGTGTCTCCAAGAGCGGCGAGAAGTTTCACAAAATGCTCTGCGCCACCGTCAAAACTGTATATCTCTGAAGCGACATTTGATAAAGCAGTAGGAAGCTCGCCTCTGTTTTCTTCAAGGGTAACTATTCTATCTATCGCTCTTTCCAACAATTCTTTAACGTTTGGATATTTTGTCATCAGTTCCCGCCCCCAGTTATACGGACCTGTAATAATTCGCATATGTTCGGGAGCATCGGCGCCTGTAGTGAAATACATATAAACAGCGTCATCCGGAATCAGCTTCATTTGATTTGCACGGAAAATATCCTCGTCACTTAATCCGTAGAATTTTTTCCGCCCCGCTGCAAGGTACTCATACCACATTTCACAAAAATAAGCNGAAAACTGTGCATCGGTTTCTATTTGATTTTGAGCCATTCGCCTCCAATAACTCATATAATCCACTGAAAGAAGACAATTGCCCGAGGCATAAGCATATTGCTGGTCTTTTTCTTCGCATTCAATACCCAACTGATTTTCCGGTACTTTCCGGATAAGATTTACATACGAAGAAAAGGCAAAATCAAACTCAACCTTTTCTCCGGATATAAAAATGGCGCTTAATATTTGATTGCATTTAAAAATATTGACGCCTTTTGATTCAATGTGCCTGGTTATCTTTTTTACGAGCTCGCTTTTTCCTGCGTCTATAGGATATCCGGCAAACAAATCAAGGAACCATTTTTTATATGTTTTATTGATGTAACCCGGACTCAAAATACCAAGCAAAACCGCAAGTTTAGTTTTATCAGTTGCAAATTCTCCGGCGGCTTCCAGCCATTTATCCGATAATGGAAAATCTGTAATTTGATTATCAAAGCCGTGTCGTTTAAGTTCGCTTCCGGCTAATAACGGTACCCGGTATTCTTCGTCATTGAGTAATACTTTTTCCCTCGTTCCGTTCGAATTTTCCGATTCGTACTCGTAAGCCCGATACTTATCGAACACATCGGCGATTCTGTCGTATAACGCCAAAACTTCTTTTTCATCCGGCGTCAGCAGCGTTTTAAGCTCGCTGTCCTTGATAAAAGGCACAGCCGGACGTTTAGCGGCGTATGCAGTACAGTCAAACACCTCGGCAACCGGATTATATAAGCCAAAGCCGTTTGTTTCACTGTATTCTTCTTTTTGCCGATTGACCTGCGCGACTTTTTCAAGAAGTATTGAAACATCCTGTGAAACAGTTTCAGATGCTGTCAGCGATGATATTCTATCGTCATAGTCTTTCCGTAAAGAGGGGTTCTTTTTAGAGAAAACATCAAGCAATTCCACGCCTGCAATTAGCTGGTTTTTATTTTGTGAATTCAGCAATATATCGATGGCGGGGCGGACGAGTGATTCTTCCTGCCTTTCAAGCAATGTGATTATGCCCTTGCGTAAACCGGCTTTTTTGGTGGTCAGCGTTTCGGATAATTTCTCTATATCCGCTTTACACAGCGGATAATATAGAAGCCGATTGACAATACGCTCGCATACGGTCTTGCTTTTGTCGGACAACCCATCCAACATAAATGTTCTATGCTCCGCATTTTCGGGATCCAGCAATAAGCTGTAAAAAGACAGCCGCTGTTCCGCGTTCATTATCGGAACGTAATTCATTGTCTTGCGAATCAGGTCAGCGGAACGGTCGTAAGCTGATAACCCCAACATTACGCCGCAGGGCGCGGTAGCGTTCAATGTCTCTGTGAACCACGGAAAAACGCTCTCTGTGAACACTGTATTTTTCGTGCCGATAAAGTCCGCTGCATCCGTTAATTGATTGAATAATGCAATGCGCTCCCCTTCGTCCGGAGGATAAGCTTCGTCCAAACAGGTTTTTGTTTTCGCTGACTTTTCGTGTTCCTTTACCCAATATAATCCGTAGTGACACGCATCCTCGTTAATATGCAAATTGGAACATATCCAGGCCAATTCCTCCGGGTCGCGGACGTTGAGATACTTCACCGCGATATAATGTCGGAAAAATTCATTGTTTGTATGGGTGATAAAATACCACCCAACCAACCTCCTGTATTTTTCAGGGCTGTCCAGCAATCGCAAAGCGCCCCCGGTCGCGCTGTGAATGTCCCGGCAACAGAGCGCCCATAAAGCCAAATACATCTCCGTTGTGTCTTTTGAATCAAGACCTGCGGCAATCGCATTTTTGTCCAATAAATATTTCAACGCGAGCGACATACATTTTTCGGCTGTTTTTTGTTTCTGATCGCCAAAACGCAACCCCGACCATGTATCAAATGCCCGAATCACGGACGAAAAACGGCACAAATCATTTTCCAAAATAAGGCGGATAAAATAAATATGACTGTCAAGCGTACCGCTGTCGCAGGTTTCCAATATGGATTGCCGCAAGCCCTCCTGCGCTTTTGCGGCGAGGAGCAGCTTTCCCAAAAGTTCCAGGGCTCGGGGCGCCCCACTCCTGACAATAGCCAAAATTATATCGC
>JGI24702J35022_10002756_pt1 | contig 10664 bp, 11 predicted proteins | sample TergutTh196P4_FD_35022 | JGI IMG/M metagenome (IMG submission 35022)
ACTATTCCTCGTTTAAAATGTACCTCGTCTTTGCGAGCACAGCAAAGCAATCCAGAAAAAATAATATTTCATTTTAAACGAGGAATAGTATAAATTACTCACAAGCCCTCCGATTCTTGTTGACAAATATATCAATATTTTAGAATTGGTAAAGTAGAGTAGGGTGGTAAGGTAGTTGCCACCTACTCCAAAATAGTGATTCAAAAACTTGGTTTCTAAGACAATAGGGAGGTCCAATTTGCCATTTTCGTTTATGTTAAAGCAGAATAGTTACTTAAAGAAAGAAACCAGACTTTATTATCATCAGGAGTTTTATGGGTATAAGCAACCTACCAATCCTGATTTTCTGAATATTCTCAAAAACACATACCATAATGTACAGGAGATGTAGCTAATAAAAGCCCAAGAAGCCCTTATGGCAATATTAAACCAGGACCTACCAGAAATCATCAAACTTGAAAACTTGCATAATGCTCTTTGCATGGTCATACCGAGAGCAAAGGTTCTAGATGAATACTTTAGTGACCAGCTCCTTTTTAGAACTACTATTCAGAACTATCTCCAAATGAATAATCTTGGTATTATCGACGGCACCGAATATGTCAAAAGAACTAAAAACACTAAAACCACACACCTCAAAAATTTTAAGGGGTTTGTCTCGATAAATGGAAAGAAAACAGAAAATGATGGAGAGCTACCATATCCAGGGATCACTAAAGCAACTTGCAAAATAGACGAACAGAGAATAAAAAATCAAGCTATTCTTTTAATTGATGACATCTATACTAAGGATGTAAACATTGATGAAGATTGTATTCAGGCACTATATGACCTTGATGCAAAAAAGATCATCTTATATACGATCGCTTGTACTAAGAGGTTCCAATGAATTTTTCACAACAAGCCCTAAACATCGTCATTGCCAAAGAATCGGGGATTATTAAAACCCATGATAAGTTTTGGAAAGAATTCTTTTTTATCAATCAATTTGATGCTGAAAAGCTCAAAGATAAAATCACAGATCAAGATACATCTAGAGAAATTGCCAACAGGATCATCAGCAACTTAACTGACAACAATGTAAGTTTTGTCTGTATTGCTGATGATGATTTCCCCATTATCTATTATCGCGTGAAAAACAGTGCCAAGCCATTTCTCTTCTTTTATAGGGGAGACCTTTCATTGCTTAAGAATATCGAGCAAAATGTCGCAGTCATAGGTTTGATCAACCCAGACGAGCATATTAAAAAAAGAGAAATAGACATAGTTGCTGAGCTCGTAGAAAAAAAACAAGTGATCGTCAGTGGCTTGGCGAAGGGGTGCGACACCATCGCTCACGAGATTTGCGTAAAGATGAAAGCAAAAACCATCGCTATTTTACCATCACCGGTCAACGATGTCTATCCGAAAGAAAATAGCCAGCTCGCCGATGAAATCGTGCACAATGGAGGGCTACTCTTATCTGAGTATTACAACAGCTCCAAAAATAAATTTGAGAGTATAGAGCGGCTCGTCAAAAGAGATAGACTACAAGCAATGTTTTCTAAATCAATCATCATGATCGCCGCTTGCCAAGAAGGTCAAGGAGATAGCGGCTCAAAACACGCCATGAAAGCTGCTAAAGAATATCACATACCCAGATATGTCATGTTTAACCCCCTAACTGACCAACATAACCCTCTGCTCGGGCTAAATAAAGAGCTACTCAACGATGATTGTCCACCTAAGATTATTACCAAAAGCAGCATCAGAGAAATAACTGAGATATGATGGTCGTAGGGAACTGACAACCCAAACTTATTTTTTGATTTTGAAGTTATGGTTAATCTTTCACAACCCTCTCTATTTAATACGGAAAGAGATTTTATTCATGAGGTAGAGTTTTTTTTCAAATTGCATGCATGTTACCCAATACAGTAAAAAGAGGTAAGCCTCCGCGACCTGAGGGTCGAACCATCCAGGCGGTAACTTTTGTCATTCTGAGCGGAGCGAAGAATCTTAATCGGTAGTAATGCCAACGGTTTAAGATTCTTCGCAAGCTCAGAATCGTTCATTATGTGCCATCACCACCATGAATGAAAATGAGGTGAATAATTCTGTATCGTTATATATACGAAATAATTAACCGACTGTTTTGTCAATTCATTTTCGTATAATGACAATTTCCCTAATTTGAAGTTATAAGCGAGGCAAGAATGGTAAAAAGTATAGCATCCTAATTACCCCAAAAACTACCTTGCTAATTTATGTCCATAAAAATAACTGGATTTTATTGAAGGATTTTTTTTTTGAGATTCTTATGTCCAAACGACTATTAATCGGCACAGATTCTTTTGAAAAGCTGATCGAAGGAGATTATGATTATGTCGATAAAACCCTCTTTATCAAAGAATTACATGAAATACTCGGTGAGGTGACCATCATCACTAGACCTCACTGATTTGGCAAAACCATGAACATGATGATGCTGAGATCATTTTACGACATCCGTAAAGACAGTCGGCATCTTTTTAAAAACCTGAAAATCATGGAACACCCCGTGATCGTGGAAAAATACATGAATCAGTATCCGGTGATTTTTCTGTCTTTGAAAGGTATTTCGGGAGATACTTTCGCTGGTGCAGAGGAGAGATTGAGACGATTAATAGCTAAATTTTGTGATCAAAATAGTTACCTCGTCAAAGATGATAGGTTTAGTGATACTATTCCTCATTTAAAATGAAATATTATTTATTCTGGATTGCTTTGCTGTGCTCGCACAGACGAGGTACATTTTAAACGAGGAATAGTATGATCAGCAAAAACTCGACTTTATTCTTTTAGCAACAAAAAATCGACCCTAAGTGATCTCGAGTCCTCTCCAGAAGTTTTATCCAACTGCCTTTATACTTATCGCCCCAAAAAATTGATAACACTCTTGGGTGAATACGACACCCCGCTTGATTATGCAGTTCGCGAAGGATTTAAGGCGGTTATTTACTTCGCACGAGACTAATAAAGTAAAATATTTTGTACCATAAATATTTACTTTGAGGATTATTATCAGCATTATGAAGCCAGGAAAAGAAATCTTCCCCTAAGCAAAATACTTCATAAGCTTTATTGTCAGGGGCAAAGAGAGCTTGGTGGATCCTGTTAAAAGGTGTCTCCAACACATTTTGAACCGAACAACTACACATTGCAAACACAAGGGTAATGCAAATAATACTCTTTATGTTTTTCACAAACACTTTAATTCTTTTTTATATATATCTTATTCAGGGAAAATAAAGAGAATCTACTTTTTATTACACGGTTGGGGACACCATCGCTACTTCAGAAGAAACAATAGTAATTAAAGTGATCACAACTCCAATAAATAAAGCAACAAAGTTTTGGATACTGAGAATAACTCCTTTCATTTTATAAGTTGTTTCCATTTCATAATACTTAGCAATTTGTTGAGCAGCAGAAAGAACATTACCTGTTTCGGCACCGGTCCGAACTCTATTTAAGGTTGTTTTATTAAAGACTTTCGAGGCAGATAAAGCAGGAACCAAGGATGCACCGTCGCGAAGCATCATGGGAATTGCTATTTCTTTTACTCCATGTTCCATCCATTTGTTACGGCAGGCCTCGGCAGCGTTGCGCAGAGTGTCTATATTATTATCAGCTCCGGCATAAATTGCGGCAAAAACACGGAAAAAGATTTCAATACTTTGTTTATGAAGAAGATGCCCAATCATGGGTAACTTGACAAGATATTTATCTCTATAAAAAGAGCCTTTAGTTGATCTAAACCAAAACATCATGACAATAAAGGGAGTAAAAATAATAAGGCAAACCCACCACCAGTGGATGGTGAGAAAATCAGACATCGCTAGTGTTGCTTTCGTCATGGGTGGAACTTCGAGTCCGAACCGCACAAATAAACGAGCAGTAGCAGGAAACACGGAAATAACGTAGTAAAGTACTGCGGCAATAGTAAGCAAAAGAGTCATAGCTGGTTCGGCAAGAGCCGTTCGTAATGTTTTCTTGTACTCGCGGTCGCGATCCATAAACTTCGCAGTAGCTAAATAAACATCCTTCATATTACCAGATTTAGTGGCAAGTCCTAACATAAAGGCGGGGAATTTACCAAAAACTCCTTCATGTTGTTTAAACACTTCTTCGCCTTCTTTTCCTTTTTTCAATTCCATTTGGATACTTTTTAAGGCGTTTTTAAGTGTTTCATTTTGTTCTTCATCCGATAAAATATCTAAAATTTTATCGTATGGCATCTCTTCTTCTAGCATAAAGGAACTAAGGTTAATAAACTGGAGAATACTTTCAAAAGGAGGCTTAATTTTGATATTGATTAAAACAGTTTCAATCTTAACTTTTTTGTATCCGTGTTTTAAGAAAGCTTCACGGAGTTCTTGCTGACTAAAAGCATATTTTTTCCCCTTGATCTTTTGTCCCTTAGGTGTAGTAATGTAATAATTATACTCTTTGCGTTCCTCAAGTTTGTTAATGGAAACGCCCTTACGTTCTAGAAGCAATCTGGCTTCGCGTTTGTCTTTGGCAGAAATAACTATCTGCAGCGGAGTACCATCATTTTTCTTACCTGAAATTCTAAAATCTTTCATGATCATTTCCTATTTTATTACATTTTTCTTTAACAATAATTTTAAAAGCCCTTTATTTGTCAAGAAAAGAAATACGGTTTTATGTTTTTTTTTCATTATGTTGTATCTTATTATTTTACCTATTGTTATATACTGTATTCCCTACTTTCGATTTCTTAAGATAGCTTGTATGAGTTTTTCACCCACTCCCTTGATGGTTAGTAATTCTTCTTTCGAGGCTTGGAAAATATTCTCCACAGAACCAAAATGATTAAGTAAGATAAACTTTTTGCTTTCAGATATCCCTTTAATTTGATCTAATTTGCTTGCTAAAGTACGTACATTTCTTCTTTTTCGATGGTGTTGAAGAGCAAAATTATGGGCTTCATCGCGTATGGCGGTGATTAGTTTTAAAGATGAATGATGTCGAGGAATAATTATTGATTCTGCTTGGTTAGGACGAAAAACTTCTTCCAATCTTTTTGCTAAAGAAGCAATTTCGATGGAAGCTAGATTCGGGTTACTTAATAGAAATTTTTGGAGTATATCCCAAGCTGAATGAAGCTGACCTTTACCTCCATCAACAATTATTAGGTCTGGCTTTTCCCAAAGATTATTCTCTACTTGCTTTGGCTCATGATCTAGTTCAAGATGATCAAAAATTTGAGTTGTGTCATTGATCAAGTGTTTTAAATATCGATTCATCACTTCAGCCATGCTAGCGCAATCATTTTGTCCCTCCACTGTTTTAATAATAAAATGGCGATATTGTTTTTTTAGGGCTTTACCATTTTCAAAAAAGACTAAGGAAGCAACTGTTTCTGCCCCTTGGATGGTTGAGATATCAATAGCAACAATTTTTCTGGGTAATGCTTTCAAACCTAAAAATTCTTTTAATTCTTGAATAGGAACAATCGTCCGTTGGGTTTTCTTCAAAAACCTAAGTTTTTGGTTTTCTACATTATCAAAGGCATTCTTACGGGCAATTTCAATCAGTTTTTTGTATTCTCCTCTTTTGGGTACGATTATCTTTTTATCAAAAAGTTTGTTTAAAGAGGTATAGTCTTCTGGTTCAATTTGGACTAAAATTTGAAAGGGTAATTTTTCTCGGTCTAAGCTATAGTGCTGTAGAATAAAAGCTCTTAATATATTTTCAGTATTTTCTTCTTCAATATTTCGAAAATTAAAGACTTCGATATTACTAATCTTACCTTTTAGCATTCGTAATCTAGTAACTGCGACATGATTATCTTCTCGATAAAAGGCAATTATATCGCGATCTTCCCCATCTGGAAAATAAACAACTTGTTTTTGGACGGTAGATTCTAAATACTGGATCAAATCTCTATTTTTAGCCGCTTTTTCAAATTCTAAATTTTCTGCTAATTCTTGCATTTCTTTTGTTAAATCTATAACTAACTCTTCATTTTTACCGGTTATAAATTTGATTATTTTTTCCACCAAAGATCGGTATTCAGGGGGTGAGATTTTACCAATACAGGGTCCAGGACATTTATGAAGCTGATAATTTAAACAAGGTCTTTGGTTCGTTAGTTTTTCGTCAGAAATATTTTTTTGGCATGTCCGGTACGGAAAAATCCACTCTAATTCTCTTAATAACTTTCTGAGATGTCGACTATCGGTAAATGGACCAAAATATTTGCTTCCATCTTGGTGGATATCACGCGTAATCGACAAACGAGGAAACTGTTCTTGACTTGCGATTTTAATGAAAGGATATTTTTTATCGTCTTTTAAGAGAATATTATAATGAGGTTGATGTTGCTTAATAAAAGTTGCTTCTAAGATAAAGGCTTCTTCTTCTGAATTGGTGATAATATATTCAAAATCTTCAATATGGGAAACCAAATGCTTTGTTTTGTTATCTGCTAGTGAACCAGAAAAGTAACTTTTAATTCTATTTTTAAGTACCAAAGCTTTGCCAATATAAATTATTTTGTTTTCCAAATCACGCATCATATAAACTCCTGGTAGTTCTGGTAACAAATCTAATTTGGCTTGGATTTTTTGGTTCAAAATTTAATACCTTATTTTCTTTTTATTTTTTGAAGTAACTTTTTTTCAATTGCTTGGTAATAATCAGGTTTGAAAAGATGGAAGAGAAGAAATAATAAACTACCAAATATAACGATTAAAACCATAGCTCCCTTTAGGTGTTCTTGAAAAACTAATCCTTGGGGAAGTAGATAATTTACAGAAGATAGAACCAAACAAAGGACTAACAATATAATTAATAGTTTAATGATGTTTAGATTCATAAAATCCAATTTGATTTCTGGGAAACGTTTTTTGATGATTAAAAATTTAATGGTAAATTGCGTCATAGCACATACACTTGTTGCTAAAGCAATACCTGCGTGAGCCAATAATTGCATGAGGATTACACTAAGTGCAATATTTAATCCTACCATCAAACCAGCTATAAGTACTGGGGTCTTTGTATCTTTGGCGGCAAAAAAAACTGGGGTTATAACTTGGTTCAAACCATAAAAACATAAACCTAAACTATAAGATGAAAGAGCTAGCTTTGTCATATTAACTGCGTTTTCATCAAACTCTCCTCTTTGAAAAAGCAAGCGAATAAAAACGTCACTCCCGATAATCATAAGAATCGTGATGGGGGCTAAAATAAAGAGTATAAAGTTTAGGGAAAATTTCAAAGTTTCTGACAAGTCAGACCATCTTTTTTCAGTAAATTGCCGCGAAAATTCTGGTAAAACAGCTGTTCCGAGAGATATACCAAAGATACCTAACGGGATGTGCATGAGTCTTGATCCTAAAGCAAGAGCTGTAATACTACCAGTAGGTAAAAAAGAAGCAATAATCGAATCTGCAACAAGATTGATTTCGCGTACCCCAATCCCGAGTAATCCCGGTATAAATCGTTGCCAAAGTATTTTTAGAGCCACAGTTTGAAACCGGAGAATTACTAAAAAACGATAACCAATTTTTTTTAATGAGGGTAAATTACAAATAGTTTGTAATAATCCACCGACCAAAACTCCCCAAGCTGCAAAATAGACTAACTCCCCAGCTTCCTTTTTTAAGACATAATAACCTAGGATGAGCGTGATAACCCAACCAATGTTTAATAACCCACTTGATAAACCTGTAATAAAAAAAATGTTGTGGGAGTTGAGAATCGCAATAAAAGTAGAAGATAATCCAATAAAAAATAGATATGGATACATGATTCGACATAATTTAATCGCTATAAGAGCTGTTTCTTCAGCAAGGCCAGGATATAATAATTTTACAAGCAAGGGAGAAAAAATCATCCCTAAAAAAGTCAAAATCATGAGAAAAAATGAAAGAACACTTAATAAATTAAGGGCAAACAAAATTTGGAAGTGTTTTCCTTTTTTGATCGCAAATTCATTGTATATAGGAACGAACGCTGCCGATAAAGCACCTTCTCCAAAAAGTTTTCGCAGTAAATTAGGGATATTAAAGGCAATATTAAAGGCGTCATGAAAATAACTAGTCCCAAAAAAGTAAGCCATTAATTGATCCCTTAATAATCCTAAAAGATTACTCAGGAATACGGCAATCGACATAATTGTTGTATTCAAGGAAACATTTTTTACATTCGAAGAAGATTGTACGGCGTTCGTCACTCTTCTAGCTTCCCAATCATTTTCATCTTTATTTCCATTTCAACATCTTTATCTACTTGTAACTTAATACTGGTAAGAATAGTCTGAAAAAACTCTTCAAGAACAGTCCATTTTAGACAAGGTACCATTTGAGAGTTAGTCTTTGAATCGCATAATAATTCTCATGTTTCGTAGAAAGAGTAAACTCTTTCAGAGATAAACTATATCAAATACAATGTTTAAACATCAATGATGTTAATCTTTATACTACTCCACTAGTAAATACTAATACTCTTTTGTTCTTCTCGCTTGTTCCCTTTCTTGTTCCTTGGCTTGCAGACTCTCCCGTTTATCATACAATTTTTTTCCTTTTGCTAGGGCTATAAGAACTTTACATTTACCCATTTCATTAATATAAATACTTTTCGGAACAAGTGTTATACCTTCTTGTTCGACTTTATTTTTTATTTTTCGGATTTCCTTTTTGTGTAGAAGTAATTTTCGTTTACGTGTTGGTTCATGGTTGAAATAAACTGTTTTTTCATATGGGCTAATATGTAAATTTATAACCCAAATTTCATTGTTGTCTATTCGAGCATAACTATCTTTAAAATTTAACTTCCCTAATCGAATACTCTTGATTTCAGTACCCTTTAAAACAATCCCAGCTTCCCATTCTTGAACAAAAAAGTAATCATGTTCGGCTTTTTTATTCTTAAAGATAATTTTTTTTTCCATCACTCAACAAACTCCCTAATAACAACATGGGACAACATTCAAAATACCTATTTTACTGTCAACTCTAAAATTTGTAAAAATCCGAAAAAAACTCTTGACACCAAACAGTATTACAAATTATTGGCATTTACAGAATTTGTCCGTAACGGATTTGCTCTTGTTATTTTTAACTTTAATCACCTAGTAGTGGTTTCGTTTATTACCAAAGGTAGGAATATGTTCGAAAAACTGGAATTTCTAGTACAAGAAATTTGCTCTCAATGTGCTGTTGAGCTTTATGATTTAGAAATCATTAACACTCAACAAGGTAAAGTCTTATGTGTTTATATAACCAAAAAGAGGGGAGCAAGTATTACCGATTGTGCGAATGTTAGCAAAGGCTTAAGTGCCTTATTCGAACAAGAACCTGAGATTATTAAAGGAACATACACATTGGAAGTTTCATCACCCGGTATCGAACGAACCTTGAAACTAAAAAAACACTACTTCCATTCCATCGATGAATTCTTGATTGTTAGCTATCATCAATCTGATATAAAAGACCCCAAAAATCTACTCGATCGGGAAAAAACAAAAACTACCATTACAGGGAAGCTAGTAGCTGTTCATTCGGAACACATACTCCTTAACAATGGTAGCGAAAATATAAAAATTCCCTTTTCTAGCATTAAGAAAGCTAAAACTATATATCAAAAAATAGCAAAGGAGGAGAATTGAGCGTAAATATTTTATCTATTATTAAAGATTTAGCTTATCTTAAACAACTTGACCAAGCAAAAATTGAATTGATTATCACAGAGAGTCTGCATCAAGTTTTAAATAAAAAATTAAGACAAGAAAACAATTTAAGAATTATCCTTGATTATGATAATAATTATATCGCCGTTCGCCTACAGAAAGAAATTACAGAAACTGATGATACTCTAGGTTCTATTACTCTTCAAGAAGCATATAATTATGTGGCGACTCCTCAAATTGGTCAAATGATTGAAGTTGAAATACCGATCAATAAACTTGAACCAAAGATTATTAAAATTGCTCGTGAAGAAATTGCCCAAAAAATCAAAAGGTTAGAAGAAGAACGAAAAATGTTTGATTATGAAAAGCAAAAATATTCAATCGTGTATGGAAAAATAAAAAAATCAGATAGTAATGGTTTCACGGTTGATATTGGATTTGCGCAAGGACTTTTACCTATCGAAGAGCAGATTGAAGATGAGTATTACAAAGTCGGAGATCATATTAAAACCTTTGTCTTGAATATCCGTAAACGAGGAAGTGAATTAGTAGTTATTCTCTCGCGTTCTCACCCTGAATTTGTTAAAAAATTGTTCGAATTAGAAATACCAGAAGTGATGTCTGGAGAAATTGAAATAAAAAGAATTGTCCGTGAACCAGGTATCCGCACCAAAATTGCTGTTAGAGCTACAAAACCATCTATTGATGCCGTAGGTTCTTGTTTGGGACCAAAGGGCATCAGAATCGAAGGTATTAAAAGAGAATTAAACGGTGAGGTTATTGATGTTTTAGAATGGAGTGATAGCTCTGATGTACTTATAACAAATGCGATTGGTCCTGATTTAATTCAAAAAGTTTTTGTTACCGAAAAAGGACGTTTTGCGCGCATCATTGTTTCAGAAGAAAATAAAAATCTTGCGATTGGAAAAATGGGAAAGAACGTTCGTTTAGCAGGGAAATTAGTCGATTATAAATTAGATATCTA
>JGI24702J35022_10002757_pt1 | contig 10663 bp, 14 predicted proteins | sample TergutTh196P4_FD_35022 | JGI IMG/M metagenome (IMG submission 35022)
TTTTACAACGACATGAAAAGCGGCACGAAAACCTACGAAATACCCGCCGCCAAACTTGCGGAACTCAAAGAAAAGTGCAATATGCGCTGGGCTGACCATGTGGTAGTCATCCGACAATACATCAATATTTTGAACGATACCAAAACAGGGTTAAAAGAGAAGTCGCAACGGCTGTTAAAGAAAATTGAGGCTTCCGAATATGCCGCCATAGCCAAAGAACCCATCGCCAATATCACCAAAAGCCTGAAAAACTACCTGAACGGCAAAACGGACGCACCGGAAATAAATCAAATAGCATTACAGGGATTGTATGGACTTGCAGGCATAGGCGGGTTGGGCAATATACCGATAGCCACTACAAATACCGCACCGGCAAACGAACACAAAATTGTTTCGGCAGCAGACTTCAAAAACGCCTCATTCAATCTGATGGACTTTTCAGGGAAATGGCAGCAACTCATCGGCAGTCCGTCCGTACCGTTCAAAATGATGGTTTGGGGTACCGGTGGCAGTGGAAAATCTACCCTTGCCATTGAATTTGCCCGATACCTTGCGAGCAGGCTGGGCAAACGTGTGTTGTACGTCGCCAATGAAGAAGGAGCCGGAGCAACCCTCCACGAAAAGATGAGCCGCCTGAACGCTTTTCACCCAAATTTGTTTATCACCAAAACACTCCCGCCGCGTTTGGTAGAGTATGATTTTGTATTTTGCGATTCGGCNAATTCAATGCAAATGGACTTACCCAAATTTGAGCANATTGCAAAACTGTATCCGCAGTTGTCATGGGTGCTGATGTTCCAAACCACCAAAGANGGCAAGTTTTTAGGCGAGAAAAATTGGCAACACGCCGTNGATGTTGAGGTGTATTGTGAAGATGGAAAAGCAAGGGCATTGAAAAGTCGTTTCGGGGGCAAAGATGAGGTAGATGCGTTTTAATAAAAAAAGTCCCGAAAGTTCGGGACTTTTCAAAATAACCGATATGATTTTCAACTTGCCTGCATGAGTTGGTACACATTTTCAAGATTACCCAATTTTTGCGACAATAAATCCATGTCATTACTCACCTTTTTGTCCACAATACGCGCATAGATTTGGGTGGTATTGATGTTTGTGTGTCCAAGCATTTTTGACACGGATTCAATGGGTACGCCTTTTTCCAATGTAACCGTAGTGGCAAAGGTATGACGCGCCAGATGAAACGTAACTTTGGTGGCAATTTCGCATTGTTCACCAAGTTTTTTCAATTGATTGTTCCCATGTGGGTTTCCCGGCACCGGTAAAAGATAACCGTCTCCGCATGTTCCTTTGTATTTGTCAAGTATTTGCTGCGGAATGGAAAGTAAACGTACATTGGACAGTACATTGGTTTTTTGACGTTTAATCTTTATCCAAAATTGTCCGTCAAGTGACCGTTGAATATGTTCCTCCCGAAGCGCCTTTACATCAATATAGGAAAGTCCTGTAAAGCAACAGAAAACAAAAACATCACGGGCTATTTCCATTTTGGGACATGTAACNGGATGTTTCATNAAAGTCATCAGTTCTTCTTCGGATAAATANCCNCGGTCGGTCTTTTCATACTTAATCTTGTACGAGGCAAACGGATTGATGGACAACATTCCGTTATTGTGCGCAATGACCATGATACGTTTGAATTTGTGCATAAAGCGCATCACGGTATTTCTGTGATTTTTACAATCAACGAATAAATACCGTTCAAAATCGGTAATCATCTGCGGCGAAACATCTTTCAAAGAAATATCATCCCTGTTTTTCTTTTTCTGCAAAAATTCATGCAGCCTGCTTCGGGCTTTCAGATAATCTCTGTATGACGCCTCTGTTACCTGTTTCCCGACGAGTGTTTTATAGTCCTCGTTGAACCGGTCAAACAGACGCAAAAGGGTGTTCTTTTGTGCGCTTATCCCAAGATAGGCGTCCCTGACCATTGCGGCAGTAACCACACTTTCCCGCTCGCACAACTCCCTGTAATGCTTACGGATTTTTGAGCGCACATCGTCAAGGTAGGCATTCAGGTCGCTTGCCTCTTTTGTTCGCCCTCGAAGCCGCCCCGCTTTGGTGTCCCAATCGTCGGGCTTGGCTTCGGCTTTCAAACTGAACGGAGCCGATACTCCGTTGATAGTGATACGTACCATCAAAGGCGCGTATCCCGTTTTCTTTACACTGCTCTTTTTCAGATAGAACAGAATGTTAAATGTACTTCGCATAATACTGTTTTTAAAAGGTACAAAACTGTTTTTATTTGCACGCTTNAAACAGGATATTAACAGCGTCAAAAGTNGACAAAAGCACGACAAAAGTGTATCTTGTTTTGTCAATATTTTACCGGTATTGGTAACGATTTGGTAACGATTTTTGTGTCCACCTTTGCCTTTTCAAGTCATTTTATGGTCAGGTAAAGACATGAAATTGAACCGAAATACATTGATTTTCTGTCTATAAGGACGTTTTGTCCAATATTGACCAGCAAGTAAAGAATAGTTCTTTGACATATTGGTTTTACAGGCGAACATTCTCACTGTAAGGTAATTTTTCGGGTACGGCGAATTTTGCTGATGCTCGATGCGGAATGAAGAATATCCAAAACTTCAATACGTTCGTTTGTAATACGATAAATAATAAGATGCGCATCGAGGATGATGTTGCGATACTTGCGGCTTTTGGTTGTATATCCATTCCGATACTCGTTGGTGTACTTCTGCAACAGGGTAAAACTCACCTTCCTCAATGCGATGAAAATGTTCCCACCATTCCTCTTGGGTACCATGGAACGGAACATTAGGATTCCATTTGCCGGAATGTTCGGAAGCCGATGTACGGTAAGCCACAGCAGGCTCGCCAACTGATAGTGGAAAATCTTCCGGAATTTGATAAGATGTATTGGGCATATCTGATATTTTTTATATATGCCGCAAAGATAAATATAAATTAAAAAAATTAAAAAATTCTCAGCAATTCCGCAGGTGAATCGCTTATAGAACATGAAAAGAGTAGATTTAACAAGCAGCGAAACCGCCAATTCCGGTCGCGCGAAATGTCCCGACAGGGACAAAATGTTGGTAGAAAAGGTATATCGCCCCAAACGCACATTGTTCCGTCAGGGACAAGATGATTGCGGCGAGCAAAGTCGAACCATGCAGGGCTTGCGCCCGTTCAGGGCTTTCCTTTCATGCGTATCCCGCTTCATCGGGCGTTGCCCGATGCTTTTCATACAAGGTCTTCGACCTTATTTGCCGGTCAATGATTTGTCATTCGTAATTCATAATTCATTCAGTAGCACCTCGCGATGTACAGGTGAATCGCTTTTAAGAAGGTGAAAAAAGTAGTTTTCAAAACCAGTGATGCCGTCGCCAATCAAAGCGGGGCAATGGAAACCGATAGTTGTATTCGGACGGGGCTGCTATCGTATCAGGCTACCTGCCATCACTCGCCGAATATACACAACGTTGCCAATGATGTTGTAAATGATGGCCATCTTTTTGAAACGAATGGTACGGACATCTACTCCGTAAAGTCGCCGGAGATACGGTTGCTGACTTACTGCCAGCATGGCGCCGACGAGGGGAAGTTTTTCAATTGTGTCGTATATCCCCATGTAATAGCGGACGGCTGTTTCAGGAGCCATCACCTCAAAAGCAATGTAATCGTAAACATCGTTAATATCGGATTCTGCCTCCGGCGATATAACTACGCGATAAGTCTGCATGGCGCTAAAGCGGTAACAAGCCGCGTTCAGCGCGCGCCCGATTCAACATATCGCGAAAATCATCGCCATAAAGGGTTATCAATTTTTTCCCCAACTTGTCCATCCATTCCTCAACGGTTATACCAACAGGACAACCGGTTTCGTCATATTCCACACCCGGAACGCAGGGCGTATCTGCTACTTGCGTATCAAAATCCATATCAGAAAAATTTTTTGACAAAGATAAATAATAAATCGTTAATAATTCGTAATTCATAATTCATAATTCATTCAGTTAGCACCTCGCGATGTACAGGTCAATCGCTTTTAGAAAATGGGAAAAGTAGTTTTCAAAACAAACGAAGCCGCCGCCAATAAGAGTGGGACAATGGATGTCAGAGTCCATTTCAAAAACGGAGCGAGTTCGAAAAGCCAGAGGAATAGAGGAAATCCTTTTAGAAAAGCATGTTTTGGGTTGTTGGCATTTTGTGTCATTTTGTCATCATGTTCTTCGCCCGAAAAGGACGGGATTAAAGTGGCAAAAATGATGTATCATTGCGGGAATGATTATGATGTAGCGCTTAATAATGCGTATAAATCGTACATTAAAAATTTCAATTTCGAAACCCGAATTGATGCTCGCGGAAGTTTAAGAGAAAGCCGTCAAAAAGTTGAAGAGAATTACCAAGAATGTGGACGAAAGGCTGTCGAATATCACAACAAATTGAAAAGCAAATATCTTACCAACAAGGATAAAACAGAAAAATTTGAATATGCTTTTCGCAATGCTTCGAATGATGATTCTAACAAGCGTTTGAGTAGTGCAATTCAACAAGAAATTGATGCCAATAAGAGAAAAATTGAAGAAGTGATACTATCTGTCATTCCTCCAAAACCGGATTTGGAGCGACTGAAAAATGACTTGATTGGACGCTCGATTTACCACGCAGATTACGGACTTGGAACTAAAATACGGTCGCACGACAATTTGCAAATGGTTGAAATATTGAATGCTACCGACAGTGAACATGAATATTTGCTTGATGTGCATTTGCTCGTTCAAGGGCAGTTTCACCAATATGAAACAAAAAACGCAAATCTAAAATATGTGTTACCGAATGATAAAGACGACTGGGAAATAGGTGATTTTAGAGTAAATGATCTGATTATTGACCACACAGGTAAATACGACAATTGCATCAGTTTTTCAAAATATAATTGGGTACTTAGTAAAAAAAATCAATATCAACTCACATTAATCAACTCTTGTGACGCACCTCTTGTTGTCGCCGGAGAGGTGAAAGAAGCATATAGCAATAATTGGAAAAGATTCAACACCAGGGTACCCGCTAATAGTACCGAAAAAATAACCAATGATCATGCAGGTACTGGAAGTGGGTGGACTCGTAATACACCAGTGGAAATTCTGGATTATATTATTCACTTTATAGGACAACCAGAAAATTAAAAATCAATCAATTATGAATCAAATAGTAAATACAGTTATTCAGTATATTAGTTCATTTATAAATAATCAATTAGAACCTCGCGATGTACAGGTAATCGCTTTTAAGAAGATGAAAACAAAATTCAGATTTCATTTAAAGAATGTGGCAACGACAGTTGCTAAGAGAGTAGCGATTACAGCAATCGCATTAGGTATTGCACTTTCAGCGTCTGCCCAGCAGGGTGAAAAGGCTGTTGGAGGTTACCTGACGTTGGGTACGGGTGATGAGTACACCAACATTGGTATTGGAGCGAAGTTTCAATACAACGTAACTGACCCCCTCCGTCTGGAAGGTTCTTTTACTTATTTCCCTAAAATAGATGATATAAGCATGTGGGACTTGAGTGCAAACATTCATTGTTTGATACCTGTTGCTGACCAGATCGCGTTATATCCGCTTGGTGGATTGAGTATTATGAACGCAAAGTATCAGGATGGAAAATACTCTGATTCCGAGAATGCAATCGGTGTCAACATCGGTGGTGGTATAGACATCAAACTTATCGACCAGATTGTGCTCAATTTCGAACTGAAATACAGGATTGGTCTTGGCGAACTTGATTTTAACAGGTTTTGTGTATCAGCCGGCGTAGTGTTTAAATTTTAAAACCAATCTGAATCATCCATTAAAAACCTCGCGATGTACAGGTCAATCGCTTTTAAAAAAAATGGAAGATTACGAAAACATGAGCACTTCAGAAGTGCAAAGATTAGCAAGGCAGGGCGACAAGGACGCACTGTATGAAATGGCGTGGCGTTTAGAACTGTTGCCCGTCAGTGACAGAAATGATCCTGTGGAAAGTTGCGCCTGGCAGGATTATTGGTTTGAAAAAGCCGCCGATGCCGGGAATATCGACGCCAAAAGTCGGTACGCCCGCTCTTTAATTGATCGCGTAATGAACGCCGAAGACCGCCAAAAGGCTATGGGCTATTTTCAGAGCCTTTCGGGAGATTTCGACTCCGGTAAACTCAGAGGAGATCAACGGCAAGACGGAGCTTTGGCCAAGTTTTGGCTGGGAATTATGCTCTGTCAGGGTTATCATACGCGGCGCGATGCGATAAAGGGCGTGGAGCTTATCCAAGCTGCTGACGCCCTTACCAACGGATTTGAAGGATTTGGTTTTGTACTTATGTACAAAATTGGTGAACTGTATGCAACAGGCTTAACGCAGCCCGGAGAAGAACCTTCGATTGCCGATTTGGAGCAAGCCGTAAAGTACCTTGATATTGCTATCAAGCGCTTTAATCCCGAAAAAAACAACCCTGCAATGTTAGACCTTGCGAAACAATTATCAGGAACCCAGAAGAAACGGATAAAATCCAAAAAAGAGTTGTTGAGTTCGCTCGGAAGGGAAGATACCCATTTTGCCGGTAAAGATGAACGTCGGAGAAAAATGATGGAAATATCTGCTGCGGCGCGGCAGCGGATGGAGGCTGATAAAGCTGCGTTAGCGCGGTTGCGGCAGCGCCTTGCACGCGAAAGATGGTAATCTGATAAATTGATCGAATATGTTATGGCGTGATACCAGCGGTAATATAGTTACCAGAAGAGTAGGCAACCGATTTTTGGACAACTCTGGGAATTGGCTGTATGAGATCAGGGGCGATCGTATTTACGACTCGTCGGGAAATTGGAGATTTGAATTCCGTGGCGACCGTATTTACGATACGGCCGGTAACTGGAGGTTCGAACTGAGGGGCGACCGTATCTATGATACAGCCGGAAACTGGTTGGGTACGGAATATTGATCCTTTTTCAGGCAGGAGAATGGAGACCAGAGACCATTAGGTTACAGAGCGTAGCCGAAGTAAAAACGGGGCGAGTCTGAAAAGCCATACGAGTAGGGGAAACTTTAATAGAATATGTCATGACCAGGGACGAAGTTTATGCAATATTTAATAAAGCTGATTCCGGTGATGTGAATGCAATGAAGAAAGCGGCATCAATTCTTATTGAAATGTCAGAACAGCATACGAATGCCGGCAGAATTGAGCAAGCATTATCTTGCATAGAAAAATCGGATTATTATGCCAAAAAAATAAGAGCAGTAGACCCGAAATGGTAAACGCGGTATGCAAGGCATAAAACGGAATACCAAGAAGTCGCCGCCCATCAGAGCGGGGCAATGGAGACCAGAGACCATTAGGTTACAAAGCGTAGCCGAAGTAAAAACGGGGCGAGTCCGAAAAGCCATACGAGTAGGGATGAACAATAAAAATGGAGGTATATCATGTGCCCACATTATGATGCATACGGTAAGCGTTGCAAATTGTATGACACGTATCAAACGGATTACCAAATACGAACGTATTGTATTACCTTGGATTTTGGACGGTGTGCGAATTACGAAGCGTATAGACGGTAGACGGTAGATGAGTGCAAAAAAAGTGAAACTGCAAGAACACTCAAATCATATTGCAGGGAGAGCAGGGACTCCTAAAAACGGGCAAGACCTGTGAAGCCGTATCAGAAGGGGAAGTTTTTAATATCAAATGAATTAATTAAAATACAGTAATATGAATTGGGATAATGTTGAAAAAACAAGGCAGAATATTCTTTCCGGAAAGAGATGTTCTTCATGTAGACATCGCGATATGCTTTACGGCGATTGCCCGTATGAACCGGATGCGCGGCATGAACGTCCGCAGTGCTGTCATAAATATCGCGAATGGTAACGGTTGAATACTTATGCGGTTTGACTCGCAGTGGCGGTTTGTGCGTAGCAAATTAGCACAGCGCCTCATACGGGGAGCTACCGTCACTGCGCTAATCCGCCGTTGCTTATAAAAAACCATCAGGTTACTGAGCGTAGCCGAAGTAAAAACGGGGCAATTCCGAAAAGCCTTAAGAGTAGAGGTAACTTTTTGAAAATTTAAATTTATAATTCTATGTATCAAGAATTTTATTACGTAGGCAGCAATAATGAACAAGTTGGTCCTTTGAGTATTGACCAACTTGGATCGGTTGGTTTAAAACCCGACACATTAGTTTGGACAGTAGGTTTGGAAAATTGGAAACCTGCAAAAGATGTTGAAGAGTTAAAAAGTCTGATGAGTAAAGCGCCTCCTCCATTTGCTCAAGCGGTGCCTCTTCCAACGGTTTCTTTTTCAGATACAACCAGTATAACAACACCGGTTGTAATTCCAGAAAAATTCACCGATGAATACTGGGAAGACCAGAAAAGTGCATGGGAAACAAAAATCTATTCTTTGGAAGATGAAATAGAACGACTAAAGGAGCAGATTCAAGATGCGGGAGATAAAATGAGAGACTGTAATGATGAAATTCGTAATAATCTTCGCCCAAGACTTAGTGAGGCGAAAGAACAAGTAGCTATATGCAAACATAATCAAGATGTTGTAGAAGGGCCTTTAGAAGGGCTATCATGGCGTCAAAAAGCCAAAGATTGGCAGAGAGATGTAAATGATATAATAAGGGCAATGGAGCAAAAATCGCGGGAAGCAGAAAAATGGGATAAAGTTAAAGAATCCTCGAGGCAGTCTGTTGAAAAAAATAGAAACGATTTGAAAAATGCAAAGACAATGTTGAAAGAGGCTGAAGCTTTATTGCAAAAAACTCCTATTCAAAGAATGGAAAAGCATTATCAGATACTTGCAGGTAAAAACGCTATTGCCAGTACCGTAGATGAATTCAGCGAGTTATCCGAACAATTCAGCGAGATGGAAGGCTATAAGGATTCAGGAAAGTTGGCTTATGATGCGTTGATTAAAGCTAAGTGCAAGGCTTCCGGAGAGGATGATTTCTTAAATCTCGCTCAACTGTTCAGGAAAATTGATGGCTATGGAAATACAGTAGAGTTGGCGAAAGAATGTGAAAACATGGCGCTTAAAATACGGTATGATATGTTAGTTAACGCTAAAAGCAAGGCTTCCGGAGAAGAAGATTTCCTAAAACTTGCCAAACAATTCCGGGAAATGAACGGTTACGAAAATACAGGAGAGTTAGCAATCGAATGTGAAAACAATTCCCAAATAATTCGTGAAAAAGCATACAATGAGGCTGTAACAGAATTGCAACAATTAAATGAGAGAATACAACAATTTGGAGCAAAAGGTAAGTCATCTGCCTCCGAATATGAAAAATTGGGAAATAGTTATCGCACACTTTCTAATAGATTCGACGCTTTTGGCAAGTATAAAGATGCAACGAATTTAGCTGAACTGTGCAAAAAAAATAGTGAAGATTACAAGCAAAAAAAAGATAAAAGAAATCAGAAAGATGGGTGTATCATTTTGATAGTAATCGCAGTGATTGTAGTGCTAATGATCTTGGCGAAGAGTTGTTAAAAGGTGTATGGAACTGAAGAGATAAGAATCAATAGACAAAGCCAAACGAGTAAGAGAAATAAAAAACACATTAAAAATGAAAACATATTATTATTTAGACAAACAGCAGCAGCAGCAAGGTCCCATAACCATAGGCGAGTTATCCAAATGTATTAAAACGCGCAATACTCCGATTTGGAGAGAGGATATGAGCGATTGGCAAGCGGCAGGTTCTGTACCTGAATTATCAAGTATTTTTACGCCTCCGCCGATACCGGTTATNACGCCTCCGCCAATAATTCAACCATCTGCGGTAGTAACGCCACCGCCGGTAGTTAGTCCACCACCGATAATTCAACCATCTGTGGAAGTAACGTCACCGCCGGTAGTCGCGCCACCACCCATAATTCAACCATCTGCGGTAGTAACGCTACCGCCGGTAGTTAGTCCACCACCGATAATTCAATCATCTGTGGAAGTAACGCCACCGCCGGTAGTTAGTCCACCACCGATAATTCAATCATCTGTGGAAGTAACACCACCGCCAATAATTCAACCATCTGTAGAAGAAACAACGCAGCCGAAACCGAAAGTTTCAATTTTCCTTGCGCCTCCACAGGTATCTTCCACAGATTTACCTCAATGGCAACAAGCCATAAAAGGCATTGTGGCAGCACAGCGCGAACTGTGGGGCGAAGAATTGACTGCCTTCGTTGCGTTGGAAAAGCTTTTTAACAGCGCCAATTTTGAATCGGGTGAAATAGGTGTTCACATTCAGGCCATCAAGGAGGGAATACCCGAATACGACCAAAACAGACTTCTGAAAACACATTTGGAAAATTTTGTCGCCTTGTATGAAAAGTATTTTAGCAACATACCTTCAAAAAAATTGAAATAACATTTTAATAATAAATCAAATGAAAAACCAAAACAATTTATCATCAAGCGGCGCAACAGTAACAATAGCCTCGAAAATCGGAACGGCACCGCGCGACAACGGTAGAGACGCGGCACGCCACGTCTCCATGTTAAAGAAATTTGCGGTGGCGTGTATTGCTGCGTTGTGTTTAGGGACGAAAAATTTATAACTTATAATGGTTTTGATTTTAGCATTTAAATCTATAGTTCCATTTAGGTAGAATTTTACTGAAAATTACAGGCATTTT
>JGI24702J35022_10002758_pt1 | contig 10661 bp, 9 predicted proteins | sample TergutTh196P4_FD_35022 | JGI IMG/M metagenome (IMG submission 35022)
CAATATTTTCAGATGACAACTTGTTACTTATTGCATTTGCAAGAGTTAATGCATAACAATCTTTTATTTGCATAAAATTAAATAACTCGTTGTTATATATGGATGAATGAAACCTACATATTGAATCAAAAACATTTAAAGCCGAATGCTTCAATTTTTTGTCATCATTCCGCTTTTTTGTTTTTAAAAAAGTATTATTAATATTTTTATCTATCTTTTCTGTTTTTGTTAAAAAAGTCATATTCCGTTCTACTTATTTATAATAATTCCTTAACAGAGATGTTAAGGGTGGTCTGCCTTAGCAGACCACCAATATATTACTTATTTATAATAATTCCTTAACAGAATATGTTAAGGATTGCAAAAAGAAATTTTTCCATTAAAAATTTTTCTTAATGGAAGAGCCNATAAGATTAATTTTAATACTTAAATTATAAATTAATATTAAAGTCAAGAGAAAAATGTTTTTTTTTATTTTTTTTATGTTGTTAGNCTTCTGGTTATTTCATAGTTAATATTACCCTGTGTTTCTAATGCATACATAGGGTTATTAAGAATTATAGNACTGGTGCTTCTGTTTAATTCTTGAAAGTTATTATTTCTGTTAGTACTGCCCAGATTTTTTAGATAGTTATCTATTTTTACATCAAGTTCAGAGACTATTTTGTTTAGATTTGTTGTTATAGGTTCAAAATCCTTTGGCGCAACAGTTCTTCCTGATTGAACATCTGCAGCCATATCTCTCAATTGAGTAAAATTTTCATTAGTTCTGATTTGTTCATAGCGTACCGGCGTTGAGTTGTTTATTGGAGTTGAAACTACTTCTCCATAGTTTCCGATTATGCTATTTATACTTTGTATCTGATCAGATAGTTGATTTCTATTTACTCTTCCTGTCGCTATCGCATCCGAAACAAGACCCATTAGCTGTGCTGATATGTTAAGCGCTTTTTGTACAAGATCTCTGGAAGATTGGGCAATAGTTAATGCATCTATAAATGCTCTCTCCCTCTGCATCCTCGGGATAGTTTCCTGAGAGACTTTTGCATTTAAATTTTCATTATTTGGAGATATCTTTGGTAATACAATTTCATTTGTTCTTATGTTGGTATAATTAACTTCAGGCGTTATTCTCATAATTATACCCCCTCCCGAGTATAAACACAAGTTTTTTTGTTGGTCGCTTACATGCGACCCTATCATTGTATAAACACAAGTTTTTGATTGGTCGCTTATATGCGACCTCTATTGACGTATAAACACGTTGAGTATAAAAACGTTATAATTAATATAAATCAATCTTTGATTATAATGTCAAATTTATTTTTTGTAATAATGAATGATTTTTTACATATATTAAATTTATGTTGAAATATTATTGTAGTTTAATATACAATTTGTCAAAATCGTCAATGTTGACGGCGATAAACGACATAATCGGCTATGGCTGCGTGATGTGTGAGTGGCGTATCGCAATTATAAAAAATGTTTAAGAAGTGAAAAATGAAAAGAATAGTTTTAATAGTTTTTTTGTTAATTGCATGGAATCATGTTTATGCATCAATTGCTGTTCTTCCATATAGGGATAATGCATTTGATTCAAGGATTTCGGGGAAAGAATATGCAAAGATGGTATCTTTACAAATATTGCTTACAAAGGATATAGACGTATTATCTCCTGAAGAGGCTGAAATCGGCATGAAGCAGCTTGGAATAAATCCTGCTGGCTCTGTTGATGCTGATGATCTTAATGCATTTGGCGTAAAATATAATCTTTCATATATTCTGCTTGGGACAATAAGTAAAAAAAATAAAGAATTTGTATTTGATAATGTTCTTTATTCTGTAAAAGAAAAGACTATACTTTCACGCAACAATAACAGTTCAAGCGATATTTATAAGCTTGTGCAGATTGAGATTAAGGATACATTGGTTAATTTTGGAAACACTAAGACTGCTGTAACAAGAGAGCAGGCTGATATTGTTTTTATATTGGACTCATCATATAATATCACTGATGAATGGGCTGATGCCAAAAAGGCTATTTATGATTTTTCATCAACTCTCATTGGGACACATAATATTGACACAAGAATTTATTTGGCCCCATACTCGGAAAGGAATTCTTATGAATCAATAACACTTCATCATAATAGCATAAAAGATCTGAATACAACATTATCTAAATTGCAACCCGGCGGAGCAGCTAAGCTTGATAAATTTCAAAGCCTTTTGGATTATACGGTTAAAAATATTAAATGGAGAAATTCCGCGCATAAAGAAATTTTTATTATCAATAATTCAAAATTTGAAAAATCCTTTAGTCCTGAGAGAATTGCCGGTGAAGCAATCAAAAAGGGGATTCATATAAATACTATATGCGGCGGAAAGATAAATAGCGAGATTTCGGATATTGAGAGATTAGCAACTCTGACAAAGGGGATGAATTATAGCATTTCATACCACCAAAGGGTTTTTGACAAATCCGGTAAGAAATATGAACTCTACCTACAGAAGGGAAGAATTTTTCATTCAATAACAGTATTCCATGAATGGAAAAAAGGCATACTCTATGCAGGTAGCAGTAATCCGAAATATGTAAAAACTCCTGATATTCTTGATGAGATTTATCACTCTAAAATATCTTTAACTCCGGATAAACTTATACAAACTTTTTCCGAGTATACAGGTGTTTCTGTTATGCAGAAAGAGGCGTTGCAGAATAATATCGGCGATATTCTTTTATCAATGGCGCCGACTAAAAGTTCGGATTCATTTTATTATGGGCGAGCCTTAATTACAGACGGTAAAATATCTTTTTGGGTCAAGGTGAAAGATAAAAAGATAATGGATGTTTTAGATAATTACGGTAAAAACGGATTTTATTTAAAGATAGGATTCAATATCAGGAAAGCAGATTCGGAAGCATATGGGATTGAACTTATACCTGTGAGGGCAGATGTCTCTAAAGATTATATTCCGAATCTCGCAAGTACAACCTTTAATGATATTGTAAAAAATCAGGATTTTTTTACTACTAAGGGACTTGGTTCTCCACCTGTATGGTTTGTAGATATAAAAGTAGAAAATGTTGAGCTCAATAATCAAAAAATAGATGTGAGGGACTAAATTAATGAAAGGCGCAGTCCATATATATACTGGTGCAGGAAAAGGGAAGACAACTGCTGCGCTTGGTATATGTTTCAGAGCTGCAGGATGGGGACTTGAGTCGGCATTTATTCAGTTTATGAAGGGACAGGAGAGCGGTGAACTCATAGCAGCAAAAAAATTTATTAGTACCATGTTATTTGAACAGTATGGTAGTGAAAAGTTTATAAATAAAAAAAATCTATCCGATCTGAGTGAACATAAAATTTTTGCAGACAGGGGGATTGATAGAGCTAAGGAATTATTGTTAAGCGATAGATATAAGATAATAGTCCTTGATGAAATACTTAACCTTTTGGAATTTGAATTAATTACAGAAGATGAAATTATAGAACTAATGTATTTAAAAAGAGATAGTGAACTTATACTAACAGGCAGGGGAGCTACAAAGCTGCTTATCAAACACGCCGATCTTGTAACTGAAATGAAAGAGATTAAACATTATTATACTCAAGGGATTAAGTCACGTAAGGGTATTGAATATTAGCGCCAAGAGATTATTTTTTTAATACTAAAAATTTTTCTATTATATGAGACCCATGGTGTTGCCATGGGCTGGATTATTCAAGGCTTTCAGCCTTTACTGCCTATTCATTAAAAGTGGAAACAAAAAATTTTGAAACACGCATTTGTAGCAGTGTTGTATTATGTGGGCAAATATCAGTTTCATAGATAGGGTAAATGGTTACACACACGCCGAAGGTGCAATATAACCCAGCCCATGGCAACACCATGGGTCAATTAGTTTTTTAGTACTTGACTTTTATAATAAACGCATATATAATTATTATTAACAAGAACGTGTGGATGAAAGGTAAATAATTATGGCAATAGTTAGTTATACTTTGAATGAAATAAAAAAGATGATTCGACGGGGCGAAGATAAATCCGACTGGAAAAAGTTGCGTCGTGCGATGAAGGATGATTCTTTGATTGACTATTCTGACATTCCGCCTACGACGGATGAAATGATAAAAAATGTGCGGCGTCCGGGACATCAGGCAAAAGAAGATAAAAAGGAATCTGTGTCTTTGCGGTTCGATTCGAAGTAGAGACAAGGCAATTTGATGTGTCTTGTCTTTACTTTGTGTATCAATGAGACCTACTACATGGTCGGACAATCCCTGTCGAATACAATAAAAAATCTTGTAAAATATTCGTAATTTTTTATTGACATTTAAATATTTTACAATAAGTAGTAAAAAATTAATTAAAATAAAAAAAATTATTGACAAGGGGGAAAACCTGTGATAATATTAAACAAGCAACAAGCAACAAGCAACAAGCAACAAGCAACAAGCAACAAGCAACAAGCAACAAGCAACCCCTGTAAATTAATTCTTTTATTTATCTTTGCACTTACCCTTACATTTTCAGCATGCGGCAGCGATGATAATGACACAAAATCATCCCAACTGCCTGATCTAGACGGATCCGGAATAGCCGGTGATCCTTTCCTCGTAGGCAGCGCTGCTGATCTGCGCAAGGTCGGCAGAGGACCTGATGGCAACTGGACATCTGCCGCGCTTGGTGCGCACTACGAGCTGACGGAGAATATCAATCTGGAGAATGCCGCCTGGGAACCTATTGGTTACGTAGTAGATCAAGATAATCCTGACTGGGATACCACTTTCACAGGCAGTTTTGACGGTGGCAGTTTCACAATCTCCAATCTTACAATCAAATCCACTTCTGATGATTTGGTTGGTTTATTCGGGGTTGTCGGTCTGGACGGTACAGTGGAAAATCTTTGTGTGGAGAATATCACCATTACAGACAGTATCACAGGCACAGGCAACGACGTGTGGACTGGCGGCATAGCAGGAGTCAATGCGGGTACGATAAAAAACTGTTCTGCCACAGGTAATGTCTCAGGCGATCTCACAGGCATTGTTGCAGGTGACGACAGTGCTGTTGGTGCTATAGTAGGGCTCAATTATTTTGGTACGATAGAAAACTGTTTTATCACAGGCAATGTCGCAATCACAGGCAACAACTGGGTTGTTGGCGGCATAACAGGAGTCAATGAGCATGGTACGATAAAAGACTGTTCTGTCTCAGGCAATATCACGGGCACAGTCGACTGGGGTGGTGTTGGCGGCATAGCAGGTGGCAATAGCGATGCAGGTACGATAGAAAACTGTTTTGTCACAGGTACTGTCACAGGCACAGCCAACTGGGGTGTTGGCGGCATAGTAGGAGTCAATATAGATGCAAGTACGATAAAAAACTGTTATGTCACAGGTTATGTCACAGGCAATGGCAATAGTGTTGGTGGCATAGCAGGACTCATTTTTTATGGTACGATAGAAAACTGTTATAACACAGGTAATGTCACAGGTACAGGCGACGAAAGTGTTGGCGGCATAGCAGGAGATAATTCAGGTGAGATAAAAAACTGTTATGTCACAGGCACTGGCACAATCACAGGCAGTAACGAATGGGTTGGCGGCATAACAGGAATCAATGATGGTAAGATAGAAAACTGCTATGTCACAGGGAGTGTCTCCGTCACAGGCTACCAATGTGTTGGTGGCATAGTAGGAAGCAATAGTGATGGTGGTACGATAAAAAATTGTTATGCCACAGTCACTGTTACAGGCGCCCAGGATGTTGGCGGCATAGTAGGAGGTAATTATGTTGGTTGTACGATAGAAAACTGTGTTGCATTGAACGCGACTGTCTCTGCATCGGGTAACGGCGGGCGCGTGGTAGGAAGCAGCAGCCCAGGATTGTCCAACAACTATGCGCTAAGCAGCATGAGTGTGACTGGAAATATTCCCTCAGATGAAAGTTCCGGTGGTAAGGACGGAGGTAACATTACGAGTGAATACTACAATGCAATTTGGTGGACAGGTACCGCCAACTGGGATTTGACTATTTGGAAGATAGAAAATAGTAAACTTCCCACACTTAGAGGTGTTGGCGGAGACCAAGAGCCAACATTATAGTAAGTAGAGTAACCTCTTTGTAGTCTTTGCGTTTCTGTGGGATGAATATTTATAAACGGGCGGCAGGTTGCCGCCCCTACATAGTCTTTCTCTGTGGTATGAATATTTTATAAACTCTCACAGAGGCATAGAGGTAATCCGGTCAAATAATTTTATCCGTCTGGACTCATCCGGCCGGATCGCCACGCGCCGAAGGTGCAATATATCCCAGCCCATGGCAACACCATGGGGCTTGTATAATTCATAATTATTTCTGCATTAATTATGAATTATTCTTTATTATATCTACAACATCCCTCACATCTTGTGATGAATCTTTATCTATTATTAAGATATTATTGCCTGATTGTACAACAGTAATATTAGATACGCCCACAAGAGCAATAGTCATACCTTCACTTAAGATGGTACAATTATTGCTCTTTACAAAAATTGAGTCTTCGGGAGATTGAGTTCTATTATCAGAGATGTCAGCTTTTAGTATATCATCAACTGATTTCCAACTTCCGAGATCCGCCCAGCCGAAATCAGCAGGTATAACCATTCTGTTATCGGAATTTTCAAGTATCCCTTTATCAATAGATATTGCTTTAATCGATGAGAATATTTTATTCTTAATAGCCCATATTTTATTATCATTTGATGCAATCTCTTCGTAACTTAGTGTTTCAAGATTAAGAAATTGATCATACATATCAGGCAGCAGCTTTTTAAACCATTCGATTATTACCGATGTTTTCCATACAAAGATTCCGCTGTTCCAATAAAAATTTTTATCTTTAAGATATTGTTCCGCAATTTCTAATGGAGGTTTTTCGGTAATCTTATCAACTTTTAATGCGCCGTCAACAAGCTCTGTTCCTTTAATATAACCATAACCTGTTTCAGGATATTCGGGTTTAATACCAATAGTAGAAAGATAACCTTTATCTGCCAATGATATCCCCTTTGAAATTACCGAAACAAAACCTTTTGTATCTTTAATAAAATGATCAGCGGGCAGCACTATCATTATAGGATCATTATATTTCTTTTTTAAAAACATCGCAGCATATAAAGCAGCAGCAGCAGTATTTTTAGGTGTAGGTTCGGAAAGTATAGTTCCGTTTAGACCTGATTTTTTTATCTCGGATATGGAGAGATCTTCATATCTCCTTGATGAAACGATTACAATCTCATCAGGAGACAGGGACTTTAGTCTCTTTATTGTTTCTTCAAGAAGAGTCCCTCCGCCTGACATATTATGAAACTGTTTAGGTTTGTCCTCTGTGCTCATGGGCCAGAGTCTTGTTCCGACTCCTCCTGCAAGTATTACCGGTATAATCATTTTATAGAAACTGTTCCTTTTTCATCATAATTTAATCTAATAGGGGTTCTCTTTATCTTATCGGAAAATTTTACCATGGAATAACCTGTGAGCGAATAGTCACCCTTACTTTCATCAAATGCCTTTAAAATAGAAGAACCAAGAGCTTTAGAACTGAATTCATTATTAACCCCTATAGTTGATTCCCCTTGTTTATTTTTTATATCATTAGTGTAGCCATCAACAAGTTTACTATCATTGAGTTTAAAGTCGTAATTTAGATCTTGAAAGACCATTTCAGCCTTTGTCTTATTTTTTAATACTACATCGAAATTTACATTTAGCTTAAGATCAAGGTCTGAGGGATCAATTTCCTTTACAGGATTTTTGCCGTCAAGAATAGCGCCAAACATGTTTGTAATAGTATTAACATTGAGATTTTTATTAGCGGATTCTTTTATTGCAGCCTCAATATCACTTGCTGAAGGTTTTTTAACTGTGAAGTTTGCAATATTGATTTCCGGTTTAATTGCAGGGATATCTTTAGTTAGTCTAAAATTGAACTTTAAATCTTCTGCAATAGCAGATACTGATTCCGGAAGAGGTATTACTATTAACATCTCAACAACACATTCCAATGAATCTTTACTAGTATAGTCTTTAACTATATTTATAATATCCAAATATTTAAGATTAACAAAAATCCTTGTTGTTTCTTTACCCTTTGGTGTAATTGAAAGTTTATCTGTAGAGGTTTTAAAGAATTGTTTGTTCTCAACAAAAAAGGTCGATTCTATTTTACTAAGATTAAGTTTTACAGGATATGGATTTGAAATTTCAATATCAAAAAGGAGTGTAATATCAAATAGACTTATAGAGTCTATATCAAAATTTACTATTTCTGCTGTAGGTTGCGATATTTTATAGCCTCCTATTGAATCAGGCAATACGCCGCTTTTACAACTTGAAATTAATAATATAAAAAATAAAATAGTAGTAAGGGCTTTAAAGTTTTTCATTGTAATAGTCTCCATGATTAAAATGTTTTGATAATTCTAAAGTAATATATTCTAAATGTAAAATACTTTTTTAGAATATTAATCAACTATATCTTCATTAAACAGAATTTGTTGATTTTCATCTTCTGTTTTAGTAATTTCAATGCTAAGATGTTTATAAGCATTTACAGTTGCCATTCTTCCTCTTGGCGTTCTTTTAATTAAGCCGCTCTGTACTAAGAAAGGTTCATAGTAATCTTCCAAAGTATCGGTCTCTTCGCCTACTGATATAGCGATTGTTTTTAGTCCCACAGGTCCGCCATTAAACTTTTCAATTATTGATAATAATATCCTTCTATCCATTTCATCAAGGCCAATCTCATCTATGTCCAATCTTTCAAGAGAATACTTTGTTGTTTCAAGATTTATCCTTTCATGCTTCATAACTGTTGCAAAGTCGGCTACTCTGCGTACAAGGCGGTTTACTATCCTTGGTGTTTTTCTGGATCTTTTTGCAATCTCTAATGCTGCATCTTCATCCATCTCTATCCCTATAATTCCTGCCGTACGCAATGCTATTTTTTTAAGATCCTCAGATTCATAGTAATCCAATCGCAATGGAATCCCAAACCTATCCCTGAGAGCGGCAGTAAGCAGTCCTGTACGCGTAGTTGCTCCCACAAGCGTAAATGGCGCAAGATTTAGCTTAATGCTCTTTGCACCGATTCCCTGTCCGATTATAATATCAATAGATTTATCCTCCATAGCAGGATAGAGTATCTCTTCAATAGCCGGAGATAATCTATGGATTTCATCAATGAAAAGCACATCATGTTCTTCCAATCCTGTTAATATTGATGCTAAATCTCCGGCTTTTTCGATTATCGGTGCAGATGTTGCTTTAATACTCACTCCAAGTTCTTGAGCAATAATAAATGCAAGAGTTGTTTTCCCGAGTCCCGGAGGTCCTGAAAGGAGTATATGATCTAATGATTTTTTTCTAAGTTTTGCAGATTCTATGAAGACTTTTAAGTTTTCGGTAATTTTTTTTTGTCCTATAAATTCGTTTAAACGTGTCGGTCTTAATGATAATTCACGTTCCGAATCATCTTCATTAATTATGTTTGAATTTAAGATTCTGGATATTTGATCCATTTTATTCCGGAGTGTACTGCTTTAATGTTTTTAGTATAGTATCTACGGTTTTAATTTCTAACAATTTTTCGCGAAGTTCGGCATTGCCCATCATCTTTGCTATATTTGCAAGAGTTTTAATATGTTGTGAAAATTTATCCTTAGGAACAATGAGAAGAATTATTATTTTTACCGGTTCATTATCTATAGCTTCAAAATCTAATCCCTTTTGAATTAAAGCCATTACAGCTACTATATTTTTTACTTTTGTAGTTGAGCAGTGAGGTATAGCAATACCATGTCCGATACCTGTACTCATAGATTTTTCTCTTTCTATAAGAGCCTTTTTTAGGATTTCAGCGTCTTCAATTGGGATATCTTTATTTTTGGCAGCCAAATCAGTCATCTCTTCGATGATTTCCCACCTGTTTTTTGCGCTGGGTTTGATTATTATATTATTTTTCTTTAAATTTTCAAGCAGATTCATTTTAATCTTTTCATTAATGATTTTTAGGTAATATTGTGAATAATCGATAATAAGTCAAGCCTATAATATAATTGTGCTGCCTTTCGACAGCACATATAAAATTGTGATTAATTGTGCTGCCCTTTGGCAGCACACACAAATCATGTTAAAAACGGATTTATTTTTTTCTCTTTTCCTACTGTAGTTTCTGGTCCATGTCCTGAAAGAACTTGCGTGTCATCTGGAAAAATCAGAATTTTATTTTTTATTGATGCTATTAACTCTTCATAGTTACCTCCAGGGAGGTCGGTTCTTCCGATCGAAAAATTGAAAAGTGTATCACCTGAAAAAAGTATATTATCAATTTTAACAGAGACCGAACCTTTTGAGTGACCGGGTGTATGGAGAAATTGTAATGTTAATCCTGCAAGGCTTATCTCCCCGCTCAATGGAAGATTTCTGTCGGGAATAATTTTTCCCGGATCAGGTACGCCAAACATCCTGGCTTGAGTTTGTACGGAATTTACAAGATCAGAGTCAAGATTATTTACATAAAAATTGGCCTTAAATTTTTTCTTAACAATATTTACTCCGTCAATATGATCTATATGTCCATGTGTTGCAATAATTGCTTCAAG
>JGI24702J35022_10002759_pt1 | contig 10657 bp, 7 predicted proteins | sample TergutTh196P4_FD_35022 | JGI IMG/M metagenome (IMG submission 35022)
ATTCACGCGTCTTGGCATCGTATTTACACGGAGCGGGGATCTCTGGCTTATCGAAGCCCTGCCGGTGGGCTGGAAGCGAAGCGACGGGGAAACGGTGGCAGAGATTTTGAGCCTGAGAAACGCAGGTGAAAACATGGCGGAGCGCTGGGCCGCTACCCTCGCCTGCCACACCGCTGTCAGGGACGGGGACTACCTTGACGAAGGAACCGCCCTCGCCATCGCAGAGGAGGCCTTCGCCTTGCCCATACACCGCTGCCCCCACGGAAGGCCAATCTGGACAGAAATAGGCCGGGAGGACCTGCTTAGGGCCGTTAAGCGAAACTAAACGCGATATTTTGTCGAAATTAGTTGGAATTTATTGACTATTTTCATAATATTATGATATACTTGCGCAATTATACCATTCCGGTTTTACCATAATAGGGAGGCAAAACCATGTTCAACAAATCCAAACTCATTATCCGGGCTTGTATTCCAATTGTACTGCTATTCATGCTTTTAGTTGGCTTAACAACCTGCAAGCATCCAACGTCATCTGAAGCAGGGGAAACTTATACCGTTACGTTTAACGCTTCGGGTGGAACCCCTGTTCCTGAACCCCTGGTCGTTTCTGCAGGCAGCAGGATAAAAGCGCCCGAGGGCCTAAAAAAGTCATATTATACCATTGGGGGCTGGTACAGGGAGCCGGAATTCAAAACATTGTGGGATTTTGAAAATGATATTGTCACCCACGATATAACGCTTTACGCAAAATGGGGAACAAGCGGGGGCCCTGGTACCAGCAGCGGCAGAGGCTATATCCCGGGGACTCCAGCTTCAAACTATAACCAGACTATTATATTTCGGGAAACCGTATCTCTAATCCCAGGCCTTGTTGAAATAGATTTTACCCATCTTAAATCTACGGGTCCCTTGCTAAGTGACGGAGATCCTTATGACATTGCACTGAAGGGGAATCATATCTCCACTGGTACTATTCAGGTTTTATCTTTGGATCAACACCACGAGACCATCATCTTTATACCCGCAGACGGCGGATACCCTTTCATTGGCGAATTAGACTTGGACCACGGAATCCTGAGCATTGATGACATCCCCTATGGCTACGATTTTGCCAGTAATACACCCCCAAAACACATCACTATTCCCGGAGCTGCAATGGATAACGGCAGCGGCGCAATTGAGGGCAATTCAATTGCACAGCATGATCATCTTAACGCCGCATTCGAGCACGATGTTGACGGCGAGTTAGATTTAATTCATTTTATTGACGCAGATACAATTACTTTTAAAAACCAGAATGTCCCTGACAATTATAAAACAAAAGGATCGTGGATAATAGGATACGAAACGGGTTATTACGGCTGGACTAAGGATGATATGACTGAAGTTAGCGCCACACATAAACCGGGAGGCTTTAGTCTTGCTAATTCCAAGGTTGGAAGGGGAATTAAGGGAAAATGGCTGATCGGCGGAAGCATTCCTGCTACCGCCTTGCATATACAAATTGCGCAAAACCAACAGTCACTCTTGCAATTTAAAGGAGGGGGCGCACCTTATAGACTTGAACTTGATGATGATTATGGGACTGGATCTACAGTGGGATACATTGAGATCACGGCAACAGGATCCACCAGCATTGTAACCTTTAAACTGCATTTAGAGGATGGTTATAACTTGACCAGCCCGGCCTATGTTAATTGGAGCAGCACTAATGTTTCTACTTCTTCAGATGCTTACAGATACCTCTCTACTGGGTTTCCAATATCAAAAAAAGAAACGCCATTTGTCTTTACAGGCGTGCCTTCAAACACAAAATTTTTAGGTGCTACATTCGATGGTATTACAAGCAGCTCCCATCCCGAGCTGGAATTTGATTCTGCTTCTACTGCTGGAATTCTCTTTTTCGTTGATGATGCCCATAACGAGATAATCGTTGACGAACGCGACTTTCCCTACCCATATAAAACGAAGGCTGAATGTGATTTTATTGATTGCACCTCGTCACCATTAACCGCAGGTGGTGAAGGCTGGATTTTTGAGATTCGGGACCTTGCCTACAACCACGGCGATACATATTACGAAACCAGTATCGGTCCACCAGAAGAATACATCGCCAAAAGCCAGACCTTCAAAGACCTTCACAACAACCAAGACTATTATTTCGACCCTGCCGGGTCAGATACATTTTACTATTATGAAACTTTAGATGACATTTATTATTATGACTCAACCGGTCCCTGCTGGGAAACATTCAATGGTGTAACTTTAGCTGTGGATAAAGTACCACCAGCACCAGATACTATCCCTGATGGACCAACTTTCGTAAGAGTTTCACCTCCTGGTTCCTACGGTCCGCTGGAAAAAGAGTACATACATGGAAACGTTATCACCCATGCTGTTCAAAACATTGATCTAAAGGTTCACGGCGATGAAGTAGGCATGGTGCACGTCGAATACAACAGGTACGAACCTGAGATAGACGCCACTACGCCTAAAGTTCCTTATTCGCTCACAATCACTTATTATTTCGACGAAGACTATAAAACTATAATGAATAGGTATTCCCCCACATGGAACTACACTTGCGAATTCAAGATTAACGGTCTTCCTGTCCCTGCTGGAGAAATTACTTCGATGGGCAACAATGTCTATGTGATCATACGGGAGGAACCCTTTCCGCTTGCATTAAGTTCTGGTGAGATTGATGTGACCCTCGAAATTAAAACCGAGTTTCTCCCTTAAGCCACATCTCTAAACCACATTCCACCGGAGTGTCGTTACGGCACTCCGGTTTTTTATGGCAAAAGGCCATCATTGACAAGCGCCATCTACAATGATACCCTTTTAAATTAACTGCCAAAATTCAATTGCAAGGAGTATTATCATGTCATCTTCAAAACAAGTAATCGATCAGACCGAAAAATTCGGTGCACACAATTACAAGCCAAAGGAAGTTGTTTTCGCTTTCGCTGACGGCGTCATGGTAACAAACCCCGAAGGCGAAAAATTCTACGACATGTTAAGCGCATATTCGGCGCTCAACTTTGGGCACAGGCACCCTGAGATTATCCAGGCTGCCAAGGAGCAGCTTGACCACGTTACCCTGTCTTCAAGGGCGTTCTACAATAACCTAATGGGTGAATTCCTTGAAAAACTGTGCAAAATGACAGGGAAAGACATGGCGCTCCCCATGAATACCGGCGCAGAGGCTGTCGAGACGGCCCTAAAAACAGCCAGGAGATGGGGCAACTTTAAAAAAGGCGTGGAAGACGGGAAGCAGGAAATAATCTGCTGCAGCAACAACTTCCACGGACGGACAATCGCAATCATCACGATGAGCACGGATCCTGTTGCAAAACAAGGCTACGGGCCTTTCGCACCCGGTTTTAAGGTAATTGACTACGGCAGCGTGGAGCAGCTTGAGGCTGCAATCAATGAAAACACCGTCGCTTTCCTTGTGGAACCCATCCAGGGCGAGGCCGGCGTTATTGTCCCACCGGCAGGGTTCATCAAAAAAGCCTACGATGTGTGCAAAAGCAAGAACGTCCTTTTCATGGCCGACGAGGTTCAGACGGGTTTTGCGCGGACTGGAAATATGTTTGCCTGCGAATACGAAGGAGTGGTCCCTGACATCTACATTCTGGGAAAAGCCCTCGGCGGCGGCGTTATGCCAATCTCCGCCATCACCGCCAACGAAGACATCCTTGGCGTTTTCACGCCTGGCTCGCACGGCTCGACCTTCGGCGGCAACCCGCTTGCCTGTGCCGTGTCAATCAAGGCGATGGAGATTTTGGTCAGGGACGACTACCCCAAGATGGCGAAGGAAAAAGGCGAGTATTTCAAGGCGAAGCTCAAGGAAATCAAGAACCCGAAGATAATCGACATCAGGGGCAGGGGCCTTTTCATCGGGATGGAATTCGACTGCGACGCCGCGCCCTACGTCAAGAAGCTCATCCACAATGGCGTGTTGGCGAAAGAAACCCACGACCACACGATCCGCTTTGCGCCGCCCCTTGTCATCACCTACGAACAGCTTGACGACGCGATTGGCAAGATCAAGGCGGCTATTGAGGAATAGAATCAAAGAATAGAACAATCGAGGAGTGATGCTCAGTTTTAAGGAAAAACTGGAATTAATTGACGCTCTAAAAAAAGAACTTGACGGGTATAGACCCCTCGAAGCCGATGAGTTAAGGAACCTAAAGACGTTTTTTGATGTCGATTTTACCTACAACTCAACGGCGATCGAGGGGAATACTTTTTCTTACCAGGAAACGAAAATCGTATTGCTTGACGGGATCACAATTGGCGGAAAATCTGTCCGCGAGCATTTGGAGATAATCAACCACAAAGAAGCAATAGATTACATTGAAGAATTGGCGCACAAAAAAACGCCTGAACTGACGAGGACGGACATCCTTAATATCCACTCAATAGTATTAAAGGGCATCGACACTAAAAACGCCGGAAAATACAGAACCGTCCCCGTTTATACGTTATTAAAAAATGGGGAAAAACACCGGTTTTGCGACCCGCTACTAATAACAGATGAAATGGATGCTTTTTTTACCTGGCTGCTTTCGGTTACGGAACACCCCTTGATTGCCGCAGCCGAAGCACATACCCGTTTTGTTAGCATTCACCCTTTTGTTGACGGCAACGGAAGGACGGCAAGGCTTCTAATGAATTTAATTCTACTGCAAAGCGGATATGTGCCGGTGATAATAAAAAACAGCGAAAGGGCAAAATACCTTGACTCCCTTGAGTCCTGGCAAAACGAAAACAGGAAAGAAGATTTTTACAATATAGTCGCTGATAACGAAAAAGAGAGCCTGGAAATATACCTGAAAACAATCAAGGAAAAAATAATCTGGAAGTGAGGCAGGTAACATGAACCTTTTTCAACTTTTTAAAAACATTAGCCCTTACGTCCGCCCCTACAGATGGCTGGTTGCCCTGGCGCTGGTGCTGACTTCCATCGGCGCTTTGACGGCGCAGGTCAACGCATACGTGTTGCAGTACACCGTCAACAGTATCGCCCTCCTCGTTGAACAGCACAAGCTGCTGCGGGAGGGCTTAAATATTGTCGCAATCATTTCGATCATTTTATTAAGCAAAGAATTGCTCAACATTTTTATTTCGTTTGGTCAAAAGTTTTTCGGGGAAAAAATCAGGATTATGATTTCTCAAGACCTTGCCCAAAAAGTTATAGAAAAGATTCTGTCCTACCGCATGGCTTTTTTTACAGCAGGCGAAAGCAGTTCCGGCAAATTGCAGACACGCATTGACCAGGGCGTTTCGAGTTTGACGCGCACGGTGCAAAGTTTTTTCATCGACATTTTCCCGTTATTTACATCCGCAATTGTTGCGCTCATTGGAATGTTCAACGCCAATTTATACGTCGGCTTTGCGGGCCTATGCATTGTGCCCGTTTACTTTTTTATCAGCCAAAGGCAGGCGCACAAACTAAAGGGCTGGCGGCGCAACATCCGCAGTTTTCGGGAAAACAAGTCAGGCGGAATAATCAACATCCTTGATTCAATCAGCGTGATAAAATCTTTCAACCGCGAAGACATTGAGGCGAAAAAGCAGTTNGATTTACAGACCGCCCTCACCGACACACAGATGCGCACACGCTCGACCAACTTTAAGTTCGACGCCCTTAAAACATTTACCGAGCAGTTTGGNGTNGTAATNATCATCATACTAACGGCCTACCTTGTACTGATTGGGCAAATGCAAATCGGTGCCATCATGCTTCACATAATGCTCTTCAACAACGTTACCGCCCCGATCCGCCAATTACACCGTATTTACGACGACTTAAGCGACGCCCTTATTTACGCCGAGGGTTTTTTCGACATCATGCAGGCAGACTACGAAAAAGAACAAACTGGCGACTACCGTCCCGAAAAAATCACCGGGAAATTTGAGGTACGGAACGTCGATTTTATTTACCCCAACGGCACGCAGGCCCTGTTTGACGTGAACATGACCATCCTGCCAAATAAAATCACCGCGCTCGTGGGGCTTTCGGGCGCAGGAAAAAGCACAGTCATCAATCTATTGGATAAATTCTACGAGGCTAGCAAGGGCGAAATCCTGCTCGACGGCGTGCCCCTGCACGACTACGACACGCACTTTTTGCGCGAAAACATCGGCCTCGTATTGCAGAAGAACCACATCTTCAGCGGGACGATAGCGGAAAATATCCTCTACGGAAACCCCAATGCCACATACGACGAGATGCTCGATGCAGCGAAGCAGGCCTACATCCACGAGCAAATCGTGCAACTGCCGGACGGCTACGAATCTTCAGCACTGCTTCTTTCAGGCGGCCAGCAGCAGAGGATTGCCATCGCACGCATGTTCCTAAAAAAGCCGCCGATCATTTTCCTCGACGAACCCACCGCAAGCCTGGACGCCATTGCAACCGAGCAGATTAAAAACTCACTCGATGCTATAAAAAAGGACCGCACGGTAATTATCATCTCGCACAGCATTTCGCAGTTCATCGATTCGGAGATGATCTACGTGATGAAAACCGGGCGCGTGGTGGAACACGGTACGCACGAAGAAGTCTACCGCCAAGACGGTGCCTACAGGGAAATCTTCGACGCCGCCGCCCGCAGCCTGAACGTGGAAAAAATCAGCGACACGACGAAAATACAAATGAAGAATGAAAAATGAAGAATTAAAAATTAAAAATTAAAAATGAAGATGTCAACAGATTACACGGATGGAATAGGGGAAGGAAAAGATGAAAAAAGTTTTTAAAAAAATTGGGATTATATTATTGTCAGTTATTGGTGTTTTATTGATCTTCTTAGCCGTTCTAGCGGTAAACAGTCCTGGTAAATTAGAACCGTTGAAAGATATAGAAGGGAACAGAATTTCAAATTCACTTGAAGAGAAAAATTTCATAGAAATTGGTGGAATACGACAGGGCTTTTTCCTGCGATCTGAAAACCAAAAAAATCCCGTTATTCTTTTGTTGCACGGCGGCCCGGGTAGCCCTGAATTAGCAATTTTATACCGTTATGAAATACCTGAGCGTCTGGAAAAATATTTTACTGTTTGTTACTGGGATCAACGGGGGGCAGGTATGAGTTTCAGCAATTCAATTGATTCAGCAACAATGACAGTCGAACAAATGGTAGAAGACACTCGAGAAATTACTGAATACCTTAAGCAACGTTTTAATCAGGAAAAGATATATCTAATGGGACATTCATGGGGTTCATATCTTGGAATAAAAACTATTGAAAAATACCCGGATAATTATTTTGCTTATATAGGTATTGGACAATTGACTAATCAACTGGAATCTGAAAAGCTAGCTTATGATTATATGTTACAGTATGCAATTGCTATAAATGATAAATCTGCTATCAGGGATTTGAAAAAATTTAATAGAAACGCTTCTGACTTTCCAACTATGGACTATATTTATACTGTTCGATCATCACTGATGAATAAATACGGAATAGGAATAATGCACAAAAATATTTCTATGGCTGGAATTGTAAAAGATTTACTCTTATTCAATGGGTACACTCTGTCAGAAAAAATAAATTATATGCAAGGAACAGTATTTTCCAATTCACATTTATGGGATTATCTTATAGGGGACAATTTGTTTTTATCTTCGACCACATTTCAAGTACCTGTTTATATTACACATGGAGAATTTGATTATCAAGTGTCTTATTCCTTGTCATATGAATACTTTAAATTAATACAAGCAACGGAAAAGGCCTTTTTCTCATTTGAAAAATCAGCACATTCACCCAACAGCGAGGAGGCAGAAAAGTTTGTGCAAATTATTCACAATATTGCCTTTCCTCCGTGAGCTCCGTCCCGTGCTGTCCGCCTTTGGCGGAACAGCTTTGCCTCCGTGAGATGCCCTCTTCTCTTTTACCTCTTACCTTCCTTTTTACCTCCTAAATTTCAGCGACTCCAGGGTGCTGTCCCCACGGATGAAACTGAACCAGAGTTCCCTGTCGGTCTTTTCCCTAAGCACCTTGTAGAAGGAAGCCAGGTCCCTAACCGGGGTGTCGTTTATCGCGGTGATCCTGTCTCCCCGCTGGAGACCGACAACGGCTGCGGGTGTTTCATTTATCACATTGGCCACATAGAGGCCCTGGGCGTCTTTTTCCAGTTTCAGGCTGCTGCGTATCTCGTCGGTAAGGGCAACCACCGAAAGGCCGGGCCAGAGCTTTTTGCTGTCGGCAGCCAGTTCGTCGGTACGGGCTTCGATACGGACGTCAAAGTCCCTTGATGCACCGTCGCGGATCACAGTAAAAACCGCCCTTTCGCCAGGCTTGATGTCCCCAACCATCTGGGTTAGTTGATTCGTACCACGCACTTCCCTCTTGTTCACATGGGTGATAAAGTCGCCAGGGCGGATACCGCCCTTTTCCGCAGGGGAGCCCAGGAATACCTGCGCTGCCAATGCACCACGCGAAGCGCTGATGTTCAGGGCATTCAGCATATCACGATCCGGATCGAAGAGGGATACCCCAAGCCAGCCGTCGCTCACGCTGCCCGATTTTATTATTTCATCCATGACCCGTTTAGCGTTATTGATTGGGATTGCAAAGCCAAGGCCAACAGATCCGCCGCCGGCGTTGCTCGCTATCCAGGTGTTGATGCCAATTACTTCGCCCCGGATGTTTATAAGGGGGCCACCCGAATTCCCCTGGTTAATCGAAGCGTCCGTCTGGATAAAATCGTTGATGTTGCCGCCGGGGCCGCCGGTACGCCCAACGGCGCTAACGATGCCCCTGGTAACCGAAAAGGCAAACTGCGCACCAAGCGGGTTTCCCATGGCAATCGCCCAGTCACCGACCTTAACGTTGTCTGAATCACCCAGATCCGCCAGCGGAAAACTGTCGTTTGTCTTAAAAGACACCACCGCCAAATCCCTTCGGCTGTCTTTTCCAACCAGTTCCGCAGTGTATTCCTTCCCATCTTTGGTTGCGATCACTATTTCGCTTGATCCGTCTACAACGTGGTTATTGGTAAGCACATAGTAAACATCCTTTTCATTCCTGACGATGATCCCGGAGCCCAGGGCCTGGGCACGGTATTCCCTTTCCTGGCCCTGGCTATCGTCCCTGTCTCCCCGGGGGCCAAAAAAGAAATCCCATGGAATGCCGTTAAAATTTGGCGTCCTTTGGCGCTGAACGGAAACGGTTTTTACCTCCACCACGGAAGGCAACACGTTGTTGGCAACTGCGTTAAAAACGGTCTGAAGGCCCTCCGCCATTGCAAGCGCGTCCTGTGGGATTGCTATTTTGGGCGAAGATTCCTGAGCCCGGGCTATGTTCCCAGCCCTGGGCGTTGTGCACGAGAAAGAAAGAAACGCCAGGGAAAATCCAAAGATTATCCCAATAAGGACAAGGTTAAAAATAAAGAAACCTTTAGATGACAGTTTTTGCATGATGTTCATTACTTACTCCTATATGTATTAAATTATAATTTCGCTAAATAGTTACATTCAAGCTTCATTCTCGCCGCAGACTGGCTCTGTGAGCAATTCGGTATGATCCCTGTAAATGGCTATAGTGTGTTCCCAATGGGCGGAAAGGCCATCGTCAGCGGTGACTATGGTCCAACCATCGTCAAGCATCTCCACATCCCCGGTCCCGGAGTTGATCATCGGCTCTATGGCGATGACCATGCCCCCGCTCAGCCTGGGGTTGGGGCCCCTGGGAATGTTTGAAACCTGCGGGTCCTCGTGAAGCGCGAGCCCCACCCCGTGCCCACAGAACTGGTGTACAACCCCAAAACCGGCTGCAAGGGCATGGCCCTGGACGGCCCTGGCTATGGAGTGGAGCCTTTCCCCTGCCCTGGCCGCCCTTATCCCTGAGTAAAGGCATTCTCTGGTAACGGTACTCAGTTTGTGCGCCTCAGCGCTCACCCTGCCGGCTTCCAGGGTAATCGCCTGGTCGCTTATAAAGCCATCCAGGATTATGCCGCAGTCCATGGACACGAGGTCCCCGGACTTGATTTTCCGCCTAGAGGGAATGCCGTGGATTACCTCGTTGTTGATGGAAATGCAGATTGCTGCAGGGTAAGGTTTCTGCCTGTCTTTCTTTTCGTGAACGCCCAGAAAAGCAGGGCGGCCCCCGGCTTTTTTTATCCAGATCTGGACCCACCTGTCAATGTCGATGGTTTCCACGCCTGGCTTTACCAGCGGGATCAATTCCCTGTACATAGCGGAAAGCATCCGGCAAGATTTCCGTATCCCCTCGATTTGCCTTTCGTTCTTAATAGGTATCATTAGTTTACACTAAACTCTTTTTTTTCTAAACATGGAGTTTACGCCTGAGTTGAATAGTATTTGGAAGGGCCGGGTACTTTCTCAAAGCTTCCCTAAAAACCCTTGCCGCACCGTCCATTTCTCCCAGTTGGATCAATGTCTCCGCGATAGAACGCAAAATTCGCCCCTCATACTGGGGGGAAAAGCCCAAATCCAGGAGGGTTTCCATACATTCCATGTAAGTTTCCGGGTCTACAGCCTGGCGAAGATGCAGACGGACGAGCTCTTTCAGGAAGGCTTCAACTTCTTCCATAAAGTGTCGGAAATAAGGCAGCCTTCTTTCCTCCCGGATTAATTTCACCAAAAGAACAAAAGCCTCGTAGTTAT
>JGI24702J35022_10002761_pt1 | contig 10657 bp, 12 predicted proteins | sample TergutTh196P4_FD_35022 | JGI IMG/M metagenome (IMG submission 35022)
GGCCTGGTGCAGGGAGGAGCGGCTCGGCAGGAACAGAGCCATTTTCGCGGGCGGGGCGGGTTTGGCCGATATCATCAACGTCAACGGCCGCCTACGCGGCATGGAGCAAGCGCTGGTCGACCTCTACACGGACGACCCGGCCGGCAGGCTGCTGACGGAACGCCGGCTAGCCATCGAACTGAAGGTGACTGAACGGCTGCTGGAGCACTGCAGGGGCTACATCGATTTCCTCTGGATGGGCGAGGACCTGGGCACCCAGCGCGGCCCCATGATCTCCCTGGAGCTCTACCGGAGAGAGATCAGGCCGCGGCACAAGCCCTTCATTGACCTGGCCAAAAGCTACGGCCTGCCTGTAATGCTCCACTGCTGCGGTGCATCCTCCTTTGCCTTTGAGGACTTCATCGAGCTGGGTATCGACGCGGTGGATACCCTGCAGCCGGAGGCCGCCGGTATGTCGCCCGAGATTATTAAGAGAGACTTCGGGGGCCGTCTGGCCTTCCATGGCGGGATATCCACCGCCGGACCCCTCGCCTTCGGTAACGTGGAGGAGACCGTCGCCGACGTCCGGCATACCCTGGACATCTACACTCCCGGCGGCGGGTACATGTTCTCCCCCGCGCACATGATACAGGACAACTCGCCTACGGAGAATGTTGTGGCGATGTATGAGACGGCGTTGGGGTATCGGCGAAGATAGGAAGGGTGCTGCGTTGAAATGGAACAGGCGATTCGCAAACAGCTGCAAAAAGCAATGCCCGGCAGCTGCGAAATCCAACTCATCCGCGAGAAATTCGGCATCTCCGTTTTTCGCGTCACAACCGATAAAGAGGCCTATGTCGGTAAGTATTTCAACAAAAGGCAAACACACGGGCGAAAAGAAATCCGGCATTATGAGACGCTGAACTCCATCGGCGTCCCCACCTTGCGCATGACCGCGCATACGGAATGCCTCATGCTGATGGAGGACATCGAGTCCAGCGGGAAATACAGGCTCGGCGCACAGCAGGATATCGCCGACCGCGCGGTCGCCCGGCTGATTGCCGGATGGTTCAGGCAGCTGCATGCGCGCGGCAGAGGCCGGGCCAATCTTGATTGCATGTACAGCATAGAAGACGAACTGAGCATAAAAAATATGGAGCGCGCCATGAAGAAAACGAATTCCCGCGGCCACCCATTCTGGCCTGTGCTGGCGGACAATCTTGACGGCATTAAAAGCGCCTACGCGCGCCTGTGCGACACAATCACGTACAATGATTTCTGGTGGGACAACATGGCGGTGGCCCTGGACAACTCCTCGGCCTTGATGTTCGACTACAACTGCATGCGCCGCGGATACGCGTACGCCGATATCAGGCATATTTTGTCTGTCTTATCGAAAGAAGCCGGCGCCGCGTTTTTGGACGCCTATGGCGCTTATAGCCAGGAGGAGAAAGCATTCGAGGAGTTGTTCTTTCCTCTGACCGGCTTACTGTCGCCGCGGGCAGGCAAGTTCGAAAAACTGCTCCGCAGCGGGGAATTGACGAAGCGGCTTTGCGCATGGGAAGGGACAGCGTCAACCGCATGTCCCGCCCGCACATGAAAAACCAGGGCCGTTCAGATGCTTGCTGAGCGGCCCTGGGCTTGCGGGCAATCCGGCTGCGCCGTGTAGGGTCAATAGACGGCGGACTTCATCTCGCCCAGGACAACCGTACCGTCGGCGAGCTCGACATAGGCCGCGAAATACCATGTGCCGGACTTCAGGCCCATCAGCATTGACGAGAAAGGCGAGGCAAGCACAGCCGCGACCAGGGTGGATGCGGAATCCAGGGAAGCATCTTCATAGGCGTATTTCAGTCCCGCCGCAACGACAGGGCTGTCAAATTCGCCGGAAAAGCCATTGCCGTCCACCGAGGCGATGTTATTGCCCCAAATGGTCCAGCTGCCCGTGATCACAATGCCCGGGTTGCGCGGCGCGGCCGTCGTTGTGACTGTGGTGACCGGGGCCGTGGTTGTGGTGGTGGTAGTAGTGGTGGCTGTGGTTGTGGTAATCGGAACCACTGCAGCCGCTTCGCCAATGAAAACCATATTGATGTTCTTTTTGCCATATACTTTGGGGATAAAAAATACGTAGCAGCCGTCGTCCGTTTTTGCCTGGCCGCTTTGCGGCGCGATCGCGAAATCCCAATAGGTTTTCGACTCCTTTGCGGTTAGTGTAAAGCTCTCGTATGCGTCGAATACGCCGGCGTGAACTTTAAGATAACCGTTGTCTTTTTGCTTGGAATCCCAGATGAAGTAGATACCGGGGAAGTCCGCGCTGTGTGCATTGGAGGTTATCTTTGTGCCGGAGGCATTTTTGCGCGTCATGTTTTGTACCGCAGCGATATCCACGGCCAAGGCTCTGTCGCGCTCCCCATTCCACACGATTTCCGTTGCGGCCAGGGTTGCCTGTGTGCTTGTAACAACACAAACCGCCATGGTGAATATGCCCACGATGCTTAGGACGACCGCCAGAGTAGCGCGCAGTTTTTTTCGTTGCTTGATGCTCATTCCTCTTTCTCCTTACCCTTTCTCCTGTTGTTTCTTTTCTTTACTTTGGATCACCTTGCAGGACGCAACCTTATGCCTTATTCATCATATCATCGATATGGCAGAAAGTCAAGCAATATTTGTAAAAAATGTTTATTAATCCATCCAATTGTAGGATTATTTTGTGCATTATCGATAAAAAGCGCGGAAGGATGCAGCTGTAATGCGGCGCAGTGATAAAGCTTTACGGTCTGTATTTTCAGCTTTCCTGATCAACTTTTTTGCTGGACAAACTTGTAAAGCCGTGTTATACTAGCTAAGTCTGGTAAATAGCTGCAAAAGGGAGGGCCCGGAGGTCACGCCTGACCCTGATGTCGATCCATGGATCAAAATCCGGCGCTGGCTGCGTGACGGCTCAATTGAGCGGCTGCGGCAGGCGGCGGGCTCCGAAACGGTCTATATGCTGTTCTGCCACACCTGCGTACGCAATGATGACGAAAAGTGTTACGTTTATGGCTATGATGTCGCCTGTGAAAACCGCAGCGCTTCCAAGGCGGCAGCCATTGACGACCCCGCCAACTGGGGCGGCAACGGCTATGCCTCCATTGAACTGTACACTCCCTTTGACCCGGACGCAGCCAAATTTACAGTGAAAACATGGTATCCAATCATAAGAAAACAGGAGGCATCCACATGATTAACCTGGGCGTCAACACAGTCCTGTACAAGGCCTTCCCATTGCGCACGGCGGCAGAAAACTTGAAAAAGATCGGCTACGACGGCTTCGAAATTTCGGCCATCGAGGGCATGTGCGAGCACCTCGAGCTCAAAAACTGGCGCGCGCAGAAAAGCGAAATCCTCGAAATCTGTGATGAGCTCCAGCTGCCCATCACGGCAGCCGAAGTGGCCTCGACGGACCCCGCGCGGCTCACCCTCGCCTTCGAGGCCGCCGCGGGAATCGGCATCCCTGTCATCAACATCGGCCCGGGCGGCAAGGCGGACGACGAGGCGGAGATGCTCGCCTGCATCCGGCGCATGAACGAGCTGTCGGCCATTGCGGAGAGCTTCGGCATCACGCTGTGCATGAAGGCGCACGTCGGCGGCTCAGTCTATAGCACGCCCACCACCCTGCGGCTCATCGAAAACGTGCCCAGCGAATATTTCGGCATCGACATGGACCCCTCGCACATCTATCGCTGCGGTGAAGCCCCGGAGGCTGCCCTCGCCGGCGTGATCAAATACATGAAGCACGTGCACATACGCGACTGCGTGGGCCGTAGCCCCTCCCCCGGCAACCCTATGCAGCAGATCTGCGGCGCGGGCGATATCGACCTCTACGCCTATTTTGCCGAGCTGGTCAAAGCGGGCTATGACGGCGCGTGCAACCTGGAGATCATCGGCGAGCCGCTGTCTCTGGCGGACGCGAACATCGTCGCGGGGGTGAGCTACGGGTTTATGAACGCGATTTTGAAGCGTTTGGGAGCGAGGTAACCGTAAGCACAAAATGATAAAGAGCACATACAGCATAACCGAAATCGCTGATTTTTTGAGCAAAAAATACGGTGAGGTAATCCACCCGGCGCCTATGGTGGAGGGGATGGAATCGCAGGCATTGTCTTTTACCCACGGCAATCAGGAGTATGTTCTGCGAATCAACCCCTTGATTGAGGGCTTCAAGAAGGACGATTACGCCTATCGAAATTTCTCGTCGGCGGAAATCCCAATTCCGAGAATTGTCGAGTATGGGCGCTTCAACGCTGATCACGCGTTCTGCATCAGCGAAAAAGCGCCGGGCATTACATTCGAAGACGCCGACGAGGCGACGGTTATGGCATTGGCAAAGGATGAGCTGGAGCTTTGGTTCGCGATTGGCGCGATTGATATTTCCGGCACAACAGGCTATGGAATATTTTCAAGCGATACCGGCAACGCGCCGTTCCGCAGCTGGCGGGACTATTTGCTTTCGATCCTGGACGAGAATGTGTATGCTTGGGAAAAAGTCAGAACTATACAGGGCGTGGAAATCGGGCTTTTGGATAAACTCATGTCTTCTTACTTGGAGCTGGTCGAATATTGCCCGGAGGAAAGAAGACTCCGGCACGGCGATTTCGGTACGAACAATCTTTTAATAGATCCAATCGCGCGTAAAATCACCGCGATCATCGACTGGGACAACGCGTCGTATGGCGATCCTTTGTACGATATGGGGGGCTCGTATTTTTGGCGGACTTGGTTGATGTGCGTAGAGAAAACCTTAGCAATTTGGGAAGAAAAATTTAGTGGCGCGCCAAACTACCGTGAGCGAACGATGTGCTATCAGCTGCATCTTGGCCTAGAAGAGATATACGAAAACGCATTGGATGGCGATATAGAAACGCTGCAATGGTGCCAGGAGAGGTGCCGGCAAATCCTTGGAACGATTGGGAGCGAGGATAGACTGTCAACGCGATACTGAAAAAACTGGAGCGAGGTAATATGGGAACAGACAACGGAACCGGCTGGGAATTTCACAGGCGAACGCACTTCGACGAGATCGTCGCCAACTATGATAAGGCGCGGCCGGAATACCCGGATGCTCTGTTCGCGGACGTGTTTGCGTATGCCGGGTCCGGAAAGAAAGCGCTCGAGATCGGCGCGGGCACAGGGAAGGCGACGCTGCCCTTCCTGCGCGCGGGTTACGACGTGACCGCCGTGGAGATGGGCGCGAACATGGCGGCGTTCCTGCTGGAACGATTCAAGGAGTACAAGCATTTCAGCGTTATCAATGCTACCTTTGAGGACGCCTTGCTGGCCGACGACAGCTATGACCTCATCTACGCCGCCTCCGCCTTCCATTGGGTGGACCTGGAAATCGGGTTCCCCAAGGTGCTTCGCCTGCTGAAAAAAGGCGGGACCTTCGCCCTGTTTCGCTACAATTCGTTGCCAATCGACGGCGACGCGCTCTACGAGGAGCTAGAGGCCGTCTACGACAGACATTACCGCAGCTACTACACGTCGAGCCAACGGTGGCGGCCCAGGAGAAGCCCCGCGGAATTCGAGGCGCCCGCCGCCATGTTGAGCAGCTACGGCTTCAAGGACCTGCGCGACCACGGCTTCCGCGACGTCGCGATACGCTACTACGAGGTAAAAATGACATACAGCGCGGACGACTATATCGCCCTGTGCGACACCATGGCCGACAACAGGGCCTTGCCGGAGGCCAACAAAACAGCCCTGTATACGGGCGCCAGGGAAGCCATAGAAAGACACGGCGGGCGCTACAGGGAGGACAATGTGTTTCGGCTGTATATCGGGAGAAAGGAGTAAAAGCATGGCGGAAACAGTCCAGTCGCTGCAGGAAAAAGGCGTCTGCCCGACCTGCTATAATCGTGCGCACGGCGGCATCTATAGTGATAATGCAGACAGGCTGCTGTATGAGGACGATCTGCTGGAGTGCTTTTTTGAGGCGAGGCCCCGTTCTGTGGGGCATACGATAATTTTGCTCAAGGCGCATGTTCACGATATGTCGCTCCTGCCGGACGATGTCTGCTCGGCAGTTTACGTGTTCGCAAAAAAAGCAATGATTGTTCTAAAAGAAGTATTGGGCGTTGAAAGGGTTTACCTGTGCACGATGTGCGACGGAAAAATGAATCACTTTCATGTCCAGTTGATTCCAAGACACCCTGAAACGCCGATCGGCTCAAAAAACTTTGTGAAAGAACGCATGGCTTATACAGAGAACCCCGGCCATATAAACGCGATCAGAGAAAAATTGAAAGGGTGAAATTGCATGGACAAAAATTATGCATTGTCAATACCCGCTGCGGGCGATTTCAACGGCTATGTAAACGCCGCCCTGGAAAACAATAAGATCTCCAAAGACGAATGGTATGAGATCAACAAAATTTATTTTACGAAGGCATATCTCTCAAAGGACAATCCCCGCGCGCAGTCGGGGCACGGCGGCGACGAATACCATTACGCTTTCTCCCACCTGCCGATTCTCGACGCCGTATACAAGCACGGCACCTTCCTCGACGTCGGCTGCGCAAACGGGCATCTGATGGAGATGGTGCATAAATGGGGCGCGGCCCTCGGTTTTGACCTGCAAATGCACGGCGTCGATATATCCGAAGGGCTGCTTGCGCTGGCCAAACGCAGGCTCCCGCACTGGCATGACCGGTTCTTCCTCGGCAACGCATTTTTTTGGAAGCCCGCACAAAAATTCGATTACATCCATGTGGGGGGGTTGGGCGCCGTGCCCAAGGACGACCAGGGCATGTATTTTGAACATTTGATGGAGCACTATCTGGTGGACGGCGGCAGGATGATCCTCGGCCCGTACTGGTCCGAAAACGACAGCCGCGCCGCGGATAATGAGAGCATTCGCGTCGCGCCAACCGGGTACGTCATAAAAACACACTACAGTAAACCGAGTTTATTGAGAAAAGCCATGTGGTTTGATAAGGGCCCGAACAAATAAAACTATTTTGTTATATCGAAAGGACACCCACCCCATGAAAAAACAACCCAACATACTCTTCTTCGGCATCGATTCCTGCCGCGCCACGCGCATGAGCCTGTGCGGCTACCACCGCAAGAACACCCCGCACCTGGAGGAGATGGCCCGCAAGGGAATCAACTTCACGCACTGCTTCTCCCCCAGCATCCCCACCCCGCCGGGCTACTCCTCCCTCCTGACGGGGCGCGACTGCTTCGGCACGGGCATCGTCACGCTGCGCAACGTGCCGGAGCTCCCCAAGGGCGTCACGCTCCAGGAGGTACTCTCCGGGCGGGGCTACAACTGCACCTGCGTCGGCTTCGGCGACGGCGCGTACACCCACGGGTTTCAGAACTATATCCAATACGCAGGCTGGGGCGCGGACCGGCCCGACGGCAAATCCCACAAGGCCGAGAACATGAACGACGTGGCCCTGCCGGAGCTGAAACGCCTGGCCGCCGAGGGCAAGCCCTTCTTCCTCTTCCTGCGCCACATGGACCCCCATTCACCCTACCTGCCCCCCGCCCCCTTTGACCGCATGTTCTACAATGGCGACGAGTGCGATGAGAACAACAAGTCCCTCGATGGTCTCTGGGACTTTAAGCCCTTCGCCACGTATTTCCGTGAGTGGTTCCCTGTGGATTGCACGGACGCCCAGTACGTCAACGCCCAGTACGACGGCGCGATTGCCTACATGGACGCGTGCATACAGCAGATTTTCACGGCCCTGCGCGAGTTGGGCATCGAGGACGAGACCATCGTCGTGATCACCTCGGACCACGGCGAGACCCTCAACGAGCACGACTGCTGGTACGACCACCACGGCCTCTACGAGCCCACCCTGCGCGTGCCTCTGGCCATTACCTACCCGGGGCATATCCCGGCGGGGCTGGCGTTCGACGACTATGTGCAGCAGAAGGACGTCATGCCCACCCTGCTCGAGCTGCTGGGGATCAAAACCCGCCTGAAGTTCGACGGCCGCTCCCTCTCCGCCTTCTGGACGGGGGCCGGGCGCGCGCCAGAGCCGGAGATTTACCTGACCGAGGCCACATGGATGCGCAAGCACGGCTGGCGCACCCCCGAATGGAAACTCATCGTGGCATTGGAACCGGATTTGCACTTCAAGCCGGAGATTGAGCTGTATAATCTCGTCAAGGACCCCCTCGAGCTTGAAAATGTGGCCGGACAAAACCCCGAGGTCGTCGCTATGCTGCAAGAACGCATGAAAAGGCACATCGCGGCGCGCAAAAAGGCCTGGAAGACGCAGAACCCCGTCGAAGCCGCCGCCACGACATGGAGCGGCCTGGGCAGGCCCTACGCGTCCTCAGAGGAGGCGTACAACGACATGTTCATCGGTAACCCGGACGCGGCCAATAAATTACAGGCGCAGAAGAAGTGAGGGGAAAATATGCTCATTCCTCATCTGCATTTCAAAGGCAATTGCGAGCAGGCAATTGCTCTGTACGAAAAGGCGTTTCATACAAAAGTGAAGGCCAAAGATATTGACACCGCGCCCGACGGCAAAATAGCCCATGCCAGCATGAAGATTCACGGACAGGCGTTGTTTTTGAACGACGGGAAGGCGCATTTCGAAGCGATAGGCGTTCACTTCGATACGCACCTGATCGTGACGTTCAAGACGGCAAAAGAATTGCTGGCCTGCTATGAAATCCTGAAGGCAGACGGCGATGGGCCCGCGCCGTTCAGCGAGGCGGCATACAGCGAGTTGGTCGGCAACTTCAGAGACAAATTCGGGGTCTATTGGGGGTTTATGGTATGGTAAGCGTATGCGTCATCGGCCTGGGCCCGATCGGAAGCCTGCACTGCCGGGTCTACTCGAAAATCAAGGGCGTCAGGCTCATTGGGGTGTGCGACCTCATCCCCGAGCGAGCGCAAAAGGCCGGGGCGGTCTTCGGCGTGCCCTGGTACCTGGATGCACAGGAGATGCTCGACAAGCATAAACCCGACATCTGCAGCGTGGCCACGGGGGGCTTCGAGTATGCCTCCGACCACTTCGACCCGACCATACAGGCCCTCATGGCCGGCGCGAACGTCCTTGTGGAAAAGCCCATCTGCAACGACATGGACAAAGCCCGGCGCATGGTCAAAACGGCACAGGAACAGGGGCTTCGCCTGGCAGTGGATCTGAACCACCGCTTCACCCCCGCCGCCCTCCTCGCAAAAAAATGGCAGGACGAGGGCCTGCTCGGCGACCCGCTGTTCTGCAACATGGCCCTGTGGATCGGCAAGCCGGGGGAATTCGAATCGCCCTGGTTCCATCTGAAGGCCCTCAATCCCCACAGCGTGGACATCATGCGGTATTTCATGGGCGATGTGGCGCAGGTGCACTGCTACGCCATGAAGGCGCCGGGGCGGGGCATCTGGTCCACGGCGTCCATCAACATGCGCTTCGAGAGCGGCGCCGTCGGGCACCTCACCTCCAGCTACGATTTAGCCCGTGGGCACCCCATGGAGCGCTGCGAGGTGGCCGGCACCAAGGGGCGCATGATTGTGGATGACATGTGGCGCGAGGCCGTGCTGTACCCGGCTGATGACTTGGTCAAGCAGGTCTACACCAATCCCATCTTCGGCGGCTACAGCAGCTTCGACGACACGTTCCAGGCGCGTATCCAAAGCTTTGTGGACGAGGTGACCGCGGGCGTGCCGCCGGAGGAGATCAACGGCAGCGGGGTGCAGGGGCTGGAGGCGAGCCGGGTGATCCATGCGGCGATCAAATCGCTGGAGGAGGGGCGGCCGGTCAATATTTCAGAAATATAGAAAGGCAGGCCAATGCTGGAAGATAGTTCAACCATCGGCTGGAACCAAGCCGGCAAGGACTGGTGCGAAGCGATAGAGGCGAACAATCCCGATGCGCTGGATCCGGGCGTGCTGTTCATCGACCGGTTGTTCGGCTGGATGGGTGATATCGCCGGGAAGCGGGTGCTTGACCTTGGCTGCGGCGAGGGTAGGCACGCCCGGGCTGCGGCGCAAAGAGGCGCGGAGGTGACGGCGGTCGACTGCGCCGCGTTTTCCGTCGCCCGCGCGGAAGAAAAAGCCCGCGAGGCGGGCCTGCGCATCACGCACTACGTCCGCAACAGCAACGATTTATACGGCATTGCGGACGGTTCTTTTGACATCGTGACGTGCTGCATGATGCTGATGGACTGCGAGGATTTGTGCGGTACAGTCCGGGAAATCACCCGGGTGTTGAAGCCCTCCGGCAGGTTGTTTGCCAGTGTGCTGCACCCCTGCTTCGCTGTATCCGGCAAGGACCGGGAAGGCATCAGCAGGATGGACGAGGGCATTGACCGCAAGGCGGTTGTGAAGAATTATTTCTACCCCACGCAGTGGGAGGAGCCGATCACCAAGACCGGCACGACGGTCGTCTGGCGGCACCGAACCTTGCAGGACTACGTGAAAGCGTTCAAGCAGGGCGGATTGACGATTGCCGACTTGAACGAGCCGGTGCCAACGGAGGAACAGGCCGCGCTGTCTGTCAACATCGCGTGGCTAAAGAAGATACCGATATTTTTGTTTTGGGAACTGCGAAAAACACAATGATTCGGGTGCTCCGCACCACCCCCTCGCTGCTTCGCACCGGCCCCCCAAGGGGGGCATCCTGACGAAGCGGAAAACAACTGCCCTGAACTGTGGCACTGTCAAGATGCCCCC
>JGI24702J35022_10002762_pt1 | contig 10655 bp, 3 predicted proteins | sample TergutTh196P4_FD_35022 | JGI IMG/M metagenome (IMG submission 35022)
AAACCTTTTAAGATATAAAATGCCGGACCGCCGCGAAAATGCCCCCCAATCTTCTCTTTGTAAATTTGCCCCAAAGAAGATTCTATATAGGCAGTGCTTGCCCCGAGGAAAGCGGTGAGCCACATCCAAAAAACCGCGCCGGGTCCTCCCAATGCAATGGCAGTTGCCACACCGGCAATATTTCCCGTTCCCACACGCCCCGACAACGCCAGCATAAATGCCTGCAAAGAGGATATGCCTTCTTTTGAAGATTTACTTTTAAAAAGCATCATTACCATACTCTTTAAATACCGAATTTGTAGAAATTTAGTTCGAATTGAAAAATACAACCCTACCACAAGACATAATAATACGAGACTCATGCCCATAATGTGCTGACTGATGAGCGAAATGATTTCAGAAAACGCCATAGAATTTTTTTTTGCAAAGAAATATAAAATTTTATCCATTTCTATTCCATATTAATAATTAAAAAGATAAATATTCGGAACGAAAATAATATATTTTCGCCGCGCATTGGTTTCAGTAATATTATAAAATATTGCTGACGAAGAGGGAATCAGGTGAAAATCCTGAACAGACCCGCTACTGTAAATCCTAATGCAACGTTTTGACAAAAAAAGCCACTGTGGTTTACCGTCTGCTCTATCAAACGGTTCTTCGGGAAGGCAGCTCAAAACGGGGATAAGTCAGGAGACCTGCCAACGCAAAAAACAAATTATCAACCTTTCGAGGATAAAGAGTGGTATAATATGAAAAAATCTGCGAAAATCTGTTTCATCTGCGTCATCTGCGTGCTTTCATTGCCGCATTTTCAAGGATCGCTGTATGCGCAACACAATGCACTCGATACCACAAAAGTTTATGAAATAAAAGAGGTTGCAATTACCACCACGTTACATAACGAAATTATCCCATCTCAAAAACTCTCAGCAGAAGAATTACACCGTCTCAGTAGCCACTCCGTTGCAGATGCTATTAGATATTTTTCCGGAATTCAAATAAAAGACTTTGGCGGAATCGGCGGACTGAAAACGGTGGATATTAGAAGTATGGGTACAAATCATGTGGGCGTATTCTACGATGGTATTCAGTTAGGAAATGCCCAAAATGGACAGATTGATCTGGGTAAATTTTCTTTAGATAATATTGAAGAAATAACATTATATAATGGACAAAAAAGTGAAATTTTTCAATCGGCAAAAGATTTTGGTTTTTCAGGAAATATCTATCTGAAAACGAAACGTCCAACTTTTGAAAAAGATAAAAAATTTAATGTCAGAGCCATTTTTCGCACGGGTTCTTTTGGATTGGCAAATCCTTCTATGGTATGGGAGCAAAAAATTACAAAAACGCTATCCTCTTCTATTAATGCCGAATATACTTACGCTACAGGAAAATACAGATTCCGCTACCGCAGAGTATTGCCCGATGGAACTACTGCCTACGACACCACAGCAGTGCGCCAAAACGGAGATATTCAGGCTGTTAGGGTAGAAGGTGGACTTTTTGGAAATGCCAAAAAATTACTTTGGAATGCCAAAATCTATTTCTACAATTCTGAAAGAGGAATACCCGGCGCCATCCTAAACAATGTTTGGAAAAACGCGCAACGGCAATGGGATAGAAACTTCTTTACCCAAGCCTCCATAGTTGCCCCCATTCATCCCCGATACACACTGCAAGCCCATTTTAAATACGCCAACGACTACATGCGCTACCTCAATCCCGATACTACATTATTATATATAGACAACAATTTTACCCAACAGGAAATATATTCTTCCTTGTCTCAAAAAGTGAATATTCTGAAAAACTGGGAGATCGCTTTGTCCACCGATTTTCAGTGGAACAGTTTACAGGCTAATCTAAAGAATTTTGCCCAACCTGATCGCTACTCAACACTTGTAGCCCTTGCCACTGCATACCATTTTTGGCGAATTAAAATGCAGGCAAGTTTATTGGGAACTTTTATTAACGATAAAAGAAACCAAACAGGAAGTATGATGTTACCGGAAAATATTGCTTCATCGTCTCAAAAGAGATTTTCGCCAGCGGTTTTCATTTCATATAAACCCATTAAAAAAGAAGAGTTTCACATTAGAACATTTTACAAACGCGCATTTAGAATGCCCACTTTTAATGATCTGTATTATACCGATATAGGAAATATTGCATTAAAACCGGAATTGGCAACGCAGTATAATGTTGGATTACAATACACAAAAATCTTTAAAAAAGGAATTATTGAAATGTTGATGTTGAAAACTGATCTGTATTATAATGAAATTAAAGATAAGATTATTGCTGTTCCGAAAGGGAGTAATCAGTTTCGCTGGATGATGATGAATATTGGGTTGGTTAAAATTAAAGGAGTTGATGCCGTTGCCCAACTTGACTGGAAATTTCCTTACGACATTCGCTTGAAAACCATTTTCAATTATACCTTTCAAAAAGCGCAAGATTTTTCCGACCCCAAAGATAATGACCCTTATTCAGGAACATACGGAGGGCAAATTGCATACATTCCCTGGCATAACGGTTCTTTCACACTCAATTTTTCGATTAAGACTTACGAATTGAATTACTGTTTTATCTATGTGGGCGAACGTTACCACAACTCGTCCAACATCCGCGAAAACTACGAACAACCCTGGTACACCCACGATATTTCACTTGGAAAAGAGTTTCGTTTTAAAAAATGGAATTTTAAAATTTCAGCAGAAATAAACAACATATTAAATCAGCAGTATGAGGTAGTTTTAAATTATCCCATGCCGGGCACAAATTTTAAAATAGTATTGAGATTTGAGATATAATAGTTCAATCCCTCTTTTTATTTTACCGGCACATTTTTTAAAGTTTCTACTAAGAAATCCCAGAATTTTCCAACGCTTTCAATGTTTACGCGTTCGTCGGGCGAGTGAGGACTTCTAATGGTAGGTCCGAAAGAGATCATATCCCAGTGCGGATACGCCGCGCCGAAGAGACCGCATTCCAAACCGGCGTGTATCGCTTTTATTTCCGGAGTTTTACCAAATTTATTTTCATACACTTGGAGCATGGTTTTTAAAATTGGGGATTCTAAATTAGGTTTCCAACCAGGATATCCTCCTTCCAATTCAATTTTTGCTCCGGCTAATTGCGCAATCGCTCTCATTTTTTCGCCAACGGCTTCTTTGGCAGAATCCACGCTGCTTCGCATCAAGTTAGCAATAGAGAGTAGCCCTTTCTCGGTTTTTACAATGGCTAAGTTGGTAGATGTTTCCACTAATCCGGGCATTGAATCGCTCATGCGCATCACACCGTTTGGAATTGCCAGCACTAAATTCACTGCTTTCATTTGACATTCTGTACCCATCACTTCTTTTGGGGTTTCGATGGGTTTCAACGAAAATGCAAAATTAGGTTCAGTGGCAGCAAACTCTTTCGCGATAGTATCTGCAAAAGTTTTCATCAACTCTTCAAATTTAGAACTCATATTTTCAGGAACGGCTATTGTGGCGAATGCTTCTCTTGGGATGGCATTTCGCAAACTTCCGCCGTTAATTTCGGCAATACGAATATTGCAATTTTCTATTGCTTTTTTTAGCAGTCGCATCAATACTTTGTTGGCATTGGCGCGTCCCAATACAATATCCATGCCGCTGTGCCCGCCTTTTAATCCGGTGAAGGCAATTTCGTAGCCTTTCATATCAGCAGGGGTAAGTTGAATGTTGTATTCAAATTCAAAAGTGGCGTCCATACCGCCGGCACAACCTACATAAAGTTCGCCTTCATCTTCCGAATCTAAATTGATTAAGATATCTCCTTTAATAAATCCGGGTTTCAATCCGAAAGCGCCGGTCATGCCGGTTTCTTCATCCACTGTTACCAATACTTCAAGAGGACCGTGTTCAATATTTTCATCAATTAGAATTGCCATTGCGGCTGCACAGCCCATGCCGTTGTCGGCGCCCAGCGTGGTGCCGGTGGCGCGCACCCAACCATCGTCGCAAATGCGCGGAAGAATCGGGTCGGTAACGAAGTTGTGAGTAGAATCGCTGTTGGCTTGCGGCACCATGTCAATGTGCCCTTGCATTACCACAGGTACTCTGTTTTCGTAGCCTTTTGTGGGGGGTTTGCGTAAAATAATATTGCCGGTTTCATCCTGAACATAATCAATGTGATGATCTTTCGCCCAGTTTTTGAGCCATATTAAAATTTTTTCTTCATGTTTGGATGGATGCGGGATGTCGCAAATGTTTGCAAAGATTTCCCACATCTTAGTGGGATACAATTTGGATAATTCGGTGTTCATAATGTTAAGATTTTTATGTTTATATATTAATAAATAAGATAACGTTTAATGGTGATATAAAGTTGTAAATATTCATATTTTTTTTAGAAATTTGGTTACATTTTTAATTCATTTTTTTTGATATTTTTGCATACTTTTTTTGAGCCGTTTTTTTTTTGCTAACTTGTTATAAATATTATTATTAAAAAAAAATTACTATAAATTTAAAAGTATGAAAAAAATTTTTACGCACCTTTTTACATCTATTTTAATGGGTATGTTTTTCTTAGGTATTTCTATTCCTTTGCAAGCCAAAAAAGTGGAAACAGATAAAGCAATTTCTGTTGCTTCTTACTTGATGGAGCAACAATTTGATGCAACAAAATTTCAAGGGGAAGAATTAATTTTGGTATATACTGCTCAAAATCAAAATTCTTTGGAATCACAGGTGGTTTACTATGTTTTTAATGTTGGCGAACAGGGATTTATCATTATTTCCGGCGATGATATCGCATATCCTGTACTGGGATATTCCACACAAGGAAAATACGAACCTGATAATCTTCCATCCAATTTTCAAATATGGATGCAAGATATTTTTAACACCATTGTTGAGGGAATATCAAATAATCTTTCGAGTAACAATCAAATACAAGAAGAATGGGATGCTTACTTGAACAGAGATGCCGATTATTTTCTAAAAACAAGAGCGGAAAAAGCGGTCAATCCGCTTATTCAAACTACTTGGAATCAGAGTTACCCTTATTGGAATCAGTGTCCCATTTATAGCGGTTCTAATTGTTATACAGGTTGTGTTGCCACTGCGATGGCGCAATTAATGAAGTATCATAACCATCCTGCCACAGGAACAGGATCAAGTTCTGCATATTATACCTCTTCACTTGGAATTTATATTCCTTCGGTAAGTTATAATGTAAATTACAACTTCAACAATATGGGAGGCGCAACGCCTACTACTTCAGATGCCATAACCAATGTAGCCAGATTAATGTACCACTGCGGCGTGAGCGTACAGATGAATTACACGCCAACTGGTAGCGGTGCATATAGTGAAGATGTTGGGGAGGCAATCACAAACCATTTTAGTTATGACAAAGCTATACGTTTTGAAGAAAGAAACTTTTATAAAGATGCGGAATGGGTAAATTTACTCAAACAGGAATTGGATGTCAGCAGACCCATGTATTATAGTGGGCGAGATGATGATAACAACGGTCATGCATTTATTTGTGATGGATATAACGACCAAAACTTATTTCATTTCAACTGGGGCTGGGGCGGATCAAATAATGGGTACTTTTCAGTAACACCAATGCCGAGCAGCTATTATCCGTTATTTAATGCCATTTATACAGGATGGAAACCCAATGCCGGCGGAACTTATACTTACCAAATATATTTACTTTCAGGAACTAATTTAACAGCTACAAAAAGTGTTGTAGAACCCTTAGAAAACTTTACGGCAAGCGCTCGATTTTATAATGCAGGTTTGTGGACTTTTCCGGGTGGCACCTATGCAATTGGATTATTTAATAATGCAGGAAATTTAGTTGAAGTAATTGGAAATTATTCATCGTCAACAGAATTACCACCTGCTTATTCCTTTAACAGCCCTTTTACTATTAATTGCCAGGTGCCTGCAACTGTTCCAGCGGGAAATTATATCATTAAAGCAATGACAAAAGCTACTGGATCAAGCAATTGGGTGATAGCCAAAGGAACCAATATAGACCAGCTTCCCTTACAAGTGTTAGGCGATGTTGAACCCTGCCCAACGGTTTCCAATTTATTGGTCAATTATACCGGCGATTGTAATAAAGCGGTAATTAGTTGGAATGCGCCTGCCAAAGGATCAAGAGCAGTAATATTGAATGAAACTTTTCCAAACGGCACACTTCCAACCGGATGGAATACTCTGGATGCAGACGGAGACGGTTATACATGGCAATTCACTATAAGATCAAATGATGGGGTGGGCGGAACATGTCCTCCAATCCCTTCGGAAGGACGTACCGACGCTTATTCTATAAATTCCGCTTCCTATTACAACTGTGTTGGAAGTTTATCTCCTAACAACTGGTTAATTACGCCTCAACTGCAATTGGTAAGCAATAGCCAATTAACCTACTGGGTTAGGGCAATAGATGAAGATTATGCCTCCGATCATTATGGCGTTTACATATCTACCACCGGTACCAATCCGAATAATTTCTCATTACTATATGAAGAAACGCTTACTTCCGCAAATGTAAGCTGGACACAGCGAACTCTTAATATTCCGCAAACGGGTAATTGTTATATTGCATTCCGCCATTTTAACAGCCATGATGTTTATGTTATGTGTATAGATGATATAGTTGTTTCAACCGGAGGAGGTACAGGTGACGATTATGCTTATAACGTTTACCGAGACAATGTTAAGATTGCCGGACCCATTACAGCCACTACTTTTGAAGATGCAACTTTTAACAATACGCAACAACATACGTGGAGCGTAGCGGTTGTTTGTGATAACGGCGAAGAGGGCGACAGGATTAGTGTAAATAAAGATGCCTGCAATACAGGACCCAAACCTCCCGTTCAAAACCTGCAAGTTTCCAATCCGCAATCTTGCGTAGCACATTTATCATGGGATGCGCCGCAAGGTGGAAAATCATTTGTTTTAGGAAACGATAACTCCTTGTGTGAAAAATCGGTGCAAAAAATTAACCCTGCTGCGCTTAAAGCGGTAACTCCCAAAAACAACACAACATCTATAAAAGAATCTTTGAATAATTATTCTTTAACACAGAATACTGAAACGCCCGTTGTGCAAATTTCTCAAACCGATCCGGCTTCGGAAACCAGAGCGGCGCTTTCTTACGACATTTATTGCAACAGCGCAAAAATTGGAAATACTACTTCTCTTACTTACAATTTTACTGTGCCACAAACCGGAAACTATAATTTCTGCGTGGTGGCAATTTATGAAGGAAATGAAGAATCGGAACAAGTTTGCCAAAGCAAAACCATTACTTGCGATCAAGAACTTTGCCCAACCGTTTCCAATCTATCGGTTAATTATACCGGCGATTGCAGCAAAGCGATAATCAGTTGGAATGCGCCCGGAAAAAATAGAGCAACAACACTGTGGGATAATACTAATATTGATTATGTTAATAGCGGATTAATTTCTACCTATTGGGGAAATGATATTACTTGGGCTTGGACTGCCGATGATTTCAATGCAACAAGTGCATGGACTATTGAAAAAATATATTCCAAAGGATTCTCCGCTGGAACTTCTACTCCCGATGCAATATTGCCTGCAAAAATGGCAATTGCTATTTATCAAGATGGTGGAAATAAACCGGGAACAGAAATTTACAGAAATACTAATTTATCAATTACAGATGGATTAAATCCGGAAATGACACTTCCCGTACCTTTTACATTACCAGGCGCAGGCAAATACTGGATTGCCATAGCCGGTTCTTACGACTCACCCGTTAGTACTGATATATACCGTTGGAATATATGTTATGGACCAACTCCAATAGGAAGTAATTTTCATTTACAGGATGATTCGGGTGTATTTGGTATCGGATCAGGTTGGGTGGATGCTTCTACATTGATTTCAAATCCAGGCGCTTCCATGTATTTCAAAATTGAAGGCGCTCAGGGAGGAAGTTCAACAATTAATTATAATGTTTACAGAGACGGGGGGAAGATTGCTGGTCCCATTTCCGCTACTTCTTTTGAGGATGTAACTTTTAACCATACTCAGTCTCACACATGGAGCGTAGAGACCGTTTGCTCTGGTGGAGAAACGAGCGAATGGGTTAATGTTCAAAAAAATCCTTGTGAACTGCCTACCCTTACTATTACTGCTACTGCCGGCACCAACGGAACCATTTCACCTACAGGCAATGTTTCCGTAAATTACGGCGCAAACCAAACTTTCAACTTTTACCCTAATAGCGGTTATCATATTGATAAAGTGTTAGTGGATAATGTAAATAACCCCGGTGCGGTTGCAAGCGGCAATTACACTTTCACTAATGTTACTGCAAACCATACCATTTCTGTTACGTTTGCCATAAATACTTATACCATTACCGCTTCATCGGGAGGCAATGGAACCATTTCACCGAACGGCACTATTACTGTAAATTCCGGCGCAAACCAAACTTTCACTTTTACCCCCAATACAGGTTATCACATTGATCAAGTGTTAATAGATAATGTGAATAACCCGGGCGCAGTTGCAAGTGGTAGTTATACTTTTACAAATGTTACGGCAAATCATTCTATTTCTGTTACTTTTGCAACCAACACATACACCATTACTGCAGTTGCAGGCGTTAACGGAACGATTTCGCCCAGCGGAGACGTAACTGTAAATCATGGTGAAAATAAAACTTTTACTTTTACGCCCAATACAGGATTTCAAATTGCAGATGTTTTGGTTGATGATGTTTCTAATTCCGGAGCAGTTACTAATGGATTTTATATTTTCTCTAATGTTACGGCAAATCATACCATTGCATCCACTTTCGCAATAATAGATAATATTACTGTAAATGAATTAGATAACATAAAAGTTTACAGTTTTCAAAACTCCGTTTATATTGAAAATGAAATGGATGTGGCTTTAAAGATGGTTGAAATTTTGGATATGTATGGACGTTTGATTTACCAAGGTTTTATTTCAGGTGAAAAAACAGTGATTCCACTTCAAGTTGCGGAGGGTATTTACAATGTAAAAGTGATTTCGCAAGAAGAAAAAATCTCTATTACGAAAGTGTTGATTTGGAAATAATATATTATGAACGAAATTATAACAAACGAACTCAATTTTATTCCTCTTTTTTCTTTAGAGGATGAAGAAAAACTAAAAAGAGAACAGGTGGGTGAAGTAATTCCCATTCTTCCGTTAATGAATACGGTGCTTTTTCCCGGCATGGTAATTCCTATTACGGTAGGAAGAAACAAATCTATTAAATTGGCTCAGGAATACTCGCGAAGCAACCATCCTATTGGGGTTATTACGCATAAAGACAATGAGTTGGAAGAACCAACCAAAGAAGATCTATATGCAGTGGGAACCATGGCGCGCATCCTTAAATTTTTGTCAATGCCCGATGGTAGCGTTACGATTATTGTACAAGGAATTAAACGTTTTGAGTTGTTGCAAATTATTGAAACAGAACCTTATTACAAAGCCAGGGTGTGCGAATATGTTACGAATGAAATTACGCCGGAATTGCAAAACAATTCCGATTTTCAAGCGCTCATCGGTTCCATCCGCGATACAGCGGTTTCTATGCTAAGAATATCGCCCAACGTGCCACGCGAAGCAACATATATGTTGCAAAATATTGAAAGTCCTTCGTTTTTAATGGATTTCATCGCCTCTAATTTAGAGGTTACAGTGGATGAAAAACAATCTATTTTAGAGATTCGTGATATTGAAGAGCGTGGAAAAGTAGTGTTGAAATTCTTGAATAAAGATTTGCAGATGTCGGAATTGAAAAACCAAATTCAAAGCAAATCTCGGGAAGAGATGAACAAACAATCGCGAGAGTATATGCTGCACCAGCAAATGAAAGCGATACAACAGGAGTTGGGTGGTTCGCCCGCAGAAAAAGATACCAAACAGTTGGAAGAAAGGGCAAAAGCGAAAAAATGGAACGACGAAACCAAAGCGCTTTTCGATAGAGAATTAAAGAAACTACACCGCACCAACCCGATGGCGCCCGACTACTCCGTGCAACTCAACTACTTGGAACTCATGGTAGATTTGCCATGGAACGAGTATGGCGAAGATAACTTTGACTGGAAAAAAGCAGCAGAAGTATTAGACAGAGATCATTTTGGATTGGAAAAGGTGAAAGAACGCATCATTGAGTATCTTGCCGTATTAAAACTGAAAGGAGATATGAAATCACCGATTTTATGCTTGGCAGGTCCTCCGGGCGTGGGCAAAACTTCACTCGGAAAATCTATTGCTGAGGCGATTGGCAGAAAATATATCCGAATGTCGCTGGGAGGTTTGCGCGATGAATCGGAAATTAGAGGACACCGAAAAACTTACATCGGCTCCATGCCCGGACGCATCATTCAAAGTATGCGAAAAGCAGGACAGGCAAATCCGGTGTTTGTGTTAGACGAAATTGACAAAATTCTCGGCATGAACGTTCAGGGCGACCCCTCCGCCGCGCTTTTGGAAGTACTTGACCCCGAACAAAATGCTACTTTTTACGACAATTACATCGAAACCACTTTCGACTTGTCGAAGGTACTCTTTATTGCCACCGCAAACCATCTCGGAAATATTCATCCTGCATTGTTAGACAGAATGGAAGTGATTGAT
>JGI24702J35022_10002763_pt1 | contig 10653 bp, 7 predicted proteins | sample TergutTh196P4_FD_35022 | JGI IMG/M metagenome (IMG submission 35022)
GAATACGCCAGGGGAGAATCGAACTCCCGCACCCGCCTCCGGAGGGCGGTGCTCTATCCACTGAGCTACTGGCGCGTGAAATGAATTATATCACTGCAAGAAAACAAAGTAAAGGGGAAGCTCCTATGGTAAAAGAATGGATTCGCGATATTACGCTGGCGCCATCCGGAAAAGAAAAGATCGATTGGGTTTGGCATAATATGCCTGTCCTCAGGCAGATCGCGGCGGATTTGGAGAAGGACAAGCCTTTCGCCGGTCGCAACATCCTGCTCTGCCTTCATCTTGAGGCAAAATCCGCCTGTCTCGGCTTAGCACTCCAAGCCGGAGGCGCGCAGGTGACCTTGGTCGCCTCCAATCCGCTTTCCACACAGGACGACGTCTGTGCCGCAATGGCGGAAGCGGGACTGGCTGTATTCGCCCGTCATGGCGTAAACCCGGAAGAGTACGCCGCCAGCCACCGTATGGCGCTGGACGCCGCTATTCCGGACGTATATGTCGACGACGGCGGCGATATCACCACGCTGCTCCACAGGGAATACAGCCAAAATCTTGCGGCGGTCATAGGCGGATGCGAAGAAACGACCACCGGCATACAGCGGCTGAAAGCGATGGCAAAGGACGGCGCGCTGCAAATACCGGTTTACGCGGTGAACAACGCCAGAATGAAGTTCCTGTTTGATAATCGCTACGGCACAGGCCAATCCGTATGGGAGGCGATCATGGGCGCTACGAATCTGAGCGTCGCGGGAAAAACCGTCGTCGTCGCCGGGTATGGCTGGTGCGGAAAGGGCGTCGCCCTTCGGGCAAAAGGTTTGGGCGCGCAGGTGGTTGTCACGGAAATCGACCCGGTCAATGCCCTCGAAGCCTGGATGGACGGCTTTCAGGTGATGACTATGGAGCAGGCTTCGCCGCTGGGGGATTACTTTATCACGGTGACCGGGGTCAGCGGCGTCATTAACGGAAAGCATATGGCGCGTATGAAAGACGGCGCTATATTGGCGAACGCGGGCCACTTTGACGTGGAAATCAGCATACCGGACCTGGCGGCGTCGCGCAGCGGNCCCTTAAGGGTGAAACCGGGCATCGACCTGTATACGGGGAAGGATGGGAAGAGGCTGTATCTGATGGGGGAGGGCAGGCTGGTGAATCTGGCCTGCGGTTTCGGACATCCCGCGGAAGTCATGGATTCTTCCTTTGCCGTACAGGCCCTGACACTGCTGCATTTGATCCGNCATCGGGAGGCTTTGACAAACGCNGTTCTGCCTGTCCCGGCGGAGATCGACGTCCGNATCGCNGAGATCAAGCTTGCCTCCGCGGGCTTATCGATTGACGCGTTAACGCCGGAGCAGGAAAAGTATAAGGAAAGCTGGATCATCTAAATGTATTCTTCGCCTTGGGTATTTATCGACCTGGAGACTACGGGCCTTAAGCCGGAGACGGATCAAATCATCGAGTTCGGGCTTGTGCGGCGCGAGGGNCCGGACCAGCGTACAGACTGGCAGCAGCTGATCAATCCCGGCCGGACGCTGGATCCTTTCATCGTGAGCATTACCGGTATCGACGACGCCATGCTGACGGATTCCCCCCTGCTATCCTCTGTCAGGGAAGAAGCGAAAGCCTTTCTTGANGAAGCGGTGATTGTGGCGCATAACGCCGCNTTTGACGTGCAATTTCTGGAGCAGCAACTGCAGATACAAATCGATCCGCGCGGGATTGTCGANACGATAGAGCTGGCAAAAATCCTTTATCCGGGATTGCGTTCCTACAGTTTGCGAAACCTGATTAAGAGCTTTCATATCCCCGTCCTGCCGAATCACCGCGCCGGCGACGACGCGCGGGCTTTGGAGCAATTATTCGTCTGTCTGGCTGCAAAGGCGGACAGCCTATCCCCTTCGCTGCTGCGGCAGATTGTCGAGGTCCTGGGGGACCAGGAAAAAGGCACGGGGGTTTTCTTTACGGAACTTCTCATGGACAGGCGCCCGGCCTGGCTGATGCACGCGATCCGGGATCTGTCCTCCGTTCTCCGGGAGACAGCCCATGCGATACTGCCGGAGAGCGAAAGCGCGCTCTCTCCTCAGGCCTCCCCCGACGACGAAGAAGAAGAAAGCTTGTTCCGCAGCGCCTCTGTAGAAAAAGAGGAAAAAAAAGATAAAGAAATAGCGCAAAGCTTTTGGCAATCAGGCGAGATGCGGAAGTTTCTCGGGCAGGATGGCGCGCTGGCGCGAAAGATAGAGCATTTCCAGTATCGGGTGCAGCAAACAGAGATGCTGGAGGCCGTTTCCCGTGCCTTTGAGAGCGCCCGGTATCTGATGATCGAGGCGCCCACCGGCGTGGGAAAATCGCTGGCTTATCTGATTCCGGCGATATGCTGGGCGAAAGCCTCCGACCGGAGAGTCGTGGTGGCGACCCACACNATTGCGTTACAGGAACAGTTGTTCCAAAAAGAAGTCGCCCTTTTGAAAGAATTACTGCCCTTTTCCTTTCAATGCGTNATGCTGAAAGGCCGGGGGAATTACTTGTGCCTNCATCGCTGGCAGCAGGTCAGGGAAAGAGGAAATCTCCTGATCTGGGGCGAGCGGGTCCTCCTTGCCAAACTGATCGTATGGCAGGCGGAGGGGGGCAGGGGCGACATGGATTCCCTTCACCTCTTCGGTATGGAAAGGGAGTGGTTCCTGCAAATGACCTCTTCCCGCGAGACATGCCAGGGGAATCAATGCCCTCTGTTTAAGCAATGCTATTTTCAAAAAGCAAGGGCTGGCGCGAATACGGCGCAGCTCATCATCGTCAATCACGCTTTGCTGCTGTCCGGCGCAAGGCTTGGGGAGGGCGTGCTGCCCAAACATTCCTACCTGGTGATCGACGAGGCGCATCATCTGGAAGAAGACAGCATCAAGCAGTTTACCGATATTTTTTCCCTTATGGAATTTGAGAAGCGGCTGCAATTGCTTCACCGGAGGCGGGACGTCTTCGGAAGGCCGGGCTTTCTTCAATATCTCAAGGAATACCGTCAGCAGGGATATGCCCCGCTGGAAAAATGGAACCCTTATACGGAAGAGATGGAGAAACAGCTCAAGGCTGTTATGAAAAGGGTGGACAGCTTGCAGGCTTCGCTTCTGAACAGCACGCTGCCGGAGACATTCCGGATAAAGCCCGGGAACGCGAGAGGGAGCCGTTTGGAAGGCTTGTTGGTCAGCCTGGATAATCTTCTGATCATGGCGGATGACCTCAGGAAAACCCTCGTCCGGCTCGGCGCCCTTATGCAGGACGAAGGAACTGCCCTGTTCGAAGAAACCTGGTTGAAACAGCAGCTGCTCCTGTTTCAGGAAGTAAGGAGAGACGTCGATTTGCTGGAAACATTCCTGCTTGGGGTGAAGGAGAAAGGGGAGGAACAAGGCCCGGACGGCGAATGCGTATACTGGGTCGCCAGAGATACGCGGCTAAAGGATATATCCTTGTGCCTTACGCCGCTGCATATCGCCGCCTGCCTGCAGGAGTACCTCTTTGACGGCAAAGAATCTGTNGTCTTCACTTCCGCNACCTTGAGNGTAAACGAGGGCTTTGACTATTGCTGTCAGCAGCTGGGCATAGACAGGGAAATACTGGATACCAAAATGCTCAGCTCGCCCTTTCATCATGAACGGCAGGTTCTGCTTCTCACGGACAAAGATTTGCCCGACCCGTCGAAGACCTCGGAATCCGCCTATAATCTGGCCCTTGTCCGTTCGCTGGAGATTCTGCTGGAAGCCTGCGGCGGCAGGACGATGGTGCTGTTTACCGCGCATAAGCAGTTAAGGGCCATGTACGACGCCTTGAGCCAGCCCCTGCGTCTCAAAGGCCTGGAATTGTTTGCCGACGGGCTCAACGGAAACCGTACGACANTGCTGGAAGAACTGCGAAGCAATGAAAACGCNGTNATTTTCGGCGCGAATACCTACTGGGAGGGCGTGGACCTGCCCGGATTGTACCTGACTTCCCTGTTGATCGTCAGGCTGCCTTTCGCGCCGCCGGGACAGCCCCTTGCGGAAGCGCGCATGGAGCAGCTGGAGGCGGAAGGGAAGGACCCGTTCTACCATTACAGTCTGCCCAACGCCGTCCTTCGATTCAAACAAGGCTACGGGAGACTGATCCGGACCACGGAGGACTGGGGCGTCGTCGTCGTGCTGGACAACAGGATTATCAACAAGGGCTACGGACGGGTTTTTCTCCAGTCTTTGCCGGACGGAAGCTGTCAAAGCGCCTCCCCGAAGCTGCTGGCGGATAAAATTATGGCATGGCGAAAGGAAAATCATCATGGATGAACAGAAGATCAAGGACGCGGTAGTTATGCTTCTCGAAGCGATAGGCGAAGATCCGGACAGGGAAGGCTTGCGGGATACGCCGGAGCGGATCGCAAAGATGTTCAAGGAAATCTTTTCCGGCCTTTCTATCGAGCCCAAAACCTATTTGGAAAGAACCTTCGAGGAAAACCACGAAGAATTGGTTTTGGTGAGCAATATCCCCCTGTATTCCTTTTGTGAACATCACCTGCTGCCCTTCTTCGGCTATGCGCATGTAGCCTATATTCCCCGCAAGAAGATGGTTACCGGCATTTCCAAGCTGGCCAGGGTTGTGGAAGGCTATAGCCGCCGCCCGCAGATTCAGGAGCGTTTGACCGGGCAAATCGCGGACGCCATAGTGGAAAGCCTGCATCCTTACGGCGTAATGGTCGTCATCGAGGCGGAACACATGTGTATGACCATCCGCGGGGTGAACAAACCCGGCGCAAAAACAACGACTTCCGCAACACGGGGGATATTCCGCACGAAAGCCGAGACGAGGGCGGANGCCCTGGCCTTGATCAGGAAGGGAACCGTGTGAAGATGAATATTCTCTTGACGAACGACGACGGCTTCGATTCTCCCGGCATCCGGATACTGGCAAAGCGCCTTTCCTCCCAGGCCAGCCTATGGGCCTGCATCCCCAGGGAACAGCAAAGCGCTACCGGGCACGGGATATCGGTACGGGAAGTCCTGCATGTCAGGGAAGAGCATATGGAGGGGGTGCAGAGGGCCTGGAGCGTAGACGGAAAGCCGGTGGACTGCGTCAAATTAGCCTTTCTGTCCCTTCTGACAGAGCCTGTCGACCTGGTGATCTCCGGGATTAACGAAGGGACCAATCTGGGGACCGACACCTTATACAGCGGAACGGTAGCGGGCGCGATGGAGGGCGCGCTGAACGGNGCGCCGGCGATCGCCCTGTCTCTGGCAGCCGGTTCACAGGAAGGGGAAGAATGGCGCTTTGAAGAGGCTGCCCAGGTTTGCCTTACCCTGATCCGGAAATGGGAAGCGGGCCTACTGCCGATCCCGCCCATGACGATCCTGAACGTGAATGTCCCGGATTTGCCCGCGGACCAATGCAAAGGCTTTAAAGCGGCAAAGCTTGGGGTGCAGCGCTATAGCGATATCTATGAACGCCTGGAGGAGAATTCGTCAGGCTGCAGCTACCGGCTGAAAGGAGAACGGCTTCCCTCCTATGACAGGGACGCCGGCCTGGACATCGTCGCGTTAAGCGAGGGCTATGTGACCATCACGCCGCTGTCTGCCAACAGGACCGATACCGCGTTATTAAACGGGGTTTCCCAATGCCTGCTGAGCATATGAAGCAGGAAACCGGGATTGCATAAATGCGCGGTATATGAGATAATAAAGTGATTCGGACATATTGACGCAAACAACACTGCGTTCTTAATCGATGATGAACTGAGGAGGGATTGACTTTGAGAGTTTATGCGAGCAATCAACTGAGAAATGTTGCCCTTTTGTCCCACGGAGGCGCCGGAAAAACCTCCCTGGCCGAAGCGATGCTTTATGACGCCGGCCATACCACCCGTTTGGGCAAGACGGACGACGGCACAACGGTGACAGACTATTTACCTGAAGAAATCAAGCGGCAGGTAACTGTCAGTACGACCCTTGCGCCGGTGGAGTGGAAGGACAGCAAAATCAATATCCTGGATTCCCCCGGATACGCGGACTTTATCGGCGAGGTAAAAAGCGCGATGCGGGCTTGCGACGGAATCATCATGGTAGTGGACGCGGTTGGCGGCATCGAAGTCATGACGGAGATCCATTGGGAAGACGCCGATGAAAGGAACTTGCCCCGTTTTGTTTTCTTAAACAAGCTGGACCGGGAAAACGCTGATTTTGCGAAAGTGCTGGAGGAGCTGCGGGAACGTTTCGGGAACAAAGTCGTCCCCATGACGCTGCCGATCGGCGCCGAAGACAACTTCAGCGGCGTCGTGCATATCCTGCAGAACAAAGCCTACAAGTTCGAAGGCAACAAAGCTGTGGAAATCCCCGTACCGGCGGATCTGCAGCCGGATATGGAGAAATATAAAGACATCCTGATGGAGGCCGCCGCGGAAGGCAACGACGATCTCTTAATGAAGTATCTGGAAGGCGAGCCCCTCACCGATGAAGAGATCAATGAAGGCCTCCTGGCAGGCGTGAAAGAATGCAAGGTGATCCCTCTATACTGCGGATCGGCGACAAAGAATATCGGCGTTCAGCCGCTCATGGACGATATCGTGAGCCTGATGCCGTCGCCGGTGGACGTACAGGGGGAAGAAATCGCGCAAGGCCCGCTGACGGCCATCGTCTTCAAAGCCCTGGCCGATCCTTTCGTCGGAAAGATTAACTATCTTCGTATTCTGAAGGGCACTTTAAAGGCCGACGGCAGCATCCACAATATCACCAAAGAGAAAGACGAACGCTACGGCGCGCTGTTAGTGCCGAGGGGCAAAAACCAGGATAACGTCTCCGAAGCGAAAGCCGGCGATATCATTGCCATCGCCAAATTCCTGGATGTGTCCATCGGCGACACGCTGGGGGAGAAGGGGAAGACGGAGATACAACCCGGCGTAGAGTTCCCGGAGCCTACTTTCTCCGTAGCCGTCAATGCCAAATCCCGAAACGACGAAGACAAAATGGCAAGCGCAATCAATAAAATGGTGGATGAAGACCCGACCCTGCATTTCGAGAAGAATCCGGAAACCAAGGAAAGCGTATTGACCGGGATGGGCGAGACCCAGCTGGATATCGTGATTGAAAGACTGAAGACGAAGTACAGCGTCGAAGTCGTCACCAAGACGCCGCGGGTGCCCTATCGGGAGACGATCCGCGGAACCGGTGAAAACGAGTATAAGCATAAGAAGCAATCCGGCGGGCACGGCCAGTACGGCCATGTGAAAATGCGCTTCTATCCCTATCCGGAAGGCGATTTTGAGTTCACGGAGACCATATTTGGCGGCTCCGTTCCCAAGAACTATCATCCCGCGGTAGAAAAAGGCGTCAAAGAAGTCATGGCGGAAGGCGTGCTGGCAGGGTATCCGATGACGCAAATCAAAGCGGAGTTGTACGACGGCTCCTATCATGACGTGGATTCNTCGGAAATGTCNTTCAAAATCGCCGCGTCCCAATGCTTCAAGAAAGGCGTCGAAAAGTGCAAACCGGTCCTTATGGAGCCGATCCAATACGTGGAGGTCCATGTGCCGGAGCAGTACATGGGAGATATCATCAGCGACCTGAACGGGAAACGGGGCCGTATCCTGGGCATGGAGCCGCATGGCAAATGGCAGGTAGTCAAGGCCATGGCGCCGCTCAGCGAGATGTATCGTTACGCCATCGACTTGAAGTCGATTACGCAAGGCCGGGCGTACTACGCCATGAACTTCGATCACTATGAGGACGTCCCCGCTATGGTCGCCCAAGGGATCATCGCAGAGTATCAAAAAACAAAAGAAGACAAGGATTGACTATAATTCCCTTGCGCTTATCCTTATAATCAGACACAGGCAGCCTGCTTTCCGCAGACAGGGGAAGCAGGCTGAACTCTATCATGGGTCTGAATCCTGTACTGAACAAAGGTTCGTTCAACCGGCGCAAGCGGCGTGTTCATCAGCAATCAGAACAAGGAGGCGGCAGGCATTAGCGCAAACACATTAAAATTCATCGCCATCGTGACGATGCTCATCGATCATACGGCCGACGCCTTGGTCAGCCCCGATACGCCGCTGTATATCCTTATGCGTATGATCGGCAGAATCACGGCGCCGATCATGTTCTTCTTTCTCGCAGAAGGCTATCACTATACCCGTGACCGGAAAAAATACGCAGTACGCCTTGCGGTATTCGCAGCGGTCAGTTACTTACCATTCGTATGGTTTGTGACCGGCGGCCCCCCGAATCCGGAAACCTTCCTGAAACTGAACGTCATCTATACCCTTCTGATTGGCCTGCTGGCGATCATGGCGGATCAGGAAATGGAAAGCGGCAGCAGAAAAAGCCTGGTACTCCTGGTCCTCATACTGCTGTCGATGCCCGGCGACTGGTCCGCCATCGGCCTGCTCTATATCCTGACCTTCTCCCGCTATCGGGAAAACCGAAAACGGCAAACCAAAGTCTATTTGCTGATCACCCTGCTGCTCTGCGCGATGAACGGCGCCTACCCTCTCTATAGCTTGATCCGCGGACAAGCGGTGGACAGCCTCTATGTTTCCGCCGCAGTGATCAATCTGGGCATGTTCCTGCCGATTCTTCTGCTGCAGTTCTACAATGGCGAGAAAGGCCGCGGGGGGAAGTGGGCCCAATGGGGCTTTTATGTTTTCTATCCCGCGCACCTGATCCTTTTATCGCTCATTACTATGTATCGTATGTAGCCGCTTCAGCCGATTCTTAGGTAGGGATTAGCGCAAAAAGTTTGAGAGACTCAGAAAGACAACCGCATGTAATTTCACTGATTTGTCGCTTTTAAATAAATCTCCGCAACTAATGCAGGTCAATTGTTTCAATAATTTCGTCATCATTAGGATTCGTCCAATATTTTATTTGCAAGCTGTTACCATTATCGATGAATTCAGCTGTACTCGGCATAGAATATACGAAAAGTGAAAAATCTCGTCGATATTCTCTGTAATAAACAGCTGGATTAAACATGGCCTGAATAACTAAAACCCATTCTTCGCTTTGAGCTTTGTACGTATAATATACAACTATCTCTTCATGCGTCTGTACCGGCTTTGGGAAAAACCTTGAAACCTTACCGTTCTCTACATCATAGTATCTACACTGCCATAATGCGGGACTCCCTCCAAAACCATAATTTAGTATCAATATACCATCTCTTTCTTCAAAACTTAGCTCGCCACGCCAATCATGATATCCTTCATCAATTACATCACCATTGTTATCCATAACGTAATAATGGAACGCTGTGTTGCGCTCATCGGAGTAGATTTCATAATTATCGCCCTGTTGGTCTAGAATATTCAATGTGCTCATATAATCCCAAATATTTCCGTCATGGTCAACATTATATTTTGATACAACTTTGCTTGCTACGCTATCACTATCATTGTTGGCTGCTAAGTCTTCAATTTTGTTTATACCATTACCGTCAGTTATCAATGAGCTCAACTGATTCAGGTTCGACGAAAGGCGAAATATGTAAGCCAGACAAAAAAATAAGCATAATACCAGTAACAGAATTGATGATAAAAATAGTTTGATTTTCAAGCGCAATCCTCCTTTTACCATATTGAATGATTATCAGGATTCATATAGAGAAAAAGTGCTTGCCTTTTGTACCTAAAATATCATGAAAATTGCCTTTTCATAGCGGAATACCCATTAAGTGAGTATTATCTTTTTGGAAGATGAAACGTAAATGAATTTACTATATCAGGCATTGGTGGACGATCGATAAAAAATTGGTCAATGCTTTCAACAGATACGCCAAAAAATGAATAATGATCAATGCGGTAGCAATTTTCATCGATTTTTCCAAGATTAATCACATAATAATTAGGAGCATATTCCCTATTTTCTGGCACACGAAGAAAACAGGTTATTCCAGTATTCTCCATTTGCGATAATAATGGATCCGGTCTATCTGGTTCGTACCAGATGTAGCCATATATATATGACACATCAACATTTGCTTCTTCAAAAGAGAATATTTCAGGATATTCACTAAATGATTTGTCTATAATATCATACAAAACAACCGTTAATGCATCAGCAACAGCTTTTTCCTCATCTATTTGTTGATTACTAACCATCTTATTGTTATTTGAAGTAGCACTATTTAACGCTTTCCACACTGCTTCAGCGATCATTTGATTACTTGTTTGTATGTCATCGCTAAATGAATTTGGATTACCATATAAATCCATAACAGGCAAATTGTCCAAATGATATGACGTAATATACTGATATTCAATATCGGAAATTTCTTTCAGATCGGAGTAATACGATTCAAGTATTGCGTTGTATTCGTCTTTTGATATGCGTAATGTATAGTCTCCACCATCAAGAGTCGGAATCAAATCTGCTTCTATATAGTTACGTTCAATAGGAGCACCATCAGATATCTGGAAAAAAGACTCTTTTTGCAGAGTATCATCATCATATAGATAGTGAGCAACAATAGGTTTGTACTCCATGAGATCAAGATTTGTTTCCAAGCATACTGTGCGGGACACATTCCCATAACAGGATTGCACCCATTGAAAGAGTATTCTCTCCCCGGATTCATTTAGATATACCGGGATAAGGCCATTTAAACTCGGTGAATTAAGGATGTTGTTTTGTGTCGATCCTAAATAACCTAAAAAGC
>JGI24702J35022_10002764_pt1 | contig 10653 bp, 9 predicted proteins | sample TergutTh196P4_FD_35022 | JGI IMG/M metagenome (IMG submission 35022)
GGCCACGGGGTGTGGAGAGGGGAATCCCCTCTCCCGCAGTAAAGGAGGGGAGGATCGAGGGGAACCATAGGGTTCCTCTCGAAAGTATGAACGACCAGAACCATAACGTTCATATTTTCGTGGTCAGACGCAGTTAGATTGTGAACTTAAGAAAAACACTTAAAACTAACTCATAGAAAAAGGAGGCGACAAGAGCAATGGTTTTAAGACGCCAGACAGGGGCGCCGCTTCACAATGACTGGATCAAACAGATCCTGTTAGGAGGATCCAGAATTAAGGAGCAAGTGAGTGAACCTTTGGTTCAAGAAAGGAGAGGAGAGAAATGAAAAAAAGAGAAATGAAAAAAAGAGCATTTGTGGGATTATTGGCAATCGCGATAGCAGTTGTTGCGTTGTTAGGCTGCGGCACAGGTAATAACGCGGGCACAGCGAATGCAGGTACGACGGCGGGTACGACAGCAGGAACAACAACAAGTGCAACAGCCGGCAATGATGGCGATACCCGGACAGAACAGGAAAAATTAAGTATTCATGTTCTATTAAGTTCTACAAGAGGTGATAGCGCATGGGTGAAATCTGTTTTTGAGGAGCGCGCCGCCAGGGACGCAGGTTTTGCTGAAATGGTTTTCTATGACGCAGACTATGACGCTAACCTGCAGGTTAGCCAATGTGAGATGGCAGTTTCAAAAGGCGCCAGCGCAGTAGTTTTGAACGCAGTTGACGACAGCGCCTGTGAACCTATGCAGGAAATGCTCGAGGAAGCAGGTATACCGCTGATAGCTTGCTATAATCTGCCAAGAACGGGAAGCGTCGATATATTTGTAAGTCCGCAGCAAAAAGCAGGCGGCGAAAAACAGGCGCAATGGGTTGTCGAACAAATAGGCGGAAAAGGAAATGTCGTTATTCTCACAGGCACGCTTGCAATGGATGCCGCCCGTCTGCGTTGGGAAGGAGCAAGGGAAATCCTTGATCAGTATCCTGATATTAATGTCGTGGCGGAAGCTACTGCAAACTGGACTAAAGATGAAGGAATGGCGCTTATGGAAACTTGGCTTCAGTCTGATTTTGGCAATAGTATAGACGCGGTAATTGCGGGAAATGATGAAATGTGCCTCGGCGCCGTACTTGCGGCTATTGACGCCGGTCGTGGCACAGATATTGTTTTTGCCGGCCTTGGAGGTATGCAATCAAATCTGGAATCATATATGTCAAGTAATGACGATATAAAGAATTGGGTCTGTATGCAGCAGGACGCGGTAGGAATTTCCGGCGGAGCATGGGACTGGGCAGTGAGGCTGGCACAGGGTGAGACGGTTGAAAAAGACTACTTTGATGAAATACCATGGCCTGAAGTTTCAATGGAAAACGTCAATGAATTTCTAAATCAATGATTATCTGGATTGATCCTTAAACGGTATGTGGAGGGGTTATCATGAATGACTACATAATTGAAATGAAGAATATGACCAAATCATTCTCCGGAGTGCAGGTATTAAAGCATGTAGATATGAGAGTTCGGCTTGGGACAGTGCATGCCCTTTTAGGCGAGAATGGCGCTGGGAAATCGACATTGGTTAAGATACTGATTGGAATGTATTCCCCGGATACTGGAGAAATCCTCTACGAGAAAAAGCCATTCGTTGCCGCGAACATACAGCAGGTGCTAAAACAGGGCATTTCGATGATTTTTCAGGAATTAACCCCTCTATTGCATATGAGTGTCGCGGAGAATATCTACTTGGGCCGTGAACCGAAAAATAAGTTTGGCCTTTTAGATTATAAAAAACTTCATAAAGATACAGAAGAACTGTTTTCTTATCTGAATATTAAAAACATAAAACCCGACGAAAAAATAAAGGACCTAGCAGTAGCAAAAATACAGTTGGTGGAAATTGCGAAAGCAATTTCCTACCGCTCAAAACTGATAATTATGGATGAACCTACTTCATCCCTTACTGAGGCTGAATGTGAAAATCTTTTCGGAATAATGAAAGGGCTTCGAAAGGAAGGGATTTCTTTTATTTTTATCACCCACAAGTTGGACGAAGTATTCAGTATTGCTGATGAAGCGACTGTTTTGAGGGATGGAGAACTTGTAGGCGTCCAAGCTGTTGAAGAATTAGATAAAGATAAAATCATCAGCATGATGGTAGGACGTGAGATCAAGCAGTTGTTCCCAAAACAAGAAACAAAAATTGGCGAGGCTGCAATCCGTGTTGAAAATATGAGTCGGACAAAAGAATTTGAAGACATTAGTTTTGAAGCGAGAAAAGGGGAGATCGTGGGTTTCTCCGGGTTAGTCGGGGCGGGACGTTCAGAGCTTATGGAAACGATTTTTGGATACAGAAAGGCTACCGGCGGAAGTATTTACATTAATGGGAAAAAAGTACAGATAAAATCACCTTCAAACGCTATCCGCCAAAACATGGCGCTTATAACAGAGGATCGAAAACGAACCGGGCTGTTCTCATGCCTATCCATTAAAGACAATATGATTTTACCAAGTATTAAGAATTATCGATGCGGGCCTTTTTTAAATCATAAAGAAATCCTCTCCGCCTGCAAAAAACAAAAAGACAAGTTTCTTTTAAAATCCAATAGTTTTAAGCAACTGATAAGAAACCTAAGCGGTGGAAACCAGCAAAAAGTTCTGGTTTCCAGATGGCTGCTGACTGATCCGGAGATTATTATTCTGGATGAACCGACAAGAGGGATCGATGTAAGTACGAAATCGGATATTCATCGCTTTATCTCAAGTCTTGCAGCGGAAGGGAAATGCATTATTATGGTTTCATCAGAACTGCCAGAAATATTGGGGATGAGCGACCGGGTTTATGTTATGCATGAAGGGAAAATAACCGGTTGCCTGGACAGGAAAGAAGCTACTCAGGTGAAAATTTTACAGTTGGCTACAGGTGAAAGCCTTAATATGTAAGGGGGCGGACAATTGAATGTGATAAAAAACCCGACAACGGAAAAACAAGTGGGCGCGCCGCGCGTTGCGCCTGTAAAAATTATAATAAGAGAGATTTATTCAAGATTTGGAATGTGGATAATACTCTTAGGCATGGTTATTATTATGTCGCTCATTACCAGGAACTTTCTGTCAATAGCTAATATTCTGAATGTGATCCGACAGATCTCGTTTATAGCGATTATAGGATTTGGTTCAGCTTTAGTACTGATCAGCGGCGGTATTGATTTGTCACCCGGCGCCGTTGTAGCCTTGGTTTCTGTTATTGCGGGTTCTTATGCACAGGGCGCTTATCCGGTTATTGTTCCCGTTATTATTGGTTTGCTAATAGGTCTTGCAGTTGGAATGCTAAACGGCTTTCTGATTACAAGATTACATGTTCCGCCTTTTATTGTCACACTGGGATTGATGACGTCCGCGAACGGCGCAGCAATGCAATATTCACATGGAGCTTCTTTCTCCGGTCTGGCGCCCGGCTTCACATTTTTGGGAATAGGACGTTTTATAGGTATTCCTGTCCCAATTATTATCATGTTTATCCTTGCCGGGGGAGTATACTTATTATTGAATCACACTGTGTTTGGAAGGCAGTTGGCAGCTGTTGGAAGTAATGAGCAAGCGGCCAAGATTGCCGGCGTAAAAACTCGGAGGGTGACGTTTTCAGTATATGCGATAGCCGGAGTTTTGTCAGCGATTGCAGGGCTACTTATGACAGCAAGAATTGACCTTGGGCTCCCCACCTTGGGCGCCGGTTATGAGTTTAATGCGATTTCCGCCGCAGTTATCGGCGGAGTAAGCCTGAAAGGAGGCGAAGGTTCTATATGGAGCGTATTATGCGGCGCTCTCATAATAGGGGTAATCATTAATGGCATGGATTTGGTTGGGGTGAATGCATACTGGCAACAGTTGGTGCGAGGAGTTATTATTGTACTCGCAATTATCTTGGACCAGTTTAAAAATGCTCCCGATTAGATAGCTTAGGGGGAGGATAAATTGAAAGATATGAGAAAACAAGCAAAAAGAAACATTGATTTGATAAAAGATATCTATTCCAGATTCGGCATGTGGATTATACTCCTTGGTATGGTCATTCTTATGGCTTCCCTGTCAAGCGCTTTTCTTTCAAGAAATAACATAATGAATTTGCTTCGTCAGATCTCGTTCATTTCCATTATTGGATTTGGTTCTGCAATGATTCTGATCAGCGGCAACATTGATTTGTCCCCAGGAGCTCTGATGGGGCTGGTATCTGTTGTTTCGGCGTCTTTTGCGGCTGGGGAGCGCCCGGTATTTGTATCTGTGATAATTGGTTTGTTTGTAGGGCTTGCTGGAGGGGCGATCAATGGCTTTTTAATTACCAGATTAAATGTTCCGCCTTTTATCGCCACCCTTGGAGTGATGTCTTGCGCAAAAAGCGCGGCGGTTATATATACTAATGGCTATTCTATCAGCGGTCTTGCGGCAGGTTTTAAATCTATCGGGGGAGGACGTTTTTTTGAGATACCGATTCCTTTTATCATCATGATTTCACTTGCTGTCATTGTATTTATTCTATTGAACCATACGCCTTATGGGAGGCATGTAGTGGCTATAGGGAATAATGAACAGGCGGCGAAGATTTCTGGTGTTCGAACGGATAAGGTAGTATTTTCAGTATATGTTCTTGCAGGTGTGTTATCGGCGGTTGCGGGCATACTGATGACAGGAAGAGTAGCTTCCGGTCAGGCGCTATTGGGAGTTGGTTATGAGTTTCATGCAATTTCTGCTGCGGTAGTTGGAGGAGTCAGCGTAAAGGGAGGGATAGGTTCTATCTGGGGGGTTATATGTGGCGCCCTGGTTATTGGGGTTATGAATAATGGTATGGACCTGTTGGCAATAAACACGTTCACACAGGAGATCGCAAGAGGGGCTATTATAGTGATTGCAGTAATTTTAGATCAATTAAAATATATTCAGGAATAAAAGTAGAAGTAGAAGTAGAAGTAGAAGTAGAAGTAGAAGTAGAAGTAGAAGTAGAAGTAGAAGTAGAAGTAGAAGTAGATATAATTTGTAGTAAATCAATCAATCAATCAATCAATCAATCAAATAATCAATCAACGTGGGTATTGAAAAGGAAATGAAATGGAACAGAAACTGCTAAGACAAGAAATTGAATTGCTGCGTAATCTTGGGCGCCGTGTATCTGAAATCTCCAATGATCCGAAGTGGAAGGAAAAAGAACAGCTTTGGAAGGACAAAAGTTCGTTGAAGAAAATGCGCCCTTTGATCCTGTGTGGGCTTGATGTTAATGGATGGAACGAAATAGTTCCACCGGAAACATTGAAGATTTCGCAACCGCTTTTCAAGCAATACGAGAAGATGATGAAGAGACAGATTTACCGGTATAAGCATTTCAATGATGATGGCATCATCGAGAACAAGATATATGTGCCATATATAATCTATCGGCGTGACTGGGTAGATAACCGGATGCGCCCACTTGACCCTCGTCCGGATCATTCCGCAAAATTCACGCCTTGCATTATTGAGATGTCTGATTTTAAAAAAATGAGGTTCCCAACGTTTGAATACGACGAAGACGCCACGCTAAAACGTTTTGACTATGTACAAGAGGTTTTTGGAGACACAATGGATGTGCACCTTGGGGAGCCTTTTTCTGTATATACTGAGATTGAAATACGGGGGCAGGGCATTATTGACCTCTGGTGTGAGTTGCGCGGCATGGAAACAGTTTTTTGGGATTTGCATGACGAACCGTCGTTTACAAAAGAAGCCATGCATTTTTTACAGGAAGGCATTATACAATACTTGAGAAAATTTGAAGAACTGGGCCTTCTAAGGCTGAACAATACTCCGTACTCTAATATCGCCATGTCGGAACACTCTGCAACCGGGCCAAACGGACTGGGGTGCACGGACGAATTGCCGGGGGAAGATTGGAACGGTAAAAAAGTGCGTCTAAAGGATATCTGGGGGTTCCAGGAAGCACAGGAATTTACAGTGGTATCAGCTGAGATGCTTGAGGAATTTGTACTGCCATATCAGGCGCCGGTCGCAGAACTGTTTGGGTTGAATTCCTATGGTTGTTGTGAGAACAATGACAAAAAGTGGGATGTGATTCCCAAATACATTCCCCGTTTGCGCAATTTATCCCTTCCGTTTTCCTGTGATATTCAGATTGCTGCGGAAAAGCTTAAAGACAAATATGTGCTGTGCCGAAAGAAGAAACCCGTGGACCTCCTATTTAATGCGAGCCGGGATGAGTTGCTTCAAGAAATTAGGGCTGAGATGGAAGTGCTAAAGGATTGCCATATGGTATTTGCACTAAAGGACGTGGAAACTCTGTTTGGCGATATATCGAGTCCCGAGCTTTGGACAGAAGTTGCTATGGAGTTGGCAATGGAATATGAGTATTAAGAGGAATGTGAGATTAAAAGGAATACGAAACAAAAAGGAATACGAAATAAAAAGGAATACTAAGATCCAGGGGAAATATATAGCGGCGAGCCGAGATGCAGCTAAAGTTGGCAAAAAATATACGAAGTTATCATGGAAAAAATGAAGAAGGGAGCGGCGCAATCATGATAATAGATTTTCATTATCATTACTTGGACAATGAGGGCTTTATTGACAACTTACTCTTTGAGATGGAAGAATGCGGCATTGAAAAAACAATGTTAATGGGCCTCTCTAAAGACGTATTATGGGAGGTACAGGCTGGCTCAAATGAATATAGCGGCTTTTTAGGCAATGAAGAGGTAAGCGCGGCTGTAAAGGAACACCCGGACAAGTTTATTGGGTGCGTATATATTGACCCGAGGGAAAAGGGTTTTTTGGATACTTTTGAAAAGTATTATTACAAAGGCTTTAAATGCGCTAAAATATGGCCGCCCATAGGTTTCTATCCGGACGAAGAGAAACTGTTCCCCCTATACGAAAAACTGGAAAAGTATGACATACCATTATTAGCTCATGCCGGATTAACCAATAATAAAATGTTTGATCCCGAGGGCAAACGCAGGGTTGCAACCGACTCCAGATGTGCGCATCCTCTTGTTTTCGACTATATAGCCAGGTTATTCCCGGAAATGAAGATCATTATCGCCCATATGGCGCATCCTTATAATGTCGAGGCTTGGTGCATACAATGGGCTAACCCGAACGTATACTTGGATATCTCAGGCGGTGACTTGTGGACAAACGGAGCGCCGCTGATATACAGCTCATTGGGAAGGGAAAAGTATGTGCCAATTGATTTTAGCAGGGTGATTTGGGGCAGCGACAATACTCACTCACAAAAAGTACACTTTGAAAAATCCAGGGAAAACATGTACAAGATGGGGGCGAGTGACGAAGATATGATAAACATTTTTGGCGCTACCGCGAAAAAAATCCTCAAACTCTGACCATAATCGGCTGACTAAAACTGGTTGACGTATACTGGCCAACAATAATCATTTTGTGGATTCAAATCTGAATGATAGTATATTAATTTGTTCATGTAAACGAAGAAAAGCATCTTAAAACATGATAAAAATCTGTCATTAATCTATATGGAGGGAATTGACTGCAAATGAATGAGGACGTCTTAAATCTCCGCTCGCTGGCAAAGGCTTATTTTAACATTGCAAATAATGAACATAATGCGCAAAGGGCTGTGTTACACAGAGCAATCAATAGCCTGAGGATGATTCGGCCTGTTGTGCTAATTGATGAGTTACCCTGGTCTGAAATGGATTTTAACGGAGAGCTAACGCTTAAATGCAAAGATCCCATTTTACGTGATACAGAGCTTTTTATGCGCCGTGAATTATATAAATTTAAATACTTGCGCGCGGATATGATTGTCCGCCCATATGCGCCAATACCAAAGGTCATTCACTCTTCAGGCGTAGGTCTTGAGGTAGATGAAGAAATCCGGTTCACTGACGCCCAAAATAATATAGTTGCACATAATTATAAGGATCAATTGCAGTGCGAAAATGATCTTGAAAAACTACATACGCCTAAAATCACTTATGACAGTGCGGAAACCGAACGCAGATTCCAATTGGTTGGCGAAGCAATTGGAGATATCATTCCCGTAAAAAAGGTGGGCATTGACCACATGACTATGGAGCCATGGGATAATATTGCCATGTTTCGCAGTGTCACTCCGTTATTGATTGATTTGGTTGATAAACCGGGATTTTCTCACAAGATGGTACGTAAATTTTACGATTTTGACGTTGCAACAGCCGAACAATATCTAAAACTGGGGCTGTTTGAAAATGACCCGCGGCTATTACACTGTACTCCAATACTGTGCGACGGTATGCCTTCGGAATCCTCAGTTGGTGAGATTGTAGAGCTTAAGTCTGTTTGGTTAAAATCCGCAGCGCAAATTTTTGGATCGGTTTCTAAAGAAATGCACAAGGAATTTGATATCGACTACATTATGGATGTAGCCAGCCGTTTTGGCATGGTTTACTATGGCTGTTGCGAGCCTTTAGATCGCAAGATCGATATTGTAGATAAAATCCCAAATCTCAGAAAGATATCCATCAGCCCCTGGGCGGACGTCAGAGTCGCAGCGGAAGCTATCGGTAAGCGTTTCGTAGTGTCCGCAAAACCCAGTCCTGCACTCCTTGCTGTACCGATGTTGGATGTAGATTGGCTACGTCGCGAGATAACTAATATATTGGACGCCTGCAAAAAGAATGGCTGCTCATTAGATATTGTTATCAAAGACATTAGCACCTGTGCAAACCGTCCACAAAATCTATTTAAATGGGAGCAAACAGTTATGGAAATAGTACAGAGTTTTTAGGCGTATGCAAATTTCAGATGTTTGGCTGATATTATGGTTTTGATGGATGTACCTTCATACATCAGGTTATGTTAGGCAAGTAGCGAAAGATATAATCATCATACTTATGGTCATGCCTTCCTGAGGAAGGCACAAAACCCTATGAACCATATAGGCATGGTCATGGGGGAGTGATGAGGGGGATTCCCCCTTATCCTCTTTGAAGGAGGGGGAGGTCGGGGGGGACCATAGGGTCCCACCCGAAAGTATGAACGGATAGGAACCAAAACGTTCATACTTGTTGTACTGGTTATACTGGCTATACTGGCTATACTCATTGACATAAAGGCTATAGGGCGGTGAGAACAGCGAATGATCGGGCATACTGCTTTTCAGGAAAGGATGAGCGCATAACCATATTCATATCCTCGTACAATTCTCTTCGTGATTCTTTATATTGCCAACAACAACAATTCTTCCTCGTTGCGATTCGCAGCTAGTTTTCGCTCCTATTCTCTCAGCTTCGACTTTAACGCAGACTCCGCCGTGTTGATGCTGCGCAATAGCCTATCGATTTCCGAAGCATTGTCCTTTATCTGATCGCGCACGGAAAGATCAGTGAAAATGTTGTCAAACCAGAAATCGACCGCCCGCTGGGTTGAAGAAATCTCGCTCAGCCCATTTGTGTTCATTCCGTTTACGTTGCCGAGTTCTTTTCTCAGGCTGCGGAGTTGGGACGATAGAATGCTGAAATTCTGTTCCGCGCTGTCAATATGCGAGTATTTTGCGATGTGCGATATGATGCCGCCACGGGTGAATGTGTCAAAGGTCGCCCAGCCTTGTGCTCTTTTCAGGGATTCCTGTGCGCTGCGCGCCGTGGATTTTGCGCTGGAAGCCGCGCTCATTGCCTCCTTTATTTCGGTCATTTGAGTGATAATGGCTTTTCGATCTTTTTCCAGGCCCGTGTAACGCTCTGCATCAGCGCCGACCAGCCTGCTCAGTTCAGAACGCCGGCTGTTCAATTCCTCTTGGTATTTTTTCTCATCCGCTCGCAGTTCATCTATGCGAAGCCTTAGCGAATCCCGCTCATTGGAGAGGTTTTCAAACCGTGAGGCGGCGCGGTCATACTCAAGTTTGGCGCTGATTTCTTCCTTCTGCTCCTTTTCGAGCTTATCTTCGTATTTCCCTACCAGTTTTAGGAGAAAGGAGGATAACGATTCTTTCTCCAGTTTTTCGACGTCGCCGCGCTCCCGTTCGTATTGGCGCGACAGCCTTGATGCCTCATCATTCGCCTGCTGAAGATCCTTTTGCAGATTCGACATTCGGCTTTCAAGTGTTGGCAATGATTGTATTCGGTCGCGCAATTCGATGATATCCATTTTATACATTTTATGTCTCCTCACATTTTATGTGTTGTTCTGTATTGAGTAGCCATTTCGCGTAAGCGCCTGAATAGCTGTGCTTAGGTCAATTGTTTTAACGAAAATATAGTCGGTATTGAAAGTTGCCGCCGACTGCCTGTGAAAAGCGTGTCATATGTATTAGCGGGATGTCGCAGAGACCTGCCAAAAGCTTTTTGCCGCGTAAAGAGAATTGCCTGTACCCGAAAAACAAAATATCGCGTCCATTTTTCACGCTCCAATATGCAAAACATATTACCATTCAAACCATTTTTGATTATAACACTATTGTGCAGAAAAACACACGAAAAACCGAAGGAGGATTCATTTTGTAAATTATTTACAATTTTTTGTGGTCCGTAGTTGACACAAGCCAACGATGGCTGGTCTGGAACTAACTTCGAGCGCCCACACGTGAAGCGGCTGCTTGAAATGGCGAAGCGCGACGCCAGCGCCTCGCGCTCGTGAGGCGAGGGGAACCGCGCTTCGCCG
>JGI24702J35022_10002765_pt1 | contig 10651 bp, 11 predicted proteins | sample TergutTh196P4_FD_35022 | JGI IMG/M metagenome (IMG submission 35022)
GNCCAGCCACAAACCGCTAATTAGCAGATCGAGGACGGATCCCAATACGGCGGGGAAAACCGCAACCAGCACAAGAATAAACTGGCTACGGGTCATTTGGCTGTAACTGACCATAATATTAATCAGTATTAGCAGAATTAATGAGTAGGAGAGTACAAGTTGTACAAAATAGTACTCTCCCCGCATATAGATGTTGTCCGGCGTAATAGTAAAGATGAATCCAAAAAATAGATTAATTACCAGCAAGACTAAATCCGCCGAAAAAATGATCAGGGCGATCGTGCCAAGTCGTTTCAATCGCTTATCGTCTAAAAAAGTGCAGTATTCGAGAAATAGTCCCACGAGAGCAAATGCCGCTATCTGGAATATAAAGTAGAGCGTGTTCCCCGCCCAGCATATGACGCGAACAACCGAACCCTCCGCCCCCATAAAGATATCATATACGATTTCGCTGAGCATTGTACCCAGCGTAAAGAGTATGAAGACGTTCATAAGCCGGCGCAGCATGCTGTCAGAATAACGAATTTTCCGGCAGTCGATCAGAATAATGACCAAACCGACAACCGGAGCCAGCATAATATTGATATTTCGCATTAACAATCCTTGCATAATGTGTAATTCTACAGGATTGTTCATATAATTACAACTATTTCTTCATCAATATATACATTATCGCTTTTTGCGCGTGCAGGCGGTTTTCGGCTTCGTCAAAAATCTCCTGCGCGTGTTCTTCAAAGACTTTTTCCGTTATCTCCTCGCCTTTATGCGCAGGGAGACAATGCTGTATCATGCAGTTCGGGTTTGCCAGCGCCATGATTCCGTCGTTTACCTGATAGCCTTTGAACGCCTTTTGCCGCTTCTCGGATTCACCTTCCTGCCCCATTGACGCCCATACGTCGGTGAATATTACATCCGCCCCGGCGGCCGCGATTTCAGGTTTGTCCGTCAGTACAAACTTATTTCCCGTCGCATTGTCGGCAAATTCGAGTACCCGGCTGTCCGGTCTGTAGCCTTCGGGACTTGCTATGGACACGTCCATGCCGCATTTCAGGCACCCTACTATCATCGAGTTTGCCACATTATTCCCATCGCCGATAAAACATGCTTTGAGTCCTGCGAGACGCCCCTTATGCTCGCGTATCGTCATCAGATCTCCGAGGAGCTGGCACGGGTGGGCAAAGTCGGTCAGCCCGTTTATCACAGGTATTGTCGAATACCGCGCGAGTTCTTCGACTTCCTCCTGCTCGTATGTGCGTATCATGATGCAGTCGCAGTATCTGCTGAGAACGCGCGCCGTATCGCTTATTGGCTCTCCGCGTCCGAGTTGGCTGTCGGCGGTGGATAAGAAAATGCCCTGCCCGCCGAGCTGATAGATGCCTGTTTCAAATGAAACGCGTGTGCGGGTCGAATTTTTGGCAAAAATCATCGCGAGGGTTTTCCCTGCGGGGAAATCGTGCTTTTTGCCGGCCTTTTGTTCTGCTTTGAGCACATCGGCGGTGTCGAGGATGAACAGTATCTCCTCCGGAGACAAGTCAAGCAGTTTTAATAAATCTTTTTCCATTTTTAATACCCCTTACCCTATGATTCATAGTGTCAGTGCACATTTTACATTACCCGTCTCGCTTCTCTCACCTCTCCATTTCTAACACGCTTTTCAAAATCTCAATCCCTTTGTCAATTTCTTTATAGGATATCGTCAACGGTGGCAGCATCCTCAGCGCGTCGGAACCCGCTGTGAGGATAAGAAGCCCGTTTTCGACGCACTTTGCCGCGAGGTCTTTTGGAGCTGCGTCTTTGAGAGAGATGCCTACCATGAGGCCCATGCCTCTGATATCCGAGACAATAGGCAAATTCCAGCTCATAACCGTCTCCCTAATATACTCGCCCTTTTTTCTTACGTCAAGCAGCGTAGCGTCATCGAGCTGCCTCAGCGTTTCCAATGCCCCGGCTGCAACTACAGGATTCCCACCGAATGTGGTTGCGTGAGTGCCGGGCGTAAAGACAGCGGAACATTTCTCGTTGGCCATAATGCCGCCCATCGGGAGCCCTCCCGCGATGCCCTTGGCAAAGCTGACTACATCGGGAGTTATCCCGTACTGCTGGTACGTGAACAGCGTCCCCGTTCTTCCGACGCCGGTCTGCACCTCATCGACCAGCAAAAGCAGGTCATTGGCGGCGCAAAACTCCGCGACGGCTTTTACATAACCTTCATCGAGTGGCAGTACGCCCCCCTCGCCCTGTATAAGCTCTATCATGACGGCACATATCCCGTCAAACTGTACCGCGCCTGACAGGATAGCTCGGTCGTCGCTCCCAACAGAGCATTCTCCATTCTCGTCTCTTAATTGTGAATTGTGAATTGTGAATTGTGAATTGCGTGACACAATTGCGCGTTTCAGCGCCTCGATATCATTCGCGGGAACAAACGTAAATCCCTCTGTGAACGGGAAAAAATAGTTGTGAAAAACATCCTGCCCTGTCGCGGCGAGTGTTGTTATAGTCCTGCCGTGAAAACTTTGTACTAGGCAAATAATCGTGCTTCTTCCTTTTCCGTATTTGTCAAACGAGTATTTGCGCGCGAGCTTTATCATGCCTTCGTTGGCTTCGCCACCGGCATTTGAAAAGAACACGTTCTTCATGCCCGCGCGTTCAGTCAGAACCTTTGCCAGCTTTGCGTATGGTTCTGAATAGAAAAGGTTGGAGATGTGCTGCAGTTTCAGGGCCTGCGCATATATAGCATCCGCCCACTTTTTATTGCCGTATCCGATTGAATTGACGCCAATCCCTGCAGTGAAGTCTATGTATTCCTTGCCTTCCGGGCCGTACAGCGTCGCGCCCTCTCCCCGCTCGATCGCCGCGTCGAACCGCGCGTATGTTTGCATAAGACTCTGCGCGTCTAGATTCTTTATTTCATTGCTTGTCATAGTACAATTTCTCCTTTTATAATTCCGAACCCACGGCGGGCGATTAATAATCGCCCCTACAAACATTTCCTTTTAATTCTGAATTCTGCATTAATATATCATCGTTCCGGCGCCTTCGTCCGTGAGCATCTCAATCAGGATTGAATGCGGTATCCTCCCGTCGAGGATGTGCGTTCGTCGGACGCCGCCGTCAATCGCATCGGCGCAGCATTCGATTTTCGGAATCATGCCGCCTGCGATTATATTATCCGCCATCAGGTCGCCGATCTCCTCCGGTCGAATAATCTCTATTAGCGTCGACTCATCATCTTTCACGCGAAGAACCCCGCGCGTGTTTGTGAGCAGTATCAGCTTCTCGGCGCCCATGGCTACTGCGAGTTTCGCCGCCGCTGTATCAGCATTGACGTTGTATGGCGTGTCGTCGTCGATCCCGAACGCTACCGTAGCCACGACAGGGATATGCCCTTCGGCTATCGCCTGCAGTACGATGCCGGGATTGACGCCGGTGATGTCTCCGACATAGCCGTAATCATCGCCTTCCATTTTTCGCGCTTCAAAGAGCTTGCCATCGAGCCCACACAGCCCGATTGCGCTGCCGCCTTTGCGTACGATCGTCGACACAAGGTCTTTGTTGACTTTGCCGCACAGAACGCTTTGAACGACGTCCATTGTCTCCTTGTCAGTGTATCGCAGCCCGTTTACGAAACGGGATTCCATGCCGAGCCTGTCAAGCATATCATTGATCTCCGGCCCGCCGCCATGTACGAGCACAACATGGATTCCGACGAGCTGCAAAAGAATGATGTCTTCCATGACCGCGTCGAAAAGCTCCTCGCTTATCATAGCGTTGCCGCCGTATTTTATTACAACGACTTTGCCGGCAAATTTTTGGATATATGGCAGCGCCTCGACAAGCGTCTGCGCCCTCTCAGAGTTATTGTTATTTAGCATAATGCCTCCTGTTTCGGGACGCCGAGGGCGGCGTCCCCTACAACCGTGTCATCGTATCCTGACCTCTGTTCCCTGACCTCTGTTCCCTGATTACGTCCTGTAGTCTCCGTTTATCTTGATATAATCATATGTGATGTCGCAGCCCCAGCATGTACACTCGGCTCCGCCGGCAGCCATCTGTATGTCAATTATAATGTCATGCTCAGTTAATATCTTCTTCGCCAAACCTTCGTCGAAAGGAAGCCCGCGCCCTTTTTCGCAGACCATTATCCGCCCCGCATTTGACTCGAACGATATATTGACGCTGTCCGGGTCGAACTCAACGCCGGAGTATCCCATCGCGCACAAAACGCGGCCCCAGTTGGCGTCAGCTCCGAATATCGCCGCTTTCGTAAGCGTGGACGATATGACGGATTTTGAAAGCCTTTCGGCATTTTCTTCGCTCTTTGCACCGCTCACGCGGCAAGTGATGAGATGCGCCGCCCCCTCGCCGTCTGCGGCCATCATAATTGCAAGCTTTATGCACAGGGCATCCAGCGCTTGCGTGAAACTGTCGTAATCCGCGCCCGGTTTGTCAATCTCTTTATTGCCCGCCATACCATTTGCAAATAATGAAAGCATGTCATTGGTGGAGGTATCGCCGTCGACGGATATCCTGTTGAAGCTGACATTAGCCGCATTCACCAGCGCTTTATTTATCATAACCGGACTTATCGCGCAGTCTGTAGTCAGAAACGCAAGCATTGTACCCATGTTCGGGTGTATCATGCCGCTTCCTTTGGCAATACCGCCTATCCTGACAGTTTTGCCGCTGATTTCTGTTTCAATGGCGCATTCTTTCATAGCAAGGTCTGTCGTCATGATGGCTGTCGCCGCATCCTGTGAACCGTTGTACGAAAGGCTTGAAACAAGCTCACCGACACCGTTTTCGATGACCTCGACGGGAAGCTTTTGGCCGATGACCCCGGTCGAGGCTACGATAACGTCTGTCTCATCAATCCCCAGCTTTGACGCGACCGCCCGACAGGAGCGGAGGGCGTTTGTCTCCCCATCCGGCGCGCATGCATTTGCGTTGCCGCTGTTGGCGATCAAAGCGCGCGCGCGCCCGTTTTCAAGGTGAACTTTTGAAATGAGGAGCGGCGCTGCCTTGACGATGTTCTTAGTATAGACTGCCGCCGCCGAGCTGTCTTTGTCCGAGACTATAAGCGCTAGGTCCTTCTTGTCAACATTGCTTGTTTTTACGCCGACGTGTATCCCGGAAGCCCGGAAGCCCTTTGGCGCACAAACGCCACCATCTATGTATTTCATTTTAACCCTCCAAATTCAACATAATTTCCATATTCTGCACCGCAGCGCCGGACGCGCCTTTGCCGAGGTTGTCAAATCGCGCGGTGATGAGCGTCTGCGCCTCATTGCCGCTGACAGTCAGTTCGAGATCGTTTGTGCCAGTGCCCCGGTTGCTGTAGAGCGTCCCGCTTCCAAGTTCGGGAGCAACTCTCACATAACGCTGCCCCTCATAGTAATCAGCGAGCGTTTGTCGAATGCTTTCCGCTGTTTTGTATTCAAGCAACATATCGTTAAATAAAGTGACAGTCGTCGCCATGCCTTTGTAGTAATCATTCACAATCGGACAGAATATCGGCGCGCGCTTCAGCCCGGTTACTGCTACCATTTCCGGCAGATGTTTGTGCCGCAAGCCCAGCGCATACAAACCCGGGGTAAGCATTTCCTCTGTCTTCCGTTCCTCATATTCTGCAATCATCGACTTTCCCCCGCCGGAGTAACCGGTCTGAGAGAAGCATGTCAACGGGTAATCAAGAGGCAAAATGCCGAGCCGTATCAGCGGATATACCGAGACTATGAATCCTGTCGCGTGGCATCCGGGATTTGTTACAAAGCGCGCCTTTTCGATTCGCTTGCCCTGCTCCTTCGACAGTTCAGGAAGCCCGTAGACCCAGCCGGGATCGGTCCTGTGCGCAGTGGACGCGTCGATAATGCGGGTCTTTTCGTTTTCAATCAGTGCTACAGACTCACGCGCGGCATCGTCCGGCAGGCACAGAAATGCAAGGTCGGCTTCATTTATCAGCCTTTTGCGCTCACTGACGTCCTTACGCTTCAATTCGTCAATCAATAGCAGCTCTATGTCTTGCCTGTCTCCGAGCCGGTCGTATATCTGCAGCCCGGTTGTTCCCTCCCGGCCGTCTATAAAAACTTTTGGTTTCGCAGCCATATATCAGTCTCCTTAAAGAGCCTTGTCGTGCTAATTTTGATGAGTATACCAGAAATTGCATTATTATGCAATAAAAATTTCACGGAATAATACACAATGTTTGGCGGAACATAGGCGTTTTTGTTAGTTAATATGGCTTTCGACAATTCAAATAGTGTTTCCACCGGAGAATATATGCTGTATATTATTCATTATATATTGCATAATATTCAACAGCCCGATATTTCTCTTGCCGTTTTGTGCCTTTTAAGGTACTATAATCACATTTTCAATCGAAACTGCAAACAGGAGCATCATAATGGACGCTGATAAAGCGCAAAAGAAAAAAAGAAGAAAACGCATTCTCACGATACTATTTGTATTATTCAACATTTTTGTTATCGCAGCAACGGCTTACATTGATTTTTCCAAAGAGGGCAGGCCTTCGGCGCCTCTCGGCGTCAACTTGAAGTACCTGTTCGCGGCAGCGGGATGCTTTGTCGCCGCTCTATCATGTGAGTCTTTGAAGTACTACGCTATGATGAAAAAGCTCAACGGCAGCGCCTCGATCAGAACAGCGTTTGAAGTCGCAGCGCTCGGAAAGTATTATGACTGCATCACGCCGACAGGTGCGGGAGGGCAGCCTTTTCAGGTTTACTACCTGAAAAAGAAGAAAGTTTCAAAGGGCGCCAGCGCGGCAATACCTATCGTGGGATTCTTTACGCTGCAGTTTTCATTTATACTGCTGGCTATCATCGTTTTCATTTTCGGCACACCGTTTCTAAACCGTGTCGACAGCTATACGATAGCAATCAGGATTTCGTCGTATATCGGGATAGTATTTTATGCTTCGATACCGCTGCTTATAGTATTGTTCGCTATTTTCCCGAAGGTCGCAGAAGCAATCGTACGATTTTTCGTTGCATTTCTTGCTAAACTGAGGATAATAAAAAAGCCGGACAATGCGCTTGAAAAGGCGCTTTGCACCTTCACCGAATACAGGGATAGCATAGTCACCATATACAAAAGGAAACACCTGTTTTTTGGTGTTTTGGGATTTGGGATTATATATCAAATCGCAATGTGCTCGGCGCCGTTTTTCGTACTCAGGGCATTCGGAAGCCCGCTCAGGTACTTCAGCGTGTTCTCAATGATGATTCTGATTTACTGCGCAATTACATACATTCCAACCCCGGGGAACTCCGGGGTCGCTGAGGCTTCGTTTTATGCGCTTCTTTCAACGCTGAACCAAGGTTATCTTTTCTGGGCTATGCTGATTTGGCGCTTTTTCTCATACTACGCATTCCTCGTTATAGGGGGTGGGCTGCTCGCAGCCGGAGCTATCAAAAAAGCAGGGGAAAGTCATTATTGAGCCAGTTCTTCGCTGTGACCTGGTAGATTTCCGCATTATCCGCAATCGTTTCATCCTACGGTTTCAGGCAATCGATAGGGATTACGCGAATTCCGTCGCCTCGGGTGTAAAGCGGTCCTCCGCCGGTGACTACAACCATAAATGCGGGAGCGGAGGTCACATTTGTCCGCGCGATGGCAAGCAGGGGGAATTTTTGGAGGGCAAAGGATGAAAATTAAGAAAACAATAATAACAAATCAAGTTTCCATTGAACCAAAACACGAAAATCATAGGCAGTTTGAATACTATAAGCATTTGATTGTTCCAAGAGAAGGAAATCAATGCACGGTAGCCATTATGGAAATCCCTCCCTTAAAAGCGTCATACCCTTATCATTACCATATCGCTGTAACAGAAGTGTTTTATATTATTTCCGGCGAAGGTGTCGCAATCACCACCGAAGGCGAATGTAAAGTGTCTGCAGGTGACGTGATTGTGTTTCCTCCGGGAGCAGCGGGAGCCCATAAGATATTGAACACTTCTCAGTCGGAAACCTTGCGTTATATAGATTTCGATACTACAGCGCAAGCAGATGTGACGTTTTACCCGGATTCGCAAAAGATTGGCATGGTGCTCAATGGCCTGGCAAGCAAAGAATATTATAAAGAGAACAGCGCGGTTGACTATTATGAAGGTGAATAATTCCAATATAGAATAACATGCAAGGATGCGGGTGAAAAAATGAGGATTAACAGCAATATACCAGCCATGATTGCCACAAGGAATTACGGCATGCATGCGCAAAATGTCGGCAAAAGCATGTGCCGCCTGTCCACCGGCAAAAAGCTGCTGACTGACGACCCGGCAGGAGCGATTATAGCACAAAAGCTTCAAACTAGGATAAGGGCGCTCGGTGCATTGACCCGTAGAACGGAAGAAACGATTGACTTGATGAATATAGCGTCCGGCGAGATTCTTGGGCGCCAGAATATATTGCAAAGAATGCGCGAACTATCAATTAGTCTGGCAAACGGCACCTTGTCACAAGACGAAAAATCAATTCTGCTTGCAGAATTGACTGAACTGGCAAAAGAATTCTCCAATGAAACATTTAGGACGACCGGCATGGAGATTATAGCCGTGGGCAATGGCTCACTGTCAGACGAGTTGATGTATAAGAAAGGCGATTCAGTTTACCGCGAAGGCAAATGGATAAAGCTGAGCGAATTTGAGGAAAAATGGGCAAAAGAAGGCAAACTTGATTTAGATTCAGCTCCGGTCTTGGAAGGCACAAAAATAGAGGGCATGCCATCAGACGCAGAGGGTAAGCCGATTGCCCTCGCAATCACCAAAAAAAGCCTTACCGAACACATTGACGGCTTGATAAATAGCAACCTCTTGTCAGCAGCCTCCATAGGCGCAGTCGCAAGCTCGCTATCTTCCAGGCTTGACAGGCTGTATTCAGAGGAGGAAAACGCGATAGCTGCGCTCAGCCGTATTGAAGACGTTGATATAGCAAAAGAAATAGCGGAATTTGTAAAAGAAAACATTCTATGCAAAGTTTCGCTTGCGGTGGCAGCGCAAGCGAACGCGCACCCCAAACATGTCCTGACCTTGCTGGAGCTTGCAATTGGTGGTGAGAATTTTGTCAAAGAAAAAGAACACAATCGATGAATTTATTGAATGGCAGAATCATCAGTTCGATCCCGAGCACTACTTAGGCAGCAAAATGAATCCATCGACAAGAGCAGACGGAAACCCTGGCCGCGAAGCAATAGTGTGGTTTTTTGGAGCAGGAATATTCGTATTATATTATGTGGTATTATTGGTTCAAACTCTTAGCAGTATACTTGCGTAATTATCGCTATTGAGCGCGCAACGGCAGGGGCAAGCCCCTGCTCTACACTGATGGATGGAGTTCGAGGGTTCAAACCACACCATGCGGATATGCAAGTTACACTTTCGATACATGGACGCTGTAAAATCTGAAAGATGAAAAACTATCCGGTATTATAATGCAATTCGGGCTTCTTTGAATCCGCACTTAATGAAAACAAATGATTCTGACACGAAAAGTTTACAAAATGTGTGTATCATCGCATTATTGCAAAAGCTCTATAAAGCAAAGGGTAACAGCACATATGAGAGACAGAGGATTACAAGTACTAAAATCACACTTTTTCGGGGGTGAACGGAACATACCCGAAATTGTGCTGACGGTATTTTTTGCAGTTATTTTTTGTATTTGCCTTTTTTCTATTACAATTCACATACAAAGCGCACTCGTAGGCATGATTGTGTCTGCCCTAATAGTAATAGCAACGGCCCGCTGGCGGCATTTTAGGGCGTGGTATTCCAAAATCCGCAGACAACGCACAGGACGCATTGTGACAAATACAATCGCAATCTTAGCCCTTGTGGTTGGTTTGTATGCAGTTGTGATTTTCGGCTTTATGCTCAATGCCGTATACACGCCCCCATCCGATGACGCCACGCTCATTGTACTCGGCTGTCAAGTGCGCGGAGAAACGCCGAGTTTAATGCTTCAGAAGCGAATGGAAACGGCGCTGGAATATCTACGCAAAAACCCAAAAGCTGTCGCCGTTTTGTCAGGAGGTCAAGGCCCGGATGAGTTTATTACCGAAGCAGAGGCTATGCGCCGTTTCCTTGTAGATAAACACATTTCTGAAAACAGGTTGTTTATGGAAGAAAACTCGACATCAACATATGAAAATATTGTGTTCTCGCATGAGATTATTGAGTCGAATAACCAATCGCAGAACATTGCGATTGTTACAGACGGGTTTCACCAGTTTCGAGCACAAAGCTTTGCAAAAAGCGCTGGGCTTTCGCCTGGCGCCGTTGCATCCGGCACTCCGTTCTATCTATTGCCGTATTATTGGGTACGCGAAGCCGCAGCAATCACCACACAGATAGTCTTTTAAGCAAAAAAGCAGGGGGACGGTTCCTCTGCTTGGTATGTCCTTACAATATGTTCGATTGAAATATGAATTGGTCATACCCACAGTCCCGGTAAAATAGAAAGCGAAATTGTTTTTAAAAAATTCCTTGATTAGATATGTTATAATGACTGCTGCGTAAGCGAGAAAGAACAGTGAGAATCAAATTCTCAGGAAGGTGGGGTTATGCAAATTCCTTTATTGAAAAAATCTGATTTCCAAATCTATGGCTGTTCTGTCGAAACATCATTGTCTG
>JGI24702J35022_10002766_pt1 | contig 10650 bp, 6 predicted proteins | sample TergutTh196P4_FD_35022 | JGI IMG/M metagenome (IMG submission 35022)
AAAGGCACGTTGTTGGTTTCTGCCCGCAAAATTACCGATGGGATGGCAATTTGCGCCGCGCACTCCATTGCAGAGTTTGCAGAAAATAGAGGCATCCATTTAGAAAACATAATGCCCAATATGTTAGAATGGGAACTCTTTCCAAAAGTAGCCGCCGATGTTGCCATGCAGGCAATAAAAGAGGGAGTTGCGCTCAAAAACCTTTCCTGGAAACAAGTGTATGAGGCTGCCAAAAGCGACATCCTTGAAGTGCAGGAATTAACAAAGTTGTTACAAGAAAAAGGATATATAAAACAAATCAAGGAAGAAGTGATAAGAGAAGTAGCGAGAGAAGTGATTGAAGAAATTAATAAATGATTTTTCTGCAAAAAAGATTGTGATATTATTTATACTTTAAATACAAAAAAAGCGTTAGCAGAATTATTATAAAAACAATGAACAATTAGTAGTTAGGAATTGAACTTTTTACACCCTATTATAAATGAAAGATATTTTTCAACGAATTAAAGAAACGCCAGGTCCGTTAGGACAATACCAACATTTGGCGGATGGCTATTTTATGTTTCCAAAATTAGAGGGAGAAATTCAACCCAAAATGATCTTCAACGGTAAAGAAGTGTTGAATTGGAGTTTAAACAACTATTTGGGGCTTGCCAACCACCCTGAAGTACGTGAAGCAGATGCACAAGCCGCTAAAGATTACGGAATGGGATACCCCATGGGCGCAAGAATGATGTCGGGAGACAGTAAATTTCACAATAAATTAGAACAGGAATTAGCCGATTTTGTTGGCAAACCCGCCGGATATTTGATGAATTTCGGCTATCAGGGAATGGTCTCTATTATTGACGTATTAACCACCCGAAGAGATGTAATTGTTTACGACAGCGAAGCGCATGCCTGTATCTTGGACGGAATGCGCCTCAGTTTGGCAAAACGATTCGTATTTCAACATAATGATATGGATAGTTTGCGCAAACAACTGCAAAATGCGCTCCCCGTAGCTGAACAAAACGGCGGCGGTATCCTTGTAATTACAGAAGGCGTATTTGGAATGGCAGGAGACATCGGTAAATTGGACAAGATTGTGGAAATGAAAAAAGAGTTTCCGTTCCGATTGTTAGTGGATGACGCGCACGGTTTTGGGACGATGGGAAAAACAGGCGCAGGCGTTGCCGAACATCTGAATTGTACCGATGGCGTAGATGTTTTCTTTGGAACATTCGCCAAAAGTATGGCAGGAATTGGCGCGTTTGTACTCTCTGAAAGAGAAATTATTGATCATCTACGTTTTAACATGCGTTCTCAAATTTTTGCCAAATCGCTTCCGATGCCTATGGTAATTGGCGGTTTAAAACGGTTAGAACTTCTTAAAAATAAACATGAACTTCGCGAACAATTGTGGAACATCGTAAAAGCATTACAAAAAGGATTGAAAGAGAAAGGATTTAATATTGGAAAAACAGAATCACCCGTAACTCCCGTGTATTTTGAAGGAGGACCCGAACAAGGCACTAATGTAGTGGTTGACCTCAGAGAAAACTACGGAATTTTCTGCTCCATCGTAACCTATCCCGTAATTCCAAAAGGACTTATCATGCTCCGCTTAATCCCCACCGCTGTGCATACTTTGGAAGATGTGGAACGTACCATTCAAGTATTTAGTGAAGTAAAAGAAAAATTACCACAAGGATTTTATGATAAACCTATTCCATTTAAAAATTTGAACATATAATGATAACAAAACTTGAACAGGTAATAGACTTAGTTAAATCTAAACCCAAAAAAAGATTGGTGGCAGCCTTTGCCAACGATGACCATACCATTGAAGCCGTAAACCACGCTGTAGAACTTAATATTGTGGATGCTACTTTGGTGGGCGATGAAACAATGATTCATCAAGTATGTAAACAATTAAACATTGATTTTGGCAAATTCACTATTATTCATGAACCTGATGAGCTGAAAGCGGCTACTAAAAGTTGCGACCTGATTAACCAAAAAGAGGCGGATATATTGATGAAAGGAGCGTTGTCAACCGACAAATATATGCGCGCCATTTTACATAAAGAGCAAGGTTTATGCCCGCCCAACGCGGTGCTTTCGCATATTGCCGTTTTTGAAAATCCGAGTTATCATAAATTGCTTATTGCCAGCGACTGTGCTATTATTCCTGCTCCGGATTTGAAACAAAAACAGGTGATCTTACAATATATTATTAAAACGGCACACGCCATTGGCATAATGCAGCCCAAAATAGCGATTATAACAGCTACTGAGCAGATGTCGGTAGGAATGCCAGCCTGTGTTGATGCGGCAATTCTTTCTAAAATGGCGGACAGAGGGCAAATTAGCGGTGCCTTAATTGATGGTCCGTTATCTTTGGATGTGGCAGTGGATGAAGAAGCGGCTAAGATTAAAAAGATGACAGGAGGTGTTGCCGGTGATGCAGATGGATTGCTTTTCCCAAATATTGAAAGTGGGAACGTTTTTTATAAATGCTGCACCAAATTTAACCATGCCGAAGTGGGGGCATTCCTTGCAGGCGCAAAAGTACCCTGTGTCCTCTCTTCCCGTGGAGATTCTTCACTTACAAAACTGTATTCTATTGCTATTGCGGCGGCTTTATAGACAATTTTTTATTTTAATAGGTGTTAAGGAAGCAAGTGCGACAAAAAAAATTATAACGATACTAATTTTTTTATCGAATTTGTTATTTTCGCAACCTTTTTTTACATTACTTTTATGCACAAAATTGATATTCATCCTATATTAGAGATTCCTAAAAACAAAGAGATTACATTTATTTTTAATGGAAAAAAAGTAGTTGGTCATGAAGGCTATACTATCGCCGCTGCGCTTCATCAAGCCGGTTTTCCTATCCATAGCCATAGTATTGAAGGACGAGAACGCAGTTTAGAGTGCGGTATCGGCAAGTGCGGCGCCTGCGAAATGTTGGTGGACGGAAAGATTAAAAGAATTTGTATCACCAAAGTGGACGGAGTAAAGGAAGTTGCAGAAGTTGATAACCGTCAATTTCAACCGGCGGAAAAAACTAACCGCCGATTTCAACCGGCGGAAAAAGATAAAATCTATAAAACCCGCGTGGCAATAATCGGTGCAGGTCCTGCAGGATTGGCTTGCAGAGAAGAATTGAACAAATATAATATTCCTAATATTGTGATTGATAACAACGATAGTGTTGGCGGTCAGTTTAATATGCAAACCCATCAATTTTTCTTTTTTGAAAAGGAAAAACTATACGGTGGCATGCGTGGATTTGAAATTTCATCACACCTTGCCGGAAACGACCATACGGGAATATTTCTCAATTCTACCGTTTGGGATATTTTGGAAGGAAAACGACTTGCTGTAAAAAACCTCAATACCGATGAAATTTACTATGTGGATGCCGAGTATTTGATGGTGGCAACAGGCGCTGTGCCTTTTATGCCCGCTTTTGAAAACGATGATCTTCCGGGCGTTTATACCGCTGCCGTGTTGCAAAAAATGATGAACATTGAACACACATTATTGGGCAAACGAATTTTGTCTATCGGCGCTGGAAATATTGGATATTTAACCTCCTATCAGGCAACACAGGCAGGAGCGCAAGTAGTGGCAATTGTGGAAGCAATGGATAAAGAAGGCGGATTTCCCGTGCAGGCAAATCGCGTGAGAAGATTAGGAATTCCGGTACTCACCTCGCATATCCTCCTCAAAGCAATTCCAAACGAAGACCATACAGGTATCGTGGGCGCTGTGGTTGCTGAATGTAAAAACTTTATGCCTGTACCAGGAACAGAAAAAATTATCAACGATATTGATCTTATTAATATTTGTACCGGCTTAATTCCCGATGATCAACTGTTGACCAAAGGAAAAATAGTATTTGGCGAAAAAACGTTTGGCGCAGGAGATGCCGTAAGAGTGGGTGAAGGCACTTGCGCTGTTTTACGAGGAAAGCAGGCGGCATTAGAAATTGCAATGGCTTGCGACAAACGAGTTTCTTACGATGAGTATTTAGAACTTTCAAAAGAATATATTGATTCGCAGCAACATCCGGTAAAAATTTTAGAAAAACCAGAGTTGCCCTCAATGGAAAGAATGCAACAAAAACCTTTTGTAGTTGCCGATTGTATCTACGCTTTTGCGTGCAATCCGTGTGTCTTTTCCTGCCCTAAAAATGCAATTCAAAAATCTTCAACCTCAACAATTCCTGTTATTGATTACGAAAAATGTATTGGATGTATGGATTGTGTGAGCAGATGTCCGGGATTGGCAATTTTTGGCTATAATTTGAATAAAAACCAACTATTTTTACCCATAGAAAATTTTGTTGAAGAAAATGATGAAGTGTTTTTAGTGAATAATCAAGGCGAAAAATTAGGAGAAGGAATAATTGAAAAAGTGTTATGTAAACCCAATAAAACAAACGTTGCGCGCATAAAATCTGTAACACTTGACAAAGCGGAATTAACTGAAGTTACAGGATTTATACCCAAAGAAAAATATCCCAAATCTTTAAATATTATTCCAAACACTGAAACCAAACAAGCGCCCACTTTCATTTGTCATTGCGACGATGTAAATTTGGAAGTTATACTTAAAATAGTAGGCGAAAGAAAGATGATTTCAGCAGATGAGTTGAAGCATACTACCCGTTTGGGAATGGGGGCGTGTAGAGGAAAACGTTGTATTCCCCGCATTCGCCAAATATTACGAAGCAAAGGAATTGAATTGCTTGGAGATGCAACGCCCAGAGCGCCGCTATCTAATCAATTGAATTTGAATGAAATCTATCCTTCATCGGAACAACCACAATTTATTACCAATATTCGTACGCAGAAAACCCGCAGCGTGAATTGTGAGATTTTTATTGCAGGCGGTGGAATTGCAGGCAGCGCACTTTTTCGCTATTTTACCGAAAATGGCAAAAAAACAATACTTGCCAATGCAGAACAGGGTGGTTCATGGAGAAATATTGCCGGAGGACGCCCTGCATTTTCTGTTCCCGAAATTGCCGACATTGCGCAAAATAATCTTAAACTGTTTAAAGAACTGCAACAAATTACCAACATCAACTTTAAACCCATCCGCTATGTGGGGTTTGCGCATGATGAACCCACCTACAAAGCATTAGAGGCTTCCAAAGCGTGGTCGGATGCATATATGGTGGATAAAAAAGATTTTCAAAAAGAGATTACCCCCTATTTCAATCCTGATTTAAACACCTATCAAGCAGCGTTAATTACCCACGATTGCTGGCAGGCAACGCCAGGTTTAGTGTTAGATGCGATAAGAACTATTGCAGTGAAAAACGGAGGAATTTTGTTAGATGATGCCACCTTAGTAGAAATTCAAAAAACAGCGCACGGTTTTATGGCGTTGGTATTAGAACACGACAAAACATACACCGAATATCATTGTGAACACTTTGTGAACGCACTGGGCGCTCATGCCGCGCATTTTGCTTTACAATTGGGTATTGAAACAGGATTGTATCCGGTAAAACATCAGGCGTTCATTACCAAACGGTTACCATTAATTGGAAAAGATGGTGATGCTTTAGATATGATGATTGACCGCAGACGCTATAAAAACTTTAGCGCTGTTTATGGACAACAATTAGCCGAAACAGGACAAATTATTGGTTGCGCTTCTCCCGCCTGCGACCCGATAGAGGCTCGGCAAGATTTACGCGCTAATTCTAAAGAGTTTATGGAAATTATTTCGGAAATATTTACCGGCTGGATTCCACAATTAGGAAGCGTTACTTTTCAAGCATTTTGGTCGGGATATTATGTTGAACCAAGATATATTGTAGATACAGATAACGGCTTGCTTGTAGGTTTGCGCGGACACGGCTTTATGTTAGGACAATATTTGGCAAAACTTTATGTAGATAAATATCTGGGAAAACAAGTTCCTGAATATATGAAACAATTAGCGCTGAATGGAGAAGGACTGAGCGAAAAAGCATTTAAGTAATGAATAATAATAAAATGCTCTATATTACTTTAATTTCCTCTTAAACAGATTAGTAATAATTTTTCCCAGATCATCCAATTTTTCAAGAGGTTCTAATACAGAAGGATTTTTTAGAGCGGTATGCAAATCATCAGAAACTCCTGCCTGTATAGGGTAAATAAGAATAAAATTGGTTTCTTTAAAATATTTATTCAAATAGTTTGGAATTTTATTCATATTCACATTGTAAGAAGGACGCTCTCTTCTGCTTAAAACCAAAACTAAATTATCGTCATGTTTTACATCGCGGGATAAAATCAAAAAATCTTCCCAATCATCAAAAATATGAAACTCACATTCCACAGGATGTCTTTTGTTTACATCTCTAATATATTTTAATGTTTGTTCGGTAGAGTAGAAAACTAACTTTGCGCCGGTATTTTTTGCGATATTCCACACTTTTAATAGCCAAAACGGAAATCCAATCTCTTTTTCAGCGCGATCGGGTACAATAATTAAATGTCTTTTAATTGTAGAAATCGGTTGATAAGGTTTATAAATGAAAGTGGTTGTATTTGATTTTGTTAATATTCCTTCGGTTAAATTACCCAAAAAGTTAGTAGAAATTCCTTTCGTTTTATGAAGTCCCAGAATTAAATCTGTGATTTTATGTTCTTTTACCACATTTGTAATTCCGTTTACTACATTGAGGTCATAGCGTAACAGTTCTTTAAGAATGACATCTGCGGCGGAAGCGGTGTCTGCCGCTTTGGAAAGAATTTTTTTAGCGCTTTTATCTTCCATACTTTCCTGCTCATTTGTATCTATCACTGTTAAAGCAAAAACGCCATTTTTATTGGTTTTCGATTTCACCGTAAGAGAAAGGTTGATCATCTCTTCAGCATATTCCATACTGTTTATGGGGACTAATATCTTTTCTTGAAGTTCGTCATTATCAGATTCTTCTTCCGAAGTATTGAGTAAGGCGATATTTTTAGCGCCTTTCTGCGCTACCACAGAAGCCATTGTACAGGTGAACAAAATCATTAAAATAGCGCCGTTCAGTACGCTTTCGCTAAGCAATCTTCCTTCTTCAAAAAAAGCGCCCAGATTAAGCGCATCAATTTTTTCCTGCGACAAGTAAATGTTGTATCCTACCAAAACGGCTGCCAGAGTGGCTGCTGCCTGTGCGTTGCTTAATCCAAAAATTAAACGTCTTTCGTCGCGTGAAAATCGGAATGTTTTTTGGGTAAACCACGCTGCAAGAAATTTAGCGGTAGTGGCAATAACAATCATGATTACGGCTACTTTAATGGTTTCAAAATCTTTAAGAAATACTTTGTAATCCACAATCATTCCTACCCCAATTAAAAAGAAAGGGATAAACAGCGCATTGCCCACAAACTCAATTCTGTTCATTAACGGAGAAGTGTGAGGAATTAAACGATTTAAAGAAAGCCCTACTAAAAATGCGCCAATAATAGCCTCAATACCCGCTAGATCTGCTAAGAAAGCGCCCAAAAAAACCAATCCCAGTACAAAAATATATTGAGAAATATTATCATCATTTCTTTTAAAAAACCATCTGCCAATAACAGGAAAAAGAAAAATAACCACTAAACCATAAATGAGAATGGAAGCAGAGAGTTTAATCCAAAAAAGATTATCTACACTTCCATTCGTCATTTTTACAATTACAGCCAAAACTAACAGGGCTAAAGTATCTGTGATTACAGTTCCACCTACGGCAACTGTTACCGCTTTGTTTTTGGTTACGCCAAATTTACTGAGAATTGGGTACGCAATTAAGGTGTGAGACGCAAAAATACTTGCCAGCAGAATTGAATTGAGTAGTGGAAATTCCAGTACATAATATCCTCCCAAAAAACCTAATCCCATAGGAATAGTAAAAGTATAAAATCCGAAGACGGCGCTTTTCCAACTGTTTTTTTTAAACTCAATCATATCAATTTCCAATCCGGCGATGAACATGATATAGAGTAATCCCACTTTTTCAAAGAGGAATGTGTTTTCTCTATCTATTAAATTAAAACCATTTGCACCGATAAAAGCGCCCGCAATGATAAGTCCTATGAGATGAGGTATTTTTATCCTGTTTAGCAGAATAGGTGCAAAAAGGATGATAGATAAAATTACCGCAAAGATCAAAACAGGGTCTTTTAATGGCAGTGTAAATGAAATATTTAGTAAAAACATTGGAATTTTTTTGGGTAGGTTATTAAGTTAGGTATTTTTATTTATTTACCTGAAACGTAGTATCACCGGTTTGTAATAACTTAACAATTTGATTGGCAGATGCTAATCCTGCATTAATGTTGGCTTCTGAGGTTTCGGCGCCCATTTTCTTTGGAGTAGCGAACACGCGTTTCGCAAATTTTTCGTTTAATATTTCCTGATTTCCTGCGGCAATATCGGTAGCATATTTCAAGTCGGCTCTTTCCTCTAAAACTTTTACCAATTCTTCTTCATTGATCACCTCTTTACGGGCAGTATTTACTAATGTTCCACCTTTGGGCATTTTGGATAACAAATCATAACCGATTGATTTTTTGGTTTGTTCGTTTGCAGGAATATGCAGAGATACATAGTGGCATTTTGAATAAAGTTCTTCAGTGGTAGCACAAACCGTAACGCCTTCTGCTTCCATGGTTTCTTTACTAACAAACGGGTCGAAAGCAAAAACGTTCATTCCAAAACCTTTGGCAATTTTAGCTACTAACTTTCCTACGTTTCCGTAGGCATGGATGCCCAAATTTTTGCCAAGTAATTCGCTTCCTGTGCCGGGAGTAAATTGATTGCGAGCCATATAAACCATCATGCCTGCTGCTAATTCGGCAACGGCATTTGAGTTTTGTCCGGGAGTGTTCATAGCCACAATATTTTTAGCGGTACATGCGGGGAGATCCAAATTGTCGTATCCTGCACCTGCACGAACCACAATTTTGAGTTGTTGGGCAGCATCTACTACCTCTTTGGTAACTTTGTCGGAACGAACAATGAGTGCGTCTGCATCGGCAACGGCTTTGTAAAAGTCGTTCACATCGGTAAAATTTTCTAATAATGCCAATTCATATCCGGCATTTTCTACAATTTTTCTAATACCTTCAACTGCCACTTTGGCAAAAGGTTTTTCGGTTGCAACTAAAATTTTCATAAAAAAAAATTAAGGGTTATTAATGGGGTTTAAAGCGTTATGTTTTGATTGTTTATTACGTTATTAGGTAGGTGATTATTTGCTGCAAAAGTATATTTTTTGTTATATCATGTAAATATATATTTAAAAAAGGGAAAAACTTTTTTATTAATTTTTCTATTCCAAAAAGAACACAATGGTGCTCACTACTCTTGCTTTTTGAATGTAGGGTTCTTCCGGAGTATTACTTCCTGATTCATCATCATAATAATAATACTTTCCTGCGATGGTAATTTGTCCTTGCGAGGCGGTTTTTATTTTCCCCAACTTTGCCTGCGAGTCATTTGCAAATTGTTCACCTGCAACACGGGCATTTTTGGTACTTTCGGCAATCAGTTGAGGTTTAATATCATTTAATTCGGGAAACGAATAATTCGTATATATGTCTGACGTTAAATTATTACTGATTAAATCCAATTTAATTGTTGCCGCTTTATCTTCGGTGGTTTCTACCTCGTTTACCCAAACAGTCATAGATTGAGAAACTCTGTATCTATCTACTTTCACAGGCACCCGTTTTCCGTCGTTCCATTCGTATTCATAATAGGTTTGCCTATCATACACATCCATATTTTTCAGAGAAATATCATTTTCCATATATTCTTCTTTTTTCAAATAAGAGATGATTGAATTTTTCTTGTTTTCAGTTTGTTGAATTACACTTCGCAGATCGTCTCCCGAAAAAGTAAAATCAATAGTAATTTTTGAAGCGGTTGCCGTCATATTCATTTCAGCCAACCCTTTCACGGTAACAACACGATCTTTGTCGCTAAACGTGCGGAGTCCTTTGTAAATAAAGAATCCTAAAATAATAAGCCCAAAAAAGAGGGCGGTTCCAAATGTGATTGTTTTTTTCATAAAAATATTTTTTTTGTTAATTACACAATTTCATGTTTTCATAATTTTTCCATATAATACTACATAAGTATCTGTTGAATTATCATGATAAAACTACATTACCTCATTCCAAACCCTTGCGCTTTTATCACCTCTTCAATTACTTTTGCAAAGTGTTCGTTATCGGTTTTGGTATAACGCTTTTCTGTAAAAATTCGTGCAAGGTTGGGTAAATTGTTTTCTTCTAACAGTTTTTTTGTGTTGTTATGCGCTTCTTTGTCAGCGTAAAGCCAATCAATACTCTCTTTGTTGTAGTCGTTGTAGGTTTCGTAATGCACTAATGCTTCTAACGGAAGTTTGTCGGTAAGTTCCGGATTTTCATCGGGGTAGCCTATTGCAACACACGCCACAGGCACAGTGTGTTGGGGAAGTTTCAGTATCTTTATAAATTTATCGGCATTGTAAGTAATAGTTCCTAACCAACAGATTCCCAGCCCTAAAGATTCTGCGGCTACGCAGGCGTTCTGCGCGGCAATAATAGCGTCAATTACTGCCCAATGGTAACTTTGCAGGTTAGAATAAGCATTGGTTTCTGCATCACGATATTCGCAATATTTGTTAAAACGGTT
>JGI24702J35022_10002768_pt1 | contig 10648 bp, 11 predicted proteins | sample TergutTh196P4_FD_35022 | JGI IMG/M metagenome (IMG submission 35022)
GGGTTTGAGGGTGTGTTTTGTAATTAACTATATAAAATTGGTGTTGTTTGTTTTTTTAGTGGGAAATGTGTTGAAAAGCTAGTGGGTTATGGACATATGGTATTATTTTGATACTTTAAATTAGTGTCTATTGCATTAAAAATGGCGTATAGATATTTTTGTTTTTTATCGGGAGGAAAAAACGAAAAATTTCTTATAGTTGAACATAAAAAGGGTAAAGCTCTTAGTGCACAAAGACCAGCAAAGTAAACTTTTTGCTCAACCGAAAATTCGGCTATTTGCTCGCTTATTTTAGCCTCAAAATTTTCGTTTTTTTTAGCCTTAAATGATAACTTCATCAAACATCTCCCTTGTCATGTTAAGTTATTTCTAAACTTTGATATATACTATTTACATGTTATACATTTAAGTTTATCTTCAAACAAAACAGAACAATGCACTAATAGGTACTCTTTTTTATTGGTCAATACTTTGTCTTATCTATGACTTTAAGCAGAGCATTTTTGTAAACTTGCATCTGCCAATCATAATAATATTAACACAAATTTTGTTCTGCTTTAAACAAACTATTAAAATGGCACACTACAAAATATGTTTAAACTGCATTGTTTTCAATTGTGATATTTATGATTTTAAATAAAAAACAAGGATCTTTTATCAAAAAATGATGTAAAGGCGTTATTTGGGTGGTGGGGCCGCTGGGATTTGAACCCAGGATCGCATGCGCCCCAGGCATGTATCCTAATCCATGCTAGACGACGGCCCCATGACCGTGTTTTAGGGTAGATTATTAGGCATTGAGTTATTGTCAATATTAAGGTTTTCTAACATTCAAACATTGTCTACCCTTATAGTGTTAGTAAGCTTGAGTGTTTGGTTATTTCTTTTTTTGAAATAAAAAATGGTTTATGGTTTTTCGTTGAATAGTTTTTTGATGGCGCTTAGTCTTGCTTTTTGGGCGAGTACGTCGCTTGTTACTACTGTTAGTGCTTCTTCTGGGCACCATTTGACGCATTGTGGGCCGTCTGTTTTGTCTTTGCACATGTCACATGTGTAGACTGTTTTTGTTTCTGGGTGTAGCATCATGGCGCCGTAGTCGCATGCTTCGATGCACCAGCCGCATCCGTTACATTTGTCTTTGTCTATTAGTATGGCACCGTTTTCTTTTGATTGTGTTAAAGCGTTTCTTGGGCAGGCGGATGCGCATGCAGGTTCTTCGCATAGTCGGCAAGTTACGGCCATGTTGGCTATTTGGTTAACGCGTACGGCACGTATGCGTGATTTAATTGGGTTGAATGTTTTTTCTTTGTTGTATGAGCAGGCGTATTCGCAGATTTGGCAGCCTACACATTTTTCGGGGTCTGCTGAGACGAATTTTCGGTTGTGGACGCTTACCATTTGTTTTGTTTCCTTCTTTTTTGTGTTGTTTGTTTTGGTGGTGTTTTTGGTTAGGTTTCTTTTGTTTGTTGGTTTCGGGTTTCGCCTGGTGTTTGGAATAGTTTTTTGATGGCGCTTAGTCTTGCTTTTTGGGCGAGTACGTCGCTTGTTACTACTGTTAGTGCTTCTTCTGGGCACCATTTGACGCATTGTGGGCCGTCAGATCTGAATTTGCATAGATCGCAGCTGTAGACTGTTTTTGTTTCTGGGTGTAGCATCATGGCGCCGTAGTCGCATGCTTCGATGCACCAGCCGCATCCTGTGCAGTTTTCTTTTTCTAGTATGATGTTGCCGTTTATTGTTTGTGAGAGTGCGCCTCTTGGGCATGCTGCGACGCATGATGGTGTTTCGCAGAATCTGCATGTGACGGCTAGGTTGTTTATTTGGTTTTCGCGCATTACACGTATGCGTGATTTGATAGGGTTGAAGGCGCGTTCTTTGCCATATGAGCAGGCGTATTCGCAGATTTGGCAACCTACACATTTTTCGGGGTCTGCTGAGACGAATTTTCTTTCGTGTAGTTTGGCCATGTGATTAGGCCTCTTTTTTTGTGATTATTGTTAAATGTTCGGTTAAGCCTAAGGTTTCAAGTTTTGCGGTTGTTGGTATGCCTTGTTTGTCGTAGCCGCGTGCTTGGTAGTAATCGTCGAGCATGAGGTCTAATTCGTTTTTGGTTACTACTGCGCCTTTTGATGGGCCGTCATCGGTTATGGGTTGGTTCATGACTTTCCATGGTAGGGTGTCGTCTTTGCGTGTTAGTCCTTCGCGGGTGTTTATGAGTTTTGCGAGTGTTTGTATGCGTTCGCCGGCTAGTTCGAGTTCTTGTTGGGTTATGTTTAGGCCTGTGGTTGCGTTGTAGAGTTTTGTCATTTCTTCGTATTCTTTGTAGAAGGTGCCTTTGGCGTTTTTGCATATGATTAGTGAGTCGATTAGGTTGTATTGGTCTTCGAGTTCTTTGATTATTTTTCCTCTGCCTGGTTCAGCTTTTAGGCGGTCGACTTTGCCGCGTAAGTCAATTGTGGCGGCTCCGCTTCTATTGTGGTCTGCGCCTCTGAAAGATACGGCGCATCCAAGTGCGGTGGTTTTTAGGCATCTTAGGTCGTATCCTGTGACTTCTAGGCCTTTGATGTGTTGTGCTAATTGTTCAGTTTTGTTGCCGATTTTTGTTGCGGCTATTTTTACGCCGTCGGCAAATGTGGTGCCTATGCCTTCGCGTTTGCCAATTTTTTCGATGAGTGCAAGCATTGCGCTGGCGTTGCCAAAGTGGGCGTCTATGCCGTCAAGGTTTTCTTTGGTTAGGATGTTTTTTTCGTAACAATCCATGATGAAGCTGATTATGCCGCCTGTGCTTTGTGCGTCTAAACCGTAATAGTTGCAGCGTTCGGCTGCTTTGATTATAAAGTTTAGTTTGTCTACGCCACAGTTTGGGCCAAATGCCCATAAATTGTCGTATTCGATGCGTGTCATGGTGTTTTTGTAGGGGCCGTCTTTTATTATAGCTTGGTGTTCGCATCGCATGGCGCAAGAGTTGCAGCCGATAATTTTTGCTACATAGTGTTGGTTGATTATTGTGCTGCTAATGTTTTCTGCTGATTCGAAGTGTGAATTGTTGTAATTGCGTGTTGGTACGCATGATAGGTTGTTTTGTATTGTGAGGTTTTCGGTTGAGCCTGTGGTGCGGTATTTTTGTGCTGCGGGGCCTTTCATGCGTTCATGGAATTCTTTGACCATACTGAAGAATTCTTCAGGTTTAGCAATTGTAACGTCATTTGTGCCTCGTACAGCGATGGCTTTTAGGTTTTTAGAACCCATAACCGCGCCAAGACCTGTACGTCCTGCAGCTCTAGTTTTATCATTAATTATACAAGCAATCTTTGTAAGTTTTTCACCTGCAACACCAATAGCTGCAACACGTACATAAAAATCGCCAACTTCTTCTTTTATTGCATCTTCAACTTCTGAAGGCGAACGCCCCCAAAGTTTACTTGCATCACGTAATTCTACAGAGTCATCGTCTATTAACAGGTAAATGGGTTTTTCAGCTTTTCCTGTTATAACAACCGCATCATAACCTGCACGTTTTAATTCAGTGCCAAATGTTCCATGGCTAACTGATTCTCCTACACCGCCTGTTGCGGGTGATTTTGATATAAACGCATGACCGTTTCCCCCTGTGGGAAACACTGTAGCTGTAAGTGGACCAACTGAAAGAACGAGAGGATTTTCAGGACAAAAAGGATCTATACCTTTTTTTGATTTTGTCAAATAAAGGTGCATCCCTAATCCAATTCCGCCAATATATTTTTTAGCGGTTTCCTCGTTAAGTTTTTCAACGTAACTTTTACCAGTGGTCAAATCGAGATATAATATTCTTCCTGCATAACCTAGCAAACATATCCCTCAATGATTATACAAACTGACTCTTTTATAAGTATATTAACCTAATGGATTTTCAAAGTAAAAAGCCATGCCATATTTAACACTACACTACACCAAAATCACAAACTAACAATTTACCAAACAACACACTACAATAACACAAGAAAACAAATTTTTAACACAACATCTAAACAAAAACAAAAACAAACAAAAACCCTACACACCACACAAAACACAAAAAAAAACTGGTTTAATTATTTATTACAGTTTTCTGTTTTAGCAACTTCACGTGTTTCAAGTAGTTGAGAAACAATTTTTTGCCGAATCTTTTGCGCTAAATTCTCAGCAGTTATATATTGCAACGCGTTTTCAGTACACCACTGCACACATTGAGGCACACCATTAAAAACATCACAACTATTACAAGTATAAACAATCTTTTTATCCGGATGTAAATTTAAAGCCCCAAAAGAACAAGCACCAATACACCAACCACACCCTGTACAAGCATGCTCATCTACACAAATAATACCAGTGTGTTTTTCTTGTGACAAAGCATTTTTTGGACAGGATGCAACACACACAGGATCTTTACATTTTCGACAAGAAACAGCCATATTAACTAAACCTCTTCTAATTACACGTATTCGCGATTTATGAGGATTAAAAGTTTTTTCATTAACCATACTACATACATACTCACAAAGACCACACCCACTACACCTTTCTGGATCTGAAACAACAATCTTTCGATCTTGATGCCGTTCAGTCACGTTAATCTTCCCCCTGAGCACGAACAGCCGCTATCGCAGCTTCAGAAATATAAGACAAAGCACCTAAACCTACCTGTTTTAAACGAGCTGACGTTGGAATTCCATCTGCCGTCCAACCACAAGCAACATAATAATCATCAAGACCTACCTGCAACTCTTCATCCGATACAACCATCTTTTGATCTCCAACTTGAAGATGCACATTTTTAATTTTATAGGGCAAATCATCATATACACGAGTTCCTTTACCTTCCAAAATATTAAACAAACGCGCAAGATTCTCTACACGCTCACCAACCTGCCTTAACTCTTCCTCAGTAAACTTAATCCCTGTAGCAAACAAATAATAATCCACTAAATCCTTCCAAGTATAAACACCAGAAAACGATTTACAAACAATCAAAGAATCCAAAACATTACACAAAAAATTTTCATGCGCAACAACACAACCTACACCCGCCTCAATCTTAGAAGAACCCACATCACCAAATTTACCCATTTTCATTTTGTTACGCAAATACCTATCACCACTAAAAGTCACAGAAAACCATAATGCAACATTTTTTAACACACGCAAATCATACCCAGGCAATTCTAAACCTTTAACATGACAAGCATAATTAACAGCCTCACCACCAATTGTTTGAGCAGCTTGCACTACCCCTTCAGCAAGAACATTACCCAACCAACCCTCACGCTTACCAATTTTGTTAATCAAATCAAACATAGCATCAATATTTCCAAAACGTAAATCAACTCCACCTGTCTGCTCAAGACTAATTAAACCATGCTCATACAAATCCATAGCAAACGCAACAGCAGCTCCAACAGAAATACAATCCATACCATAAGTAACAATTAAACTAGCCGCCTTAGCAACAGCATCAAAACAATCAACACCACAAAGAAAACCTAAACTTAGAAGACAATCAAAATCAAACTGCAGCGACACATCAGTAAAAACACCATTAGCCGCAACAACACGATTACAATTCATCCCACAAGTGGCACAACCAACAGTTTTTTCAACATAACGCCCACCTATACAGTAGTCAGCATCAAATTTTTCAGCACCAACAAAAACTGTAGAACTCCAATTTTTATTAGCTAAAACTGACAAAGAATTTAATTCTAACAAACTTTTAGACGAAAACTGGTATTTGCCTGTTTCCAAATTTTTCACACGTTGATAATTATTTTTTACAAATTCTGTAAAAGATTCAAGATCTGCAACATCAACATTTTGAGTACCACGAACCGCGATGGCTTTAAGGTTCTTAGAACCCATAACCGCGCCAAGACCTGCACGACTAATAGTATGATATTTGTCACTTATAATCGTGGCAAATCGACACAAGTTTTCACCTGATAAACCAATACCTGATACCTGTATGTAAAAATCGCCTAGTTCATTGCGAATTTTTTGTTCAACATTTTGAACACTACTACCTTTGAGGTGTTGTGCGTCACATATTTGGATGTTATCATCATCAATCCACAAATATGACAGGTTTGCTGCTTTACCTTTAATTATAACAGCATCATAACCAGCACGTTTTAATTCTGAACCAAAGAATCCTTGAACTTGACCTTCACCTACACCACCAGTTACAGGGGACTTTGAAACCACAGAATACCCATTTCCGGCAAGACCCAAAGTGCCACTTAAAGGTCCAGTACAGTAAATTAAAGGATTTTCAGAATCAAAAGCGTCTCTACCGGGTTTTGAATGATCCATAAGTAGATTTATACCTAATCCCATACCGCCAAGATATAGTTTTACTGTTTGTTCAGCAAGATTTTCAACTCGACTTTTCCCAGAAGTGAGATCAACATGTAAGATTTTACCCGCATAAGCCTTCATGTTACCAAGTTCCCTCGTAGATATGAAAAGGAATAGAATATATATTTACTTTGTTACCAAAAAATTAACCACCGAAGTCATGTAACATATGTTATACATGTTATTGTGGTTTTTGTTTTTAATGTTTTTCTATATTTGGTAAATAAATTTTTAAATGTACACGCATCATAAGCAGGTAGGTGTAGATGTTTTGGATAGCAATAGACTGTTTAGGTTTAGAAGTTGTTTTCCTGAAGGGGTAAATAATTTTTTGATTTTAGATGATAGGAATATTTTTTATTTTACAGGTTTTAGTGGTGCGTCTGCGTTTTTGGTTCCGTTGGATGGGGAGTGTGTTTTGTATGTTAGAGGAACTAATTTTGAGCAGGCGTGTCATGAAGTTAAAAATGTGAGGGTTGAGTTGTTGGGGTTTGGTGAGAGTTTGTTTCAACGTTTAAGGTGTGATGTTAGTGTTTCTGTTGGTGCAAAGTTGGCTGTTGATTTTGTGGGTGTTGATGTTTGGTTGGGTTTGGTTGGGGTGTTTGGGGGTGGTTGTGTTGTTTTGGGTGGTGATGTTATTAAGGGTCTTAGGGCGGTTAAATCGTCTGGTGAGGTTGAGTGTATTCGTAGGGCGTGTGAGATTGCGGATGTGGGTATGCGTGTTGCGGGTGAGGTTATTGGGGTGGGTGTTAGTGAGTTAGATGTGTTGGCAGAGGTTGAGTATGCTATGCGTAGGGCGGGTTCTGGTGGGGTGGCTTTTGATACTATTGTATCGTCTGGGGTGGGTAGTGCGTTTCCTCATGGGGCTTGTGTGAGGCGGGTTATTGGGGAGGGTGATTTGGTTGTTGTTGATTTGGGTGCGGTGTTTGGGGGTTATCGTTCGGATGTGACGCGGACGTTTGTTGCGGGTAGGGTTAGTGGTAGGCATAGGGAGGTTTTTGATGTTGTAATGTTGGCGCATGATTTGGCGTTTGAGGCTGTGCGTTCGGGTGTTTTGTGTTCTGAGGTGGATAGGATTGCTAGAGAGTTTCTTGTTAGGGTTGGTTTTGGGGATTGTTTTGTGCATAATTTGGGCCATGGTGTGGGTTTGGATATTCATGAAGCTCCGGTTTTGGGTCCAAATAGTAGGGATGTGTTGAAGGTGGGTAGTGTGGTTACGATTGAGCCTGGAGTGTATGTTGTGGGGTTTGGGGGTGTTCGGATTGAGGATACGGTGCTTGTGACTGAGAATGGTTTGGAGCGTTTGACAGGTGTGGGGTATTGTTTGGATTGTTTTAGTAAGGTCTAAATGTTTCTTTTTGTATTTTTGTTGTGGTGTTTATGGTTTGATTAGGCCTGTGGTTGTTGTGGTTGATGTTGTTAATGATTTTGTTAGTGGTGTGTTTGGGGGTGAGCGTGTTGGGAGTATTATTGCGCCTTTGCAGTGTCTTGTAGCTGCTGCTCATTGTTTGAGGGTGCCGGTGGTTTTTTGTAATGATGCCCATTATAGGCATGATGTTGAGGTTGTGCGTAAATGGGGTTGTCATGCTATGCAGGGTACGTTTGGTGCAAAAATTGTAGATGAGGTTGTGCCTGATTTGTCATCTGATTTTGTTGTGGAGACGCACACGTATAGTGGGTTTTATGAGTCTGGTCTTGATTTATTATTACGTGGTTTGTATGATGGTTTAGGTGCGAAGACAGTTGTGTTGTGTGGTTTGCAAACGCATATTTGTGTGAGGCACACGGCTGCAGACGCGTTTTTCAGAGGTTACTATATTGTTATTGCCTGTGATGGGACAGAAGCAAATACCGAGCAACAACATAGGCGAGGTTTAAAATATATGGAAAACATGTATAACGCTGAGATTTTAACGGTAGATGAAATAATTAAAAAAATCACATGCAATTAACTTGTGTATAAACCCATGTATAACTTGTTATGTATAAACTATAGTTGAACTAAAACCAAAATAATTAAGCAAAAATTTTAATATTTCACATAAAAATTATTTGCTGTAGTGGAATAGCTCAAGTTTTGCATCAGAACTATTATACCTGTGATAATTTTTTATGAATTTTATAAACGCAATTTTTAAACTATTCAACTATACACAAAACTTTAAAACAAATTTGTTGTTAAAATGTAAAGGAAAACATTTTCCACAACAAACACCAAAAAACCAAAAACAAACTAGAAACATTTAAAACAAAATATTTCCCACCAAAAAACAAATAAACACACACAAAAAATTTTAGAGATTTATATGATGGGTAATGTGTCATTCCAGTAAATAACGTTCAAATACATTTTTGAATAATCAAACCGCGGATCCTCATAAACTATATCATATTGCACATTTTGATTCACCTCAAACCAGCACACATTTTTCAACACCTGAACCGCTTTTTCATCTTCAAACCATATACCCCATATTGGATCATTAACAATATGATCACTACGACGCATCCCCCAACCATAATTTTGAGGCAACACCAAAACAGTATCAACCTTCACCACAGAATACCTAGGATACAACTGAGTATACCGCCAAAACTTTTCCATAACCCCAAACTGATCCTCTGAAAGAATACCCAAAGAATTATCATCAGGATACGTCGGATAATTAAACACAACAACATACTTCGCACCAGCCCTATAAGAATCAACCATATGCTGATACATTTTAGCAGCATCACCCAAATACGGCGGCAAATCCCCCTCCCAAGTAATTATAGCACCCCAATCCTTACCTTGAACCGTCGCAGCACCCCTACCTAAAGCAATTTGACGACTATCCGTTTCATTCCAACCTAACTCTGTAAACACAACATCATACCCAGCCAAATAAACCCACCAATGCAACATTTGATCTGCCGTAAACAATTGAATACCCCTAACTTTAGCATCCAACATACTTGTAGCAGGATTATCCGGCGACCCATACTGCACATTATGCACAAACTGTCTAGCAGCATCAGCATAATCCGTCGCATTACTAAAATGACGAAGCTTATCAATCTGCCTCTCACCATGCTCATCATTCAAATATACCCCTAAAAATTTATCACCCCACCGCTGCGGAGCTTCATCCAACCACTGCTGATGCCACGGAAATGTCACTCGCGAAATAAAATCAAAAAACACAATAAAACACAAACCTGAATCCGCCGCATAATTACACACCAAATCAAGAGCCGTCTGATTAGTAGCCACACTCCAAGAATTTACAATAAAAAAATTAGAATACACCTTAACCTTATCAATCAAAGGCAAAGCATCTTCAGCAAATTCACCACCAAAAGAAACACCAAAATAAAACGACTCTACTTCAACATTACACGCACGAAAAGCTAAAACAGGCAAAAAAATAACAAAGATCAACAAAAAAACTAGAAATAAACTCCAAAGCTTCATCACACATCAAACATTAATAAAAACAACCAACAATATTAAACTTACCCAACACAACTAAGTCAAAAACAAACAAACAAAAACCTACCACACCACACAAAAACACACACAAAACACTAAAACAAACAATCACCAACTATACACAAATCTCATAAAACAAACATCATTAAAACTCACGTTCGGCAGTTTGAGAAAAAAATATTTTGAATTGTTTATATTACCGGTTATTGCGTGTTTTTGGTTATTTTTACAATGTTTTTCTTATTTTTTCGAATATTTTTTGAGCATGATTTAATTTTTGGCTGTTTTAGGTCAAACTGCCGAATGTAAGTTAAAATATAATAAAAAAACATTTTTCACAAATTTATCATAACTGTACCAATAATAAAAAATCATAAAACCCATAACTTTCATGGAAGGCTTCACCATCGACTACACTAACACATTTAGTATCTTACAGGTAAAATTCTTTGCAAAGTGTGTAGATTTTTTGTTTGTTTTGGTTTCGGTTCAGCCGAGTTGGGGTACTTTAAAACAATAAGAACATTATTATGTTGGTGATTCCGATTCTTTCCCCCTTTTACCAGTCTTCCACATATGACTGTTTGTAAAGCGAACGTAAATTTTTATTAGCTACAATTTTGTCAACAACATCTAAACGTGTTAAAGCTAGCTCAAAACATTCATCTACGTTCTTATTGTCAGCATAATCTGTTTATAGCCTGAATTTTGCAGTTTTTTAGCGTACACAAAATAACCAACAAAACATCCTAAAAAATTTTGAAAAAACAACAATACCGCCACACACAAATCAAAAAACAA
>JGI24702J35022_10002769_pt1 | contig 10646 bp, 8 predicted proteins | sample TergutTh196P4_FD_35022 | JGI IMG/M metagenome (IMG submission 35022)
CCTTCACGGTTTCACGACTGCCGGGCCGCGTCTGCGGCTCCAATGCGGCAAGCGACGCCTCCAGTACCGCAAGGGAGTCTGCGGTCACAGACCGCAGTTCTTTTGTGGGATTTTTCACGATAGTTTCCTCCGCAGTTCCTCCAACGCTTCAGTGTATGTTCGGAAGACGCTCGTTTTCGGTGTGCCCGTCAGTTCGGCAATTTCGTCGAACGACAGTTGATTCCAAATTCGCAGGATGATGACCTCCCGCTGATCGGGCCAAAGTTCGCTGAGTTTTTCCGCCGCTTCTTTCGCCAAGAGTGTGTCGTCGGGGACGAACCAATCGGGCTTCCGCTTTGCGGCTTCTGTTTCGTGTTTTTGGCGCCGCAACATTTGCCGATGCCGACTGATCGCGGCGTTTCGGACCGTTTTGCAGAGCCATGCCATTGGATTTTCCGGTCTTTTCGGTTGATCGACCAATTTCAGGAAGGCGTCCTGCACGAGGTCTTCGGCGGCGTCGAGGTTCCAACTTCGAGCGTAAAGGACCAATGCCGCGAACCGCTGATCGACGATGGCGACGAGTTCTTCCGCCGAAAAAAAGGATGGAGACCCCATATTGCACTCTTCGCTGAAAAGGGGTAATCAGCGTTCTATAGAGAGTAACGCCCGTCGGGAAGAACTATTCCGAATTTTTTGAATTTTGCGTCAGCGTGTCGCAGAGCGACGCGGCTAAACGGGCTATTTGACTTTTGTTCCGGCGAGGTAGGGTCTTGCCGGATTGACGATCAGTTGTTGTGCCTTCGGATCAATCAGTACGTCGAGGTCTTCCAACGGAATGGCGCCGAGCAGGACTTCCGTCGCTCCGGGAAGAACAAGAGCACGGCAGGTCGTACTCCGATTCTTGAAATGCAGATCGACCGGTCCGACGATCTCACACTCGGAACGAGAACCATCGGCAAGTTCGACTTCCCGTACTTCCCTGACATCCAATCCGAGTTGGGTTTTGAGCGACTCGTCAATCGTCAGTAGATAAGCACCAGAGTCGACAAGTGCCGACACTGTCATTTGTCGAACATCTTCATCTTTGATCGTGCCTCGCATTGCCAAAACGGAATCGGTGGCATTGGCCAACGTAACGTCTGCGTAAATGTAACCCATGATTGTTCTCCTTGATGGTGAAGGGTGTAGTGGATAAGCGTCTCACTGGGCGATGCGGCTAACATGGCACGTCGCTTTGTGCATCGTACAAGAGTGTTCCAAGAAACACAATCCGGGGGCTTACGCCCCCGGATTGCGCTTTGTTTTTGTGCGTCGGAGTACCGGCTACATTTTACATGAGTGGCGCATCGACCTGGCCGCCGCCGACACGGTGGAGATGGTCGAGGTCGATGTAGAAAACCTCAACGGCGTCCTGATTCTTTACTGTGTGGGGGATCGGCCAGCCGACATTCGTCACTTCCTCGAAGAACACCGTACATTTGTAATGGGCATGGTGCAATTGGCACGGTCCGGCAAGCGGGAATTGTCGTGGCGGATCAATGAAATCGGCGATTTTTTCCTTCGTGATTCCCTTGATGTTCCGATAAGTGACCTCCAAACCGGGAACGGCACCGGATACGGGACGGATTTTTTCAAGCTGACGGACAACTTGATCATCAGACGGCGGGTCCATGGCAATGCATTCGCCTTCGATGGGATCGAGAATCGCAACCCTTTTGTAACGCTCCTTTTCCCACGCCTGGTCTTCATACCCCCCTTGGAGATAGGGGCTGACGGGAATCGGAATACTGGCAATTCCGAGTGTCGGGCCGTAGGTCATACATCCGGTCGACGCGACGGCAAAGAGGATTGTCAAACACGCGATGCAGAGAAACACGGTCTTTTTCATGGTCATCCCTCGACAATGATTGGATACGGACGTAGAGAATCCTTCTACACCCTTATTATCGTTCCAGACTGTTGAAAGACTTGCGAAAAAATTTTTTCACCTTGATACCGAAAACCCCTCACCCTCTCCCACAAGGGGAGAGGTGATTGTAAGGCCGGAGTACCGGCTAAATTAGGGGGATTTGGTTGTTTCTAACGATTGCGCCCAAGTTGTGGGGTTCCAATTCGTCGAAGATAAGCGCGGTCGAGGGGAAAAGAGTGCTGCGGCTTTGGGTGCCGGCGCTTCCTTTGCGGCACTTAACAGGCTCTCCGGCGAGCGTTCCGCGACCAATCGCTGTAAAAATCGATCCTTTGGCGAAGATAGGGGAATCGACGAAAGAGAGGCCGGTGAAGAATTTTGTTCGGTCAACGGGCTCGCCGCTTCGGAAACGGCCATGTTTCGGATCAATCTTTCGTCGGAAGGCAAGGCAGAGGAATTAGACCAGGCAGGCGATTGTTCGGCAATTAAGGGAGGCGACGTCGACTTTGCCGGTTCCACAACTGGCGGTGACAACGTGGACAAGGATGGTGCCTGTTTTGCGATGATCGGTGGTTCCGGCTCGATTTTCTTTTCCAGCTCTGTTTGCGTGGTCGGCGGCTTGGTTGCCGACTTAGTGGAGTCGCCGCTCCACCATTTGCCAATGGCGTCGAGGAGCGAAACGGCGTTGTTCGATTTTTGGTTCACGTCGTCACGGAGTTGCTGTGCTTCGTCGATCAAAGCGGTTCCTCGCGCGAAGAGGCCGGTAAGGCTCGTTGTGTTTGTCGTTGCATTGGAGGCGGCTTCGGTCGATTTCGAGGCGGAACCGTTAACTTCGGCGTCAAACAGGTCGATTTGGGCTTTCAAGAGCTTGCAGGTGTCATCCGGAATGAACGCTCCGGTCTTCGTAATCAGGAAGGTGATGTATTTTCCCGAAAACGATTCCAAAACGCCCTGACGAGTCTTTTCGGTCAGCATGACGGCAAAAAATGTAATCGCCATACAAAGCAACAGGCCTTTGAGGAGCCCGAGCAGGGCGCCCATTTGGCGGTCGAACTCCTTGATTTTCATCGAAACCAGGCTCTTTTCGATGCGTTGGTGCAGGAACCGAATGGCGATCATCGTTCCGACGAAGAGGAGGAACATCGCCCCGACGCGGTTCCACGGTTCCTGAGCGGGAATCGACGGGGCGACGAGAAACGCAAAGCGGGAGGCGACGATCCAACAGACAAAATAGGAACCGACCGAAACGATTTGCGAGACCATCCCCTTCACGCCACCGCGAAGCGTCATCAACACGAGAACCGCGAGAACGATGAGGTCGAAAAGGTTCATACGGAGTGTAGAGTGGGGAGTGTAGGGTGGGGGGAGGGGTTTCTTTGGAACTTCCGTATGTCCTTTTACCCGATTTTGCTCTTTTGTCCAAGAGCAATTTTAGGTATCTTCCGCAACACGGAGCCTATGTCACTCTACACTTCCCCATTCTGTACTCTCCACTCCCATACCGAATGGCAGATTTTAAGCGGCACGTAACCTGTAGTTCGGCGACCGGCGCGGTGGTCGGGTTGGCAGCGTACGCTTGCGGCGTGCCACCGGCAACATGTCTGGTAGCGGCGGGACTCTGTGGGCTGGCGGGAATGTTGCCGGATGTCGACAGTGATTCGAGCAAGTCATTCAAGACCTGCCTCCATATTGCCGCCGTGATTGGTGCCATGCTGACGATTCAAGGGAGTCGGATGTTCAAAATCGATCACGATTGGGGTATTTTTTCGGCGTCCTGCGTCTTTTTTTTCATTTTGTACGTCGTCGGCAACGTGATTCGGAAACTGACGGTTCATCGCGGGATGATTCACAGTCTTCCGGCGGCGGTTATTGCGGGACAGTGTATGTATCTCGTTTCGGAAGGCGATGCGGCGGCGAGAATCGTGAAGGCCCTGGGATTGACCGCCGGGTTTCTTTCGCACCTGATTCTCGACGAAGTGTACAGTTTCGACTCGACGGGCAAAGAGTTCAAAATCAAGAAATCCTTCGGAACGGCGGTTAAGATGATCGACTACAAACACAAGTACATCACGGCAACGTTTTATGCGGTTGTGTTGTTTTTGGGTTGGACCATCGCCGGCGAATCGACATTTGGCGAAGGGCTGGGAATCCGGCATCTGACGGCGGAACAGGCGGAAACGCCACCGAACCCGACGCCGCTTAAAAATTGGCTATCGGCGTTGTGGAAATCGCCGTTGCCGGAATCGTCCATACCGGTGGTCGTTGCCGAGCCGCTCGAAACGGCAAGCGTCAATTTACGACCGACGGTTCGCCCAAGGATGGAATCCGCCGAAAATGAATTGTTTCGACGGCGCAAACGCTCGCGGACCGAGACGCCGGAAACCGTTGTTTCCGCAGAAACTGCCGCAACTCCGCCCGGTTTGCCGGCACAACCGATGCTTTATCGAAAATATACGTCCCGAAGTGAAAGCGATGCACCGCAACGGTTTGGAAGCGATATTCCACTACCCCGGAACCTTGGCCCGGCGGCAATTGCCTTGACGGAAAGGTAGTGGACTTGTAGACCAAGGCAAGTGGTACTCCGCGCCGCCTTGGGTATCGGGATGTCCGGCACCGCCCGGAAGGGACAAGATTTTGTACGGTTTTATCTCCCGCCCTTACAGGATGGAATGTCAATAATATCCACAAATTTTCCATCCGTTCGCGAAATCGTGTGATTCCAAAGAGTTAAAATGGGACCTTTAGGAAGGTTTTACACCGAGGCACGAAGGCATGGAGAAGCGTCTTTATCCTTGTTTTTCCTCTCCGTGCCTCTGTGCTTCCGTGTGAAAAGCAAGTCCTATTTGAAAAGGAATATTGCTCAAATTACCCCAATGAAGCATGAGCCGGTGAACGATTCCAAATTTTGGACACACCCGTAGGCTGGCAAATCGGCGGTAGGTGGTATATAATGATCTCTGTCGGCGGCGACTGGTCGATGATGTTTTGGGTAGGAGTATGATCTTCTCTTCGTCCGGCTTGCCCTAGGCCGTTGTATGCCGCCCCTATGGAACTCGCAGGATTAAGATCGGTTATCGTATCCTAAATTGTCATGTTGTCACGGCACTGCGTTCCCGGCTCCTTATGAGGTGATTATTCATGCCGCTTTACGAATACCATTGTCCGAAATGCAGCGAGGAATTCGAACTCTTGATCTTCGGCGATCAGATTCCGCGCTGTCCTCACTGTAACGGCAAAAAACTCAAACGGCAACTGAGCGCCGCCGCCGGGCGTGTCCGCTCCGCCGCGTCCGAACATTGTCCCGGTCCCAACGACGCCTGCGGATTTACCGGCGCATGCCGCGGCTGTCCAAAAACGTAAAAGGAACCACGAAGTCACGAAGAGCACGAAGAATTAGAGAAGTTATAAAGTAAAGAATCCCTATTCTCACTTTCCCGCATTTCTTCGTGATCTTCGTGCCTTCGTGGTTAGAAACAATTTAGAACGCAACGACAACGAATGTGGCTTCCTTACCGTACTCCGACTTTGACCGAGCGGTCTCGCAACAGATCGACGAAATCTGCGACGCCTTCGAACACGCCCTGCGGGAAGGGCGACCGATGGTCATCGAAGATTGTCTCGACAAGGTTGCTACGGAACACCAGGGACGTTTGCTCCGCGAACTACTCGAAATCGAAATCGCGCTGAAAGATCAAATTTCCCGTACCGCAGACGACACCCAGCCGCACTTTCCAACGCAACGCTCTTATACCGAACGCTTTCCGGAACATGCGGGAATCGTCGATTCCATCGTTCGCCGTCTTGTCCGGCAAAAACAGATCGGCGACTACGACATCATCGACGAACTCGGTTACGGCGGAATGGGCGTCGTCTATAAAGCCCGGCAAAAACTGTTGAACCAGATCGTTGCGGTCAAGGTTTTGCCGCAGTCGCTGCTCAACGAACCGCAGGCCATTGGACGATTCCGCCGGGAAATGCAATTGATCGGCGGACTCAACCATCCGAACATCGTCCGCGCTCTCAATGCCGGTGAAGCCGACGGAACGCAGTATCTCGTGATGGAGTTCGTTGACGGAAAAAACTTGCAGGGGGGAAGGAGCAGGGAACAGGGAACAGGAAGCAGAGAGTCGGGACCTGCGGTCCCGCTGGGGGCTGTGTGTGAAATCATCCGCCAGGCCGCTCTCGGTTTGCAGCACGCTCACGAATTCGGTTTGGTTCACCGTGACATTAAACCGGCCAATCTGATGTTGGATCGGCAGGGAACCGTCAAGGTTCTCGATCTTGGCCTCGGCAAATTCCTCTCCGAGCGGCGGGACGACGAGCAGTCGCTGACGGCGGTCGGTGTTACAATGGGAACGGTCGATTACATTTCACCGGAACAGGCCGAAAATGCCGGGAACGTCGATATTCGAGCCGACATTTACAGCCTCGGTTGCACCTTCTATTTCTTGGCAACGGGCAACGCTCCGTATTCCGGTAGCCGTTACGATTCAGCACGCAAAAAGTTGATGGCCCATATCGTCGGCGAGATTCCGGCACTGACCGCAAGCGTTCCTGAAGCGAAGGGCGAACTCGAAAAAATCGTCAACAAGATGCTCGCCAAGAACCCGAACGACCGGTTCCAAACGCCGTTGGAAGTCGCCGAAGCCTTGGAACCCTTCGCCGACTTCGACGCCCTCCTGGGCGTCGTCGAGACCCTGCACGACGAACCGGCGGCAATAAGACCCGGCAGTAGCCGCATCGGAACACGAACGACACCGAGGCCGCGTCCCATGCCGAAGTCGGCAAGGGATATGTGGCTTACCGTGGGGTGTACGTTCCTCTTGCCGGCGATTCTCGGACTTTGCTTCGCTTTATGCCTTCCGGTTATTCAGTGGGCTCGGTCGGCACGGAATGCAGAAGCAATCACCGAGACGCAACTCCACCTTGCCCAACTTCCGGGACTCAACGGCGGATGGTGGTTCGACGAGATTCCTTGGTATTTGCCTTCAGTGCGGGAAATGATCCAGCGAAAACTCGAAAAAAATTCCGACCTGAAAACCGTATTGGGTGAAAACCCGGAAAAGTATTTCGATCCGAACGCCGCCGCCGTCCACACTTGGCTCCGGGGTGTCGTTTACCTGCATTTCAGCGGCTTAACGCCGTTGCAAAGAAAGCTTGTCGACAAACTGGATGCAATTACCTCCATTGGACTCGACAACGCCGAATTGGAGAAACATATCTTCGATACCCTAACCCTTCTGGTTGCGACCTATCCGGCGGACAAACCGTGGTCGGCAGTCGATCAGCATTCACGGGCACTGCTCGAACATCGCCTGGCATTGCTGAAGAACGATCGGGAACTCGCAATGACCGCAAGGAAATCCTACCGAAGTGCCATCACTCTTTATCGGCAGGAAATCGAAAACGCCGCCGACGGATCAATTCTTCGCCGGTTGGAATTCCTCTGTTTAGCGGATGCCGCCCGGCTTGCGCATCTTGCCGACGGCGATTACAAAAAGGCAAATGATGAGTTCGAAGCGGTGTTCGCCCGGCGTGAAACGAACGAACGACTCAGTCCGCTGTTTAGCGTCGAACTCCGGGCAACGCAGGGGGCTCTCTGTGCGGAAGGCGGCAACTACGACGACTCGCTCTTCAGACGGGCGCTTGAAACGATGGAGCGTTCGAAATTCGGTGAGCGTTCGCATCCCCTGAAGGCGTACATTCACGAACGCTACGCCTGGAGCTTGATCGACCAATGGAAGGTCAAGGAAGCCGAGGAGCAATTCAGTCGGGCACTGGACATTAGAAAGACGAACCGGAATGAATCGAAGAACCCCCTGGCGTCAATTTACGTTTTCCACAATCAGCACGGCCTCGCCATGACGTACCGCTATTGCGGCAACACGAATCGCGCCGTCGGCGAGTACCGTAAAACACTTGACCAGATCGACAAGGAACGAGCTGGTGATCGTATACCGTCCGATCAAACCTCGTCGCTTGGCAGACAATACTACGCGAACCTCCGTGAACGGGCGGCAAACACGCGGGAACGTCTTGCCGACTGCACATTGTACGGCGGAGTGGTCCCGGGGAAGGGACAATTGGACGAGGCGGTAACGCTGTACGCCAAGGCTGCCGAACTGTACGACACGGACGGTCCGAGACCCGCGATGCGGATCAAACAGGCGATTGCCCTCCTGCTCTTGGAACGACTGGAAGAGGGCGAAAACATCCTTGCCGCTCTGGACAAGGAAACACCTGTGCCGACCGGCGACCAAACGCGAACGGAGAAACTTCGCCAACTGGCCGATGCCGTTCTCGTGTTCCAAAAGAGTCAGGATCAGGGCGGCTCCGACGAGGGGAAAAAAGCGTTACAACGTTTCTTGCGCAAGATGGGCGCGACGGATTCCGGAGTCGAAGGAACACGCCGTGAAAACCTCGAAATGCGATTGTTCGCGGCGGAGTTCTTACTCAACCATGAAATGGAAAACAACGAGCTCGTTGAAGCGGAAAGGGACGTCGCGTTTCTCAAGGCACCGCTTGTCGTCTTTTGGAACAAACCGGAAACCCGACCGTTCATCCGCCGAATCGCCGAACTTACGGTCCGTCTTGGCACCTTGGTGTACGAAAAAGATCACGATCAAAAGCATCTCGACCGGATTGTTGAAACTCTGCAATGGATGCGGGGCCGGGAACTTTCCGATCCCGCCAGGTTCGATGAGTTGCCGGTCCTTGCCGTCTTTTTTGTGACCGGAAAACCGGAAGACGGCATGGTCGTGGTTTACCCGCAGGACGGTCGTCCCGGTGATCTGTACCGTTTGCCGTTGACCCGGCAACAGGTCAAGAATACTGCACGGAAAATTAAACTCGACGCCAACCTCCGTCAAGCGGTGGCGGACGAAAAAGCCGCCGGTCGAACGGTCGTCACCTCGTGGTCCGACGCCGCAAGTTGGGCACGTCCCGAAGACGCCCTGAGTGACGCCGATTGGCCGTTCGGTGAACCCCTTTAGAGCGTATTAAAAGTTGGTACGAATTTTCCGTCCCCTCTCCCTCTGAGAGAGGGTGAGGGGCGTTTGGCACGGCTTGCAAACCGTTCGGCCTTTTGCTACACTAAGATGCGCGGTGGTTTGCCTTACCACTTATTCCATTCCTTTTATGGCCTCCCGACAAGAGCTTGTCCGCCAGGCGATCTTTTTTCAGAAACCGGCCCGAATTCCGATTTGGTTTGTCAACTGCGATCAAACCGATGGCGATGTGATGGTCTATCACCTGTCGCTCCAGCGGGAAGACAGCTCCGGCGATAACGAATGGGGCTATCACCTCGAAAAAACGGATGACGGCACCATGGGCCATCCGACGACGGCGTTCCTGCCGGATTGGGAAGCGTTCGCCGCCTTCGCTCCGCCGTCGCTCCGGGAAGACGACCGAATGAGCCGGTTGCCGGAATTTTTAGAACAAGCCGAAGACCGTTATCTCCTGGCATCGCTTGATCTTAGCGGCTTCACAGTGTACACACTGCTTCGCGGTTTCGAGAATTCGATGCGGGACTTCCTGCTCGAACCGGAACACTTTGCCGCACTGATGGATATGATTGTCGACTTCGAGAACGATCTGATGACGCTGGTCGCCCGACGCGGTTTTCACGGCATTCACTTTGCCGACGACTGGGCAACGCAGACCGGAATGATGATCTCGCCGAAACTTTGGCGTCAACTCTTCAAGGAACGGTATCGTCGCCAATTCGAACATGCCCATCGGCTCGGTTTGCAAACGTGGTTCCACTGTTGCGGCAATTTCGAGGCGATTATCGACGACTTCCACGAAATCGGCGTCGATGTGCTGAACATTGCGCAACCGAATGTCGTCGACACGGTTTCCGTCGGCAAGCGTCTGCGCGGCAAACAGTGTTTTCTGATGCCGATCAGCTACCAAACGGTGTCGATTGCGGGAACCGTCCGGGAGATTTACGACGAGGCCCACCGCTTGTTCACTGAGCTGTCTGGAGAGGACGGCGGATTCATCGGCTACGTCGAGGAGTACGGCTGTATGGGTATGTCGGCGGAAAACTATCGCGCTTGTGCCGACGCCTTCCGACGAATCGAGCATTCAACAGAGCCGCAATCGTAAGATTGCGCGGTTGACTTCACGCAATCTTACGATTGCGGCTCTGTTTCCGACGAATCGAGATTTTACGATTGCGGTTCTGTTTCCGACGAATCGAGATTGCGCGGTTGACTTCGCGCAATCTTACGATTGCGGCTCTGTTTCCGACGAATCGAGATTGCGCGGTTGACTTCGCGCAATCTTACGATTGCGGTTCTGTTTCCGACGAATCGAGATTGCGCGGTTGACTTCGCGCAATCTTACGATTGCGGCTCTGTTTCTCTGTTTCTCTGTTTCCGAATACCTGTAGCCCCCGTATTTTGGAGGCGACTGTTCGGATATAATGGGGAACTTATCGATTCCAGCATCCTTGGCTACCCTGTCCATGAATCCAACCGTCCCACCCGCCTCCCTTTGGAACCGGGGTTTCATCGCCCTGCTCGTTACGCAGTTCATGGTGTCGTTCAACGACAACGTTTTCCGCTGGCTCATCATTCCCATCGGAAAATACTGCAAAGGCTGGAACACCGAAAGCGGCAAAACACTGGTCCTCTCACTCGGTGCCGTGACGTTTTTGTTGCCGTTCGTCGTTTGTACGCCGTATGCCGGATTCTGTACCGACCGATTCAGCCGTCGGAGCGTGATGATCTGGTGCAAGGTCGCCGAAATCGTCATC
>JGI24702J35022_10002770_pt1 | contig 10646 bp, 7 predicted proteins | sample TergutTh196P4_FD_35022 | JGI IMG/M metagenome (IMG submission 35022)
AATAGTGATACTTTTTATCTCATGAGTTAAGCGTTTTATATCAATAATATAGGTCTTATCCGTTGAATCCCGCTTGACTTGAAAACCACAAGTAGATAATACAAGTCCCTCTCCTCCTCCAATATGACAATAAAATTCAACGGGCGCATTGTAATATCCAAAAGCACGAATTTCCTCTTCCGATTTGCTTCTTACATTATAACCATTTTCCAACGCCCATAAATTGAACTCAACCGTCTTTTTAAAATGACCGGATTTAACGTGATCAAAATTTTGCGATAATGAATCCTGTACAATAAAGAGCAAAAAAACTAAACAGGTTAATTGTATTTTCTTCATATATAATTTATATTTTATTAGTAATTAATAACTAATAACTAAAATACAAGCCGGCATAATAAATACTAAATGTCGCTAGGGGACCATCGTACCCATTCGGGGGAGACAAAATATCGTTACTTCCTAAGTCACTGGACAAAAAGTGAGTATGACCAATCATATCTATTTCTTTTCCCTCAAAATAAATGCCTGAATTACTGCTTCCCCATATATAGGTAAGAGGATGCCAACAATAATTTTTCCAACCTGCTCCCATTGAAGCCCACCCATTTGCATCATCAATATAAACAGCGTAAGTGCCATCTTTAAAGCGATAAAATGCGGCTTCTATCTGGTCTAATTGATCTTCTGAAGCAGAGAGATACCAATACCTGTTTAAATAACAATCCAGTTCGGGTTTGCTACCGATATAAATTGTTGTTCCACCCTCTCCTAACATGCTCATCAGCTCGGACGAAGGGATAACCGACATGGTCCTCGCCATCTCGTCCAATGTTGCTTGTGTAATTTTTTCTCTTTTAAATTTCATAATATCAATGTTTTATAAGTTAATAAATTTGATCTGAAATAATCGCTGCAAAGGTAAGCAAAATAAACAAACCATAACTCCTTTTTTTGAGTGTAATGATTTATGATTGAGATTTATTTTTTATAGAATGTATAATGTGTTGATTTATAAAATAAAAATTCAATTATCTATTGATATCATATTGAGTATTATATTTCTGAAAATTTCGGGTATTTTTTTGACTTTTGCCTTTTTCTTTATTGTGTAGGTTGTGGAATAGATCGATTTCTTGTTGTAAGTCAGGATATTAAGGATGCTTTTCGTTGGGACGTCGAAAATCAGCAGGCAGCATAGCCGGATTTCGTTATCGTTAAACTCCTTGCATTCGCTCTTGATGGCTTTTTCAATACCAGGGGGTATAAACAATCGTATGGCATCCCAACTGATTTTGCCGTTCTCGTCGTATACCTGCAAGAAGTCTTGATTGAATGTTTCTTTTAACCGATAATCCTTGACCTTGTAATTTAAAGGGTTATAATACTTGATTTTCTTCAGAAATTTGTTCAAATTATGCGCATTATACGCCCTGAATTTTTCTATTAAATTATTCATAAAAAGTTCATTAATTGGAATTTCGAGGTGTGTTTTCATGGCTAATTTCATTTTTGGGTTGGACATACATCTGCGAGGCAACAAGCGAGGCATAGATTTCGTTCTTTTCCATTAGTTCTTCATGAGCGCCTACTTCGGCTACAAAGCCCTTGTTCAGCACGACTATCTGGTCGGCATGGCGGATGGTGCTGAGACGGTGGGCTATGATTACTACTGTCCTGCCGACGGAGGCGCCTTTCAGGGCTTCAACGATTTTTTTCTCGTTTATCGTATCAAGGGCGTTTGTGGCTTCATCTAAAAAAAGGAATTTTGGATTGCGGTACAGGGCCCTCGCTATCAACAGTCTCTGTTTCTGTCCACCGCTCAATCCACGACCTGTTTCACCTATTATCGTGTCGAATCCTTTTGGCATTTCGTTTATCTCGCTTTCAATCTGAGCGATGCGGACAGATTCGCGCACGCGATCATAATCTATGTGCTCATCATCAAGTACGATGTTGTTGATAATCGTATCGCTGAACATCTTACCGTCTTGCATCACTACGCCGCACAATTCACGCCAGGTACGCAGGTTGATGCTGCTCACATTCATTCCTCCCATTTTTATTTCGCCAAAGGATGGCGTATAAAGTCGTACAAGCAATTTTAGCAGCGTCGACTTCCCACTACCACTACCTCCTACAATGGCTGTCACCTTGTTTTCGGGGATTTTCAGGAAAATGTGCTGTAACACCATCGGCGAGTTGAAAGCATATTGGAACATCACGTTGTCTAAGGTGATGGTTTTTTCTTCCGGGATGACGGTGGCATTTCCAATGGACAACAGTTCGTCCTCGTCTTCCAACTGCCGTATCTCGTTCATACGAAGGAAACTGATTTTTGCATATTGGGAGGATACGACAAAACTGATAAACTGCACTAACGGGCCGTTCAACATGCCGAGTATGAACTGCGTTGAAATCATGACACCGAAGGTGATGTCGCCGACAATCACCGCATTGGCACAAAAGAAGACGATGGCCATGTTCTTGACGTTTTCGATGAGCTGCGCACCGAGGTTTTGGGTGTTGGTCACGTTTAATACCCGTTTGTTGACTTTATAAAGCCTTGCCTGAATCTCTTCCCATTTCCAGCGGCGGTGTTTCTCGTAGTTGTATATTTTGATGTCCTGTATGGACGAGACCGTTTCGACCCAATAACTCTGGTTTTTAGATATCAATTCGAAGTATTCCCAGTCCAATTTTTTGCGAACGCTAAGGAAAAGTAGTACCCATAAGACATAAAGGATCGAACCGGATAGGAAAATATAAAAAATGATAGCATTGTAAATAAGCAGGATAACGCCGAAAACAACAAACGTCAGCGTCGAAAAGACGAGTGAAAGGGAATTGTTCATGATGAAACTGCGGATGCGTTCATGGTCTTGCGCCCGTTGCAGGATGTCGCCAAGCAGCTTGTTTTCGAAGAAGGTAACGGGTAGCTTCATCAGCTTGATCAGGTAGTCGGAGATAAGTGATATGTTGACGCGCGAGGTGATGTGCATCAGTATCCAATCGCGTATAACGTTGAATATGGTCACGCTAAGCAGTATGGAAATGTTGCCTATCAGCACCATGTTAATGAAATTCAGGTCGGATGTTTTTATACCGACGTCGATCACGGCTTTCGATATAAAAGGCAAAATTGCCTGCAAGGCTGTAACAATAAGCATTATGACACATATCAACGTAAAATCCTTTGCGTAGGGATGGAAATATTTGAGTATACTCAGAAAACTGTTTTTCTTTTGCTCACGTTCTGCTTTTGTCTCCTTGAAGCCTACCGTAGGTTCAACGGCTAACAGGGCGCCCCTTTTCTCTCCTTTCGGATACCAGCCCCGCCTAAACTCTTCATGTGTATATCTCACGCGTCCCTTGGCCGGGTCGGAGATGTAAATATGTTTCTTGTTGGCATGGTATATGACAACGAAATGGTTTTCGTTCCAAAACAGTATGGCCGGAAAAGGAACTTTAAAAATCACTTCTTCGACGGTACATCTGACAGGCAATGTACGCAGTCCGATGCTTTCGGCAGCGGTACTGATGTGCAACAGCGAGACACCCTCTTTTGTCAATCCACACTTGTCGCGCATATACTGCAACGAATAATAGCGTCCGAAATACTTCGCTATGATCTTCAGGGCGGCAGGACCGCAATCTTTGGCGTCCATTTGGTATTCTACGGGAAAAGAGGAAAACATATATTAAGAATTAAAAATTATGAATTAAAAACTACTTCTCTGTTTTTGCTTTGAGGTTGTCGAATAGGCGCTCTATGAGGCGTTTTGGCTTTGTTATTATTTCGACCGCTCCCTTCGTCTCGAAATCAAGGTATAACGGAATACCGAAATTGGTAGTAAACCCGTCGGGGAACGAGATGATTGCCTGATATACATCCATTGTACCTTCACGCGAATCTACTCTGTTTGATATGCGGGATAACGATTCTACTCGTCCTTTGAGTAATCCGTATTCGTCGTAGGGATACTTGCTTATTTTTACGTTTGCCGTCTGACCTACTTCTACCTTACCTGCGCCGGCGGAAGGTATCATCACTTCGCCAACGATGTCGTTTTCTTTGGGAATCAGGATGAAGAGCTCTTGCCCCGACGATACAAAACTATTTTCGCGCCAGAAACCCAAGTATTCAAGTTCTCCTTCGAAAGGGGCTATTTGAAGGTATTTTTCTTTCCATAATAAAACCATATTAGATAAGTTGTTTAATGCTGACGTCAGATCAGACAGCACTTTTTCTGCTGTTTCCTTTTCTTCGAGTTCGTTACGTCTGATTTCAAGTTTGTTTTTGTTTATTTCAGACTGTTTGATAAACAGGTTACTTGTTCCTGCAAAAAACGATTCCTCTTTTGAAAGGTGGCTTTGCTTTTTACTTTCATACTCGTCTTCCGTGATGGCAGCCATTGTAAGTAATGTTTTGTCTTTTTCTAATTGTTCGGCGCTTCCCTGTATGATTTGGCGCTTGATAGCTAATTCCTTATCCATGTTTTCGACGATGTCCTGATCGACTTTTATCTGACGGTTCAGTATTTCTCGAATGGTGGAATAGATGTTTGTGTTTTTGATTCGGATATACTCCTTGTCGGAAAGAACCAAGGAGTTATAAGCTGAAGCCATTTCGCCCAGAGAAAGGGCAAAGGGGAAAGTGATTGCATTGTCTTTCCCGGGCGAATAATGCTGTAATAAGGAATCAAGAAGTAAAACATCCCTGTAATTTGCTCCGCTTTCAATGTAGGCAATTACTTCCCCTTCGTTTAGCATTGTTTTGTTCTGTTGAAGCAAACGAAGTTTTCCGGCAGAGTTAGCTACTAATCGAACGGGAGCCATGCTTGCGGTTACGGATATTTGTCCGTCGACGGTATCGGGATAACGGATGATGAATCCGGCTGAAATGACGAGGCATATAAGTACGCTCGTTATAAACGTCACATATTTTGCCCATTGGGTCGGCATCCGGTCTATGATGACCTGCACTTCCTCGCTTTTGATTGAATCTAAGTTTTTTATTTCTTCCATGGTTAGAAATTTAAAATTTAAAATTTAACGTTGTCTTAAATGTATCTATCAATTCTGCGTTTTTTTGAAAATCATAGAGGGTTAATTCTCTGATTTTAAAATAGTTTTCGTAAGCGTTACGGATAGAGTCGTAGTATTTTTGCATGGCGAAAGATTGTTCTTGTTGCGAAGCAATTAATTCATACACGGTAGCTCTGCCTATCACATATTCCTGTACGGTCAGGTTGTATTGTTCCTGGGCGAGTTGATAGGAACGTTCGGCTATTAACCACAGGTTGACGCTGTGATTATAATTGTTGACAGTCCGATTTATTTCATTTTCAAACTCATCCATATCCTTTTCGATACTTATCATGCTTGATTGATAGGTATTTTTTGCCATTCGCTCCGAGTTCCGGTTGATGCCCCACATCGAGAATGGGATAGAAAATCCGACTGAAACCGATTGTTGCTGACTTGGATTGGAATAGAGATCGGAAAAAATCGGGGAAAATTTATTTGTACCGTAGTTTAAGCTTATATTAGCGTTGAATTTTCTGCCGAGTTCGGATGTATACAGGTTTTTTTGGGCTTCTAACCGGCGTATCTCGCGATTTAGTATCGTTGGGTTGTTTCTACTAATGTAATATAGTACGTTTTCGATGTTAATTGACAATGGTAGCGTAAATTCAGGCGATTCAACTTCCACATCCCTCAAACTGCCCTTCACGCCAAGAAAAGTTATCAACGACCTGACTGCATCTTCCATGTTTTTTTTAGCCTGTTCTTCCAAATATTCATTGTTGACAGCCTGTAGTTCAATTTGTTTATAGTCTGTCTCGGTTATCCGTTTGTTTTCATACTTCATTTTTGCCAGTTTTAACAGACTGTCCGTTGCCATGCGGTTGGTCAATGCCAGCTTCTTTTCCAACGAAGCAAGGCATGTCTCCATAAACAGGTTCAAAACCTTTTGTTGGATGCCGGAAATAGCTATGCAATATTCTTTGATATTTGCTTCATTCCGTTTGTATTCGATGTTTTTTTCCATACGCATGGTTTTGCCGCTCCCGAAAAGTTGTTGGGAGTAGCTGAAGGCAAAGGGGGTAGCGCTGAAGCTATGGCGGTTTTGAGATAATTCATTCAGGTAGTTTAGGTTGCTACTTGCGCTCAATGTGCCGCCTGTGAAAGGTATTTTTTGCTGTATAGACAGACTTGTACTGCTGGAGCTAGAATAATCCTCTACATAATTATATGAGCCGTCGGTGGCTTGTTGAAGTTTTACGATGGAGCGGTTAAAACTCAACGGCGATATGCTAATTGATACTGACGGCAGGAATCCTTTCTTGTAATTCTCGAACTGCAAAAGCTCGTTTTCAAATGCTAAATTTTGTATTTGAGCTTCAGGAGACGCTAATGCCAGCGAATCGATTATCATCGGCAGAGACAAACGGATAGTTGTCTGTGCTCTTGCATCTACTAACAAAGCAACTAATATGGTTGCTATCAGAATATTGTATATCTTTCTCGTATGTATCATTCCGTCATTCTCCTTTCGTTTTAAGACATAAAAAAGCGTGAAACTCAACTGTTCCCCGCTACCGGTGGTATTTGGCGTAACCATAACATACAAGAAAACAAGCCAAGTTCACGCTTTGGACGTGAACATTCAACTTTTTCTTCATATGTTACTTTTTAATCGCCAAATTTTCCGGTAACAAAGAAAAAAGCCCAATGCTCTTTTAAGGGCTAAAAATAAATTTTAAATCAAAAAACCTATTGCATACAATTCATTTTAAAAATTTACTACCTTCTCAACTTTTCTTTAAATGGTGAATTCGGTACTAATTTCCCCTTCGCCATGAAAAGATTTTTTTCCAAATGCAAAATTACACATCTTTTTCATACTATGCAACTTTTTTTTCATATAATTCGACAGGATTTTTATAATCAAGTGATTGATACGGTCGTTGTGATTATAAAAATCAAAATACTTGATCGATCCTGCTTAGAGAAACTGACCAATATTTATATCCCCCGGATCATATCTTGTAAGAAATGATCGTGATTAATCGTTCGTTCTTTGTTGTTCAAAATCAAAACTGTCGAGTATCAATTCAACCGGATGATATTCTTCACTCCTTTGACTCCTTTCAACTTTTTCATTAACAGGGTTAGCGCTGAGGTGTCTGAAATAATTATCGAAAAAGTACCCTGAAACAGTCCGTCGACGGAATCGATGTTGATAGCGCGTAGCGAAACATGGGTTTCCTTGCTGATGACTGATGTGATGTTTGTCACGATACCGATGTCATCGTTGCCTGTGATGCGTAATGTGACCGTATATCCGCTGGCGCCTTTCCCGCTCCACTCAGCGGGGATAATGCGATAACCGAAGCGACTGCGTATCTCCGCCGCATTGGGGCAGGTCATCCGGTGTATCCTGACGCCTTGTGTGGATACAAAAGCGAACACAGGGTCACCGTATATCGGATTACAACATTTGGCTAATTTATAATCGATGCCGGTCAGGTTTTTGTCTATCATTAAGATGTCCTGTTGGGTAGTAATCTCTTTTGCTTCGATATTCGCAACATATTCTTCGGCGCTGCGTGTCTCTGTATGTTCGGGCGGTTCTTTTTCTTTTTGATCAAAGCGGATACATTCGTCAATAGCCGTATTGACGTCTAATTTTTCCTGCGCGATGTCAATGTAAAAGTCGGTTACCGTTTTGTACCCTTTTTTCTTGATATAACGCATGAATACAGCCTCTTCGATTTCGATTTTGCGGTTTTTCATACGTCGCTGGAGCTGTTCTTTGGCAAACTCGGCGCTTTTGTGATATTCTTCGCGTAGCGCCTGTTTGATTTTTGAACGGGCTTTGGAGGTGACAACAAACGATAGCCAGTCGCGTTTAGGCGACTGTGTAGGCGAGGTGATGACTTCAATCGTATCTCCGTTGTTGAGGATATGCTTGATAGGCACGTTCTTACCGTTTATTTTCCCCATGATACAACGGCTGCCTACTTTGGAATGAATCGCAAAGGCGAAATCAAGGACAGTAGCGCCTTTACTAAGTTTTAGCAGGTCGCCGGTGGGTGTGAACACGTAAACTTCATCCTGATACAGCTCCATTTTAAACTCCTTCATCAAATCCATGGGCGTAGAACCTTGATTTTCGAGTACGGCGCGTACGTCGGATAAAAATTCGTCCAACCCATGTTCCGCCTGTTCGCCTTTATATTTCCAATGAGCTGCAAGCCCTTTCTCCGCAATTACGTCCATTCGTTGAGTGCGTATCTGCACTTCCACCCAGCGTTGTTGTGGGCCTAATACCGTGATATGCAGGCTTTCGTAGCCATTGTTTTTAGGGACGGACAGCCAGTCGCGCATACGTTTGGGGTTTGGTTGATACATATCAGTGATAATAGAGAAAGCCTGCCAGCAGTCGGAACGCTCTTTTTCGGCGGGTGAATCAAGAACGATGCGTATGGCAAACAGGTCGTAAATCCCTTCGATATCCACTTTTTGTTTTTTCATCTTGTTGTTAATCGAATGAATTGACTTGGTTCGCCCTTTGATGTCAAAATGCAATCCCGCCTCTTCCAATTTTTCCCTTACCGGCGTTATAAACCTGTCGATATATTCGTCACGCGAGCGTTTGGTTTCGTTCAGTTTGTCTTTGATATGATAATATTGGTCGGGGTTCAAATATTTGAGAGACAGGTCTTCCAATTCGTTTTTTATTTGGTACAGCCCTAAACGGTGCGCTAATGGCGCATAGAGGTAGGTTGTTTCGGTTACTAAGCGAATGAGGTCTTTCTCGCTTGTTATCTTTTTTCCCATACGCATCATACTCAAGCGGTCGGCTATCATAATCAGGATAACACGCACATCCTCGGCAAAGGAGAAAAGCAGATTATGGAAATTATTCGGATTAACGGCCGTGTTACGGGCATACAGGTTGGATGTTTTTAGTAACCGGTTAATCATCAACGACACATCGGCATAAAATGTCGTTTCCACTTCTGCTATCGTAATGGCTTTTTTCATCACCGGACGGTACAGAATAAGCGCAAGGACAGCGGCGCTTTTCAATCCTATCATTTTGATAGCTATCAGCGCCGTCTCGACATTGTGCAACAATCCGTTTATCCCATTTTCTTCGCGACCATAACAATGGGCGAAGTCGACTGTTTTGAGCAACTGTCGAATCTTTGGAATGTCTTCTGTTTGAAGACATTCGGGAAGCGCTTTCAGCAATTCCCTGTATTGGCTGAGGAAAACGCTTTTTTCCTCACCGGCAAAAAAATCTGTATTCATAAACATCACTCAAATCCCTCTGGCTCCTTTATCCATTTGAAAGGCATCTCTTACCGCACAAATAGCAGTTCTCTGTATTTAGGTAGCGTCCAGATGCGGTCATCAACTATCAGTTCCAATTCGTCGATATGGTAACGAATGGCTTCGGTAAGCGGCACGATGGTATCGTGGTAGGCGACAGCCTTTTCACGCTCAGAGACAATGGTATTGGCTTTTTTACGCGCCTCTATCATTTCGGCGGTTTTCTCGATGATAAAATTGGTATGTGCGCTTATCTCTTTGATAAACCGCTTGTCCTGACGGGACATCCCCTCTGCTTCTTCTTTCGAAAATAGTTTGTTGATTTTTAGTACATTGTCTAAAAGCACCAATTGATAGCCCGATGCCACCGGGACGATATGGTTCATGGCCAGATCGCCTAACACACGCGATTCGATCTGGATTTTTTTAGTGTACATTTCCCATTTCACCTCGCAGCGTGATTTAACTTCGGCTCGGCTCAGAACGCCGCATTTTTCAAATAGGGCAAGGTTTTCGGCTTTGAGGTAATTGTCGAATATAACCGGTACACTCGTTTCGCAGTCGAGGCCGCGCTTTGGGGCTTCTGCTTTCCATTCGTCGCTATAGCCATTTCCTTCGAAACGGATGGGTTTACTTTCGGTTATCATACGTTTGACAACGGTAATGATGGCCTTGTCTTTCGACATGCCTTTCGTAATAAGTGCATCCACATCCGATTTAAACTGCATGAGTTGGGCGGCGACAGCCGTGTTAAGTGTAAACATCGCTGCAGCACAGTTGGCCGACGAGCCTACGGCGCGAAACTCAAAGCGGTTGCCGGTAAAGGCAAACGGCGAAGTACGGTTACGGTCGGTATTGTCTATCAGTACTTCGGGCAGGTGTGCCACACCAAGCCTCAATGCAGCTTGGTCGTCGAACTGAATGACGTCGTCCGTATTGGCTTGTTCTAATTTATTGAGTACATCGCTGACCTGTTTACCCAGAAAAATAGAGAAAATGGCTGGTGGCGCTTCGTTTGCACCTAATCGGTGTATATTGGTAGCCGAACTGATAGCCGCTTTTAAAAGCCCATTGTGCTTATAGACAGCCGCCATTGTATTGGCAAGGAACGTGATGAATTGCAGGTTTTCAACGTCATTTCTACCCGGAGCAAACAAGTTCACGCCTGTATTTGTCCCCAAGTTCCAGTTGCAATGCTTACCCGAACCATTCACGCCCTTGTACGGTTTTTCGTGTAACAGCACACGGAAGTTGTGACGGCGCGCTACCTTTTTCATCATCGACATCAACAGCACATT
>JGI24702J35022_10002771_pt1 | contig 10645 bp, 13 predicted proteins | sample TergutTh196P4_FD_35022 | JGI IMG/M metagenome (IMG submission 35022)
GCCGGCACCCGCCTCCGACCCGATAAATGCGAAAGCATCAGGTGACCTGACAGTGACGGAACTCAAGGTCTTAGACGCAATATCCGAGGGCATCCTTATTACGACCGATGAGATGGCCGAGGCCGTCGGGGTCACGAGCAGGACAATAAAAACGATAGTGTCGACGCTGAGGAAAAGAGGTCTGATAAAAAGGGCAGGGAGCAGAAGGTCCGGCAGATGGGTCCGGCTGTGATGTTCACGATCACATTATTTCACTATAACTTCACTATAACTTCACTATAACTTCACTATAACTTCACTATAACTTCACTATAACTTCACTATAACTTCACTATAACTTCACTATAACTTCACTATTGTCTTTGCGCACGGACCCTGTCGATGGAAACTTCCCGATCGGTCCGGCTCACGCCGGTCTTACGTCCCTTCAAGCCCGCCACCAGTTACAGCCAGTCTACTTAGAAAAAAATTCTATTGTTTTGAATCGGTGCTTTCGACGACCTCTGGTTTTCGATCTTTTGCCAAATATCTTTCATTTCGTGGGAAGCAAGATGCTGCTCCTTCTTTTGGGTTTTTATCAGGTTTTACTTAGAACGGTGTTGACTGAGAGCTAATGATTTCTTCCATCACGGAGTCAGAACTTTTTCCAATGTCTGGATTGACTCCTTTCACCTTGTCTTTTAGATTAAAGAGCCTCACTTCTGCATTGTGTAAAAGAATATCATACGCTAAAGGATACACATCGATGATGGGTTCTGATCTTGTTTTGCCTTTGGATTTGGGATTGACTTTCGAACCTATAACATAACATTCGATCTTCGACACGTCTCCTATTCTTCCTCCGTTTTGTAAATCGATAGCATAGTTCTTTGCCTGATCTTTTTCTTTTTCATTTATTGTCGAACCACCACGTTTGAGTTCGATTATCACTATTTTTTCAAATCCATCGGGTTGACCCTCGGTAAATTTATCCGCAGAATATGCTCCAATTGAAGATTCGGGAAGTAACACTATGTCGGGGCGGTTCGAATCGAATTTTGCTTTTTTACCGAAAGACTCTTTCAGAATCGTACTTATTGTCTTGTTGGAATGGAAAGAGCATGAATCAAATTCTGGACCAAAGATCCAAAGGTTGCTCGCAATTAAGGGATGTAGATGTTTGTATTCGAGTGTTTTCGAATCATTTACCATCTTCCTTAATTTATCAATTACATCTAGCCTGTAGTTAATTTCATCAAAGACCACTTTTAAATCATTAATTGTCCATTTACTGAGAATCTCATTCAGTTTATCAATTTCATCAGAGTCTATTGAGGCCAATTTATCTATCAGTGCGTATCGACTTGTACTATTTTCACAATTTGTGAAACCTTAACAACATTATTGAGCCCCTTGTCACCGATAGTTGGGTACGCGGAGAGTAGAGAGTCTACAACCTCTCCCAGCTTATCCTTAGATTGTGCGTTGAGTTTACGTATTTCAGTTAAATTGTGCTTGAACGCATCTTTTTTCATATCTCTTTTTGAGGCGTGGAAAACATCAGTTAAAGAATCCAGAATTTTGTCCCGTATTTTTGACATTAATGACTTTATATAGTCTGACTCGTTAAAACCGGTCCAATCGTCGTTAACATGATCTTTCAGATGATCCACGTCCACCGTCAGAAGGAGTTTGAACTCGTTACGACGAATGTCTATTTCATCTTCTATTAAATCCCAGCTCGGTTCTCCAACCACTCTTCTATTAATGCGAAAAACGATTCCCTTTGTTTTACGTATTTTATCTAGTTCATACCTTGAAATAGTTATTTTATTTCCATCAATATCGTATTCTTCAGTGCACATCGGATTCTTTGTTGGAAATTCTACTTCTATTTCATTGATCCATACTCGGAATTTGCGATTATCATAAAATTTCTCACATATCTTGTTCTTCAAGCCATCTGCGGATAAGAATGAGCGCATTCCTTCCTTTTTACAATAAACTCGTGTACCTTTGCCCCCTTTGGATCCATTATCTATGTGATCTATATTGAATGGTTTTTCAGACGATGGTTTCCCAATTGAGATTTCAAAGGTGTTTGTTTCCTCTCCCCTCCAAGTTTCTACATAGTATTTATCTGAAAAACAGAACATTCCAAATCTACCGATTCCTTGTCTTCCGAAGACATTTCTAGTGGTTCCGTCGCTCAGAGTTACTTTTAATCCTTGTTTTGTACGATCATAACTCGCTTCAGTCCAAACAGAATTAAAATCCTCGAAAGTCATTCCATTTCCATCATCTTTGATTTCGATACATCCCTCAGGATCGCCTACATCCGGCCATGTTATTCTGACTTCTTCGGAGGCGGCATCCCAACAATTAGCTATCATCTCTATTATCGCAATACTGGCATCGTTTTTGATCTTGCCAAGATATTTGTTTAGAAAATTTCCTGAATATTTCAATTCAAGTGTTTTGTGCTCTCCCAACATTATGCCATCACGTCTTGTCCTTTATGACTGTTGTAAGATATATTATTGACCCAAATCAAACGAAGGTTACCTCCTATTATGTAATGCGGATATGCCAGAGAAATAATGATACTCATAACGGCAGGGCCTACCAGCTAACTATCGACAGAATCATAGAACCGGACAGAATCAACACGGCACTCTGTTTGTACTAATCCCGTATCAAACCTTTTTTAACATTTATTCTAACTGAAAGGGATATTTTTTCAAATAAGGAAAGAGATATGAGATTACAGAGGATGATAGAAAAATGCCTGAGTTTGAAAATCAGCACTATGTTCCCAAAGGAATACTAAATAACTTTGGAAATATGAAAACGAAGGGTAAATATGAAGTGTGCATGATTGACATAATAAACGCCAAAGTAGGATTTAAGAGCACAGAATACGCGATGAACGCAAGGAACATCTATGACGTTAAAGATACGGACATTAAAATATTGGAAAAAAAGTTCAATACTGAAATAGAAGATCCAATGATGAAAATCGTTGAAAAATTGCTCAAAAAGACCGATGTAATAAGAATCACCCGACGCCAGTTGGCAATAATTAAAAAGTATATGCTTATTCAAATTTTTCGATCTCTGCCGAATAGAGAAGGCTATGCCAATCCTCCTGAGAGAGAGAAATTATTATCAGATTATAACATAAGAAAGGGTGAAAGCAAACTTGATTTCTGGAAACGGGAAATGATGACAATATTGAATTCCGATTGGGATTCACTCTTGGAGAGCAAAGACCTGATTTCGGTTAGGTTTCATGCGCGAACACTACACGGTGGTTTTTTAATGTTCTTTAGAACGAAGGAAGAGTTTGTAATAAACGATTCGGGGGTCGTATGTGAAAGAATTCATTTAGAAATTCCGGAACAAATTCGCGAAAATCTAATTGAGGGTGCGAATAAGATGATGGAGGAATCTTTCGGCATTAACGATCCTGACAATATTGCAAAGTATATGTCTGGATACAAAAGACCCTTTATCGACACGGGGATCTGGATGCCTTTATCTTCAAACTTTGCAATTGTCAACGTGAATCGAATTTTAAGACCTTATGTTATGGGCAATCTACCAATTCCGCACCCTTTTTCACAATCAAACCTGATAGGTCATCTTTCACTTCCAAAAACAACTTATGTGAACGAGACAAAAATATATGCCGATCTTGAAGACCAGATGAAGAATCATGAAACTAAGATATCAACACTGTCCGATGAAGAAGCATTTTCTTTAAAAAATATGCTAATGGACGAGGTGATTTTAAAAAATAAGAACGACAAGGATGCTTATGAGTATGAGGTTCGCAAAATAGGCGCATCTGAAACAAAATATTGGAATAGCCTGGTAATGAATGAAGTTCATCAATACTTGTGTTTCAAAACTCCGCAAAAAATAATTCCTGCAATAGAGGAGTACAATCAGTTGAAAGCCGAAGGAATGAAGGGTGTAAATCACGATTACAGGAGTTATGTGAGTCTATTAAAGACTTTAAAAAATACGTAAAATACATGTGTTGTTGGGCGAGAACTTAAACATAGATAGACTGTTCGGATTCATTTAACACGGTGATAAATAAATGAATTCCTACGAATCACCAGAGAATAAATTGGTCAAAGAAATATCATATATTATGAATGAACCCATTAATGCGAATAGAATCGAAACAATATATCACTATACATCACTGGTTTCATTTAAGAAAATTGCAAAGACCGAAAAAATGTTTTTAACTGACTTCAGATTCTTAAATGATGTAGAAGAACTTACCAATGCGATAAGTATCTTTGAAGACTGCGTAAAAAGATCCGAAGGGAAATATGAAGAAAAATTTGAAAGAATATTGGACGTGGATATACGCAGTATTTCAGGAATGACTGCCTATGTCTCTTCATATTCATCGGATCCGGATAATTTGCTTTTGTGGAAATATTATGCCAGAACTCCGAAAAACATGGGTTGTAACTTTAGCATCAACGTTGAAAAATATATAAGAAAGTTAAAATCCAAATTCATCACCATCCGCATAGGAAAGGTGATTTACGATGATGATAAAAAGAGAGAGATAATGGATAGACTTATAGGGGCGATATATGCCTCGTGGAAAAAAGGAAACACAATGATCTCCGATGAGAGATTCGCACTGATGATTTCTTTTTTTGTAAAAACCTATGGAATTTTCTTCAAAAACAGTGCCTTCAAAGACGAGAGGGAAGTAAGGGTTGTTAGATCCCTGCTCGACAATGAAGATGAAAATATTGAGTTTAGAATCAAGAATGGTGTGAGCATTCCTTACATCACAGCACCGATTCTTTATGACAAAGAAGAGCGTCTGAAAATGATATTAAATCCAAAAATGCAGAATGCAGATGCCGTTAAAATTAGCGTAATTAAATTTATGGAGAAAAAGGGATTCAAAAAGATCGATGTGGGAAAATCAAAGATACCGCTCAGATAAAGAACATGAATCACTTAATGCGTGACCGAGGATGGTCACAGCACAGCGCTGCTGACCATGAGGACGTGCCAGGTGAACATCATCAACCGGTGAGGATACGATGCCGGCGGTGCGGGCATAGCATACGGACGAACGGGCGGGCGCACACGCCTAAACGCTCTTTTTCATCTCTTCCTCAGCTTTCATCCTCTGCGCCGTTTCGTTGGTGTTTATCGTTTTGCGGAACACAAAGAAGCGCATGAACAAGAATTCAGTTATTCCGTTGATCAGCATCGTTCCGATGAACACCAGATATTCCAGATCGGGATGCGAGTCAACGAGGCTTGTGCCCCACAATATGGACAGCGGCGTGAACACCAGGTAATAGCAGAACACCTTTGACATCGCCACCGGTACGTTAGCAACCGATCTGAACGTGTACTTCCTGTTTATCGTAAAATTCCAAAGTACCGACAGCGTCAGCGAAATGAAGTAATTGATGCCGTACTCGCTCGTATCGCCCAACAGCCTCAGTTCTGTGAGAAGTATGAACGACAGTAATTGTATGAGACCGGCGGATATCGCTATCATCCAGTACTTCGCCACCATGAAAGCGTTCTCTCTCGGTGTGAACTCCGTCTGACCCTGAGGTTCCCCTTTCTTTTCTTTTTCCATGTGACCCGTGCCCGCAACGGCCGCGGGCCGTATGTGTGCACGAACCGCAAGACCGTATAAAAACGTTCATACCGTTCGAGTTCGCAACTCATGTCGCGGAAATGTCACGGGCATACGCCTGATAACAACAGAAAGACCTTTTTCTGGGTGTTCCCGCATATATACATGATGCGCTTAACATCTCCGTCGCGGAGTTGAAAAAAAATGAAGATATTCGCCACGTCAGACATACACGGCAACCGTACGATAATCGATAAGATCGAACATATTGCGTCACGCGCCGATATGATAGTCATTTGCGGCGACGTAGGCGGTAAAGAATTCCGCCGTGGAGATACTCTGAACGACGTGTCACTGCGCCAGAAAAAGGATGCGGACCATCTCGTGGACCGTATGAAAAAACTTTCCGTTCCTTTTCGGTTCATACTCGGGAACGACGACTGGTTCGAGCACGATGACGAACATCATCTGAAATACACGGAAAATATATCCGGGCACGATCTCGTTCCGTTTGAATTGGTTCCGATAACGCCGTTCAACACCAACCGCGAAGCGAACGAGAACAAAATAAGATATGAGCTCAGCAAGCTCACGGCCGACAGGAAAAGCATCATAGTTGCGCATGCGCCTCCGTACCGCTGCACCGATACGTTATACAACGGCGGGCACGCCGGAAGCCGCGCCGCAAGGGATTGGATAATTGACGTAAGACCGAGGATATGGCTGTGCGGCCATATACACGAGGACCACGGCGCCGGCCTGATAAATGATACGCTTGTTCTCAACTGCTCCTGCGACCACCTGAACGACGAGCTGCGCGGATGGATCATCGATCTTGATTCTCTGGAATATGAAAAGGTCATAATGTGAACCAGCGGCGGATGACACCTCCGTTCGCATCCTTTATGCCTTTTTTCGACGCCGGCGACCGAATGCTTTAACATCAGATGATACGCTGTGCGTACCATGACCGAATACAGGAGCGAAATAATGAAGGTGAACTGGAAGCTGTTCAAATCATCGATCACGGAGGAGGAGAGCAACGAGTTCGACAGGCTCATAAACAAAAGGGCGGCGGAAGGCTGGGAGCTTGTTGCCTATACGTTCATGGGCGGCGGATCGGGCGGCCTCGGCATCGATATGGGAAGGGGCATACTGATAACGTTCAAAAAAACCGAATACTGATACGGAGACGCAGAGAACATGCTGCCGGACATCTTAAGAGCGTGCAGGAATGATATGCCGGAGATATACGGACTGCAGAGGCTTGCTTTTTACGAGGTGGGCGTACGTTACAACGATCCGGATACGCCGCCGCTTCCGCAGACACTGGACGAATTCATTGACGAGTCGGAAGATCAGATATTCCTGAAAGCGGTCATTGACGGGAAGATAGTAGGCGCCGTGAGAGGCCGCCTTGACGGCGGTGTGTGCCGGATAAGCAAAGTTATGGTGCACCCTGACCATCAGAACCTGGGCATCGGGAGAAGTCTTATGAACGCCATCGAAAAAGAATTTAACGTCACGATATTCGAACTGAGAACGGGACATCTTGATGAGAAGAGCATATCGCTTTACGAACGGCTTGGTTACGTACTGACCGGTGAAAAGGAAAGGGTAACTGATACTTTCTGTTTCGTCCGCATGAGAAAGCAATGAAAAGAAGGGCGCTCTGACGGCGCCGGAGAAGCTGCCTGTTCCGTTCACGATGCAGAACGGAATTACAGTATCGCGTATCACTCATATTCGGACAGACTCTGCTGCGTGTTCCTGTGCGATCTTTTCGTAACATCTGTAACGGTCTCATTGCCGTTCGGGCGTCCGTAAATTATCGGCGAATCCGGATCGTGCGACGCCGTGCGCCGTAATGCGGTGCTTCGGTTTGACGTTGCGTAACAGTACGAACAGCCGTGCGCGCACGTGTTGTACGAACCGATATCGGCGCTTTCAGCGCATCCGCATTCGTTGCGTTGATTCGCGTCCTTCTCCGCATTTATCCGATGGCCTGTTATTCTTTCTATCAATTCACGGTCAATGCACGCTCCGTGCTTTATTCCGTATCCTGAAAGGTCAATACTTTCCGAGCATGTGAACACCGTTATATCATGTTCTTTTGCGACCTTCGAAAATCCGGATGCTGTTGTTCTCATTTCATCTTCCGTCATAGGTCTGAAAATTTTATCGATGTTCCTGTACATGTCGATAAAACTTACGAAACACCTTTCCGTATGATCCTGAAGGAGACCGCACATCTCCGCGAAACGTTCAATGTGCCAATCGACCGGGTGCTTATCGCTTATTATCACGGGATCGTACCTCCATACCGATCTTGTGACGCCTATCATTTCAGACATTCTGCGGAACGTTCTGATAAGTTCGTTCTTCGGAGGCAGATGAGGTTCGATATCTTTGCCGTAAGGTGTGAGGGTGAACTGCACGTAATAATGATAACCCATTTTATCCAGCTGTTCGAATCTCTCCGTCATTGCGGACGGGTCCTTCGTCCATAATACGATGCAGTCAACGTTCTCCGGCGTCAGTCCTATCCGTTTCAGACGGTTTGCGTTGTACGGATCGCGCACCAGAACGTAACCGTCCCTTAACCGGCTGATCAGCCATTCCGAATAGAATGCCGGAATATCGGTCCTTCGGCTTGCGCTTATTATCATATCGTTTACCGTCGCCGTCACAATATCTCTTTCAGTATCCGGACGGCGGTCCTGCAGAATTTCGGGCATTCGGTGTCAATGACGCCGCTTTCGCGTGCACGCTGCCTCTGCCCGTCGTCCCTGAGGTCCGCTCCCAGAAGTACCGGACAGTTCACGCTTCCGTGCTCCTTTTCGAACCTTTCGACAAATTCGTCACGTTTTGACAATACGATGCTCTTCTGCACAAGATCGTTCAGCTCGCAGTTACCGTGTTTCATCCCGATGACGATGAACGCTCCCGTCACGGCGCCGCATACGCTTCCCAGAAGCATCCCGGAGCCGAAGCATGATGCTATCTTATACGATTCGTCCTTCGTTATTCCGAGATCGTCTGCAAATTCCGCCAGCACCATCATGGAACAGTCTATCCCCTCGCCGAACTTGCGAATAACGTAATCGTCCGTCAGCATGTATGATACGAATACGGACGCAGTATTTCATTCTCTTCTTCCCCTGCCGACCAAACATATATCAATGATGGACGATACATATTGTCGGTGACCTTATGGACGAAGTTATCAAATTCCTGAAAGAGAACAAAGTTATGAATTTGGCCACGTGCTACAGCGACAGACCGCGCTCGTCGATAATGGAATATATCATGGTCGGTGATTCCCTGATCTTTGCCACCGACCCGGAATCGATAAAAGGAAAGAATCTTGCCAAGAACCCGAGGGTCAGCCTTACCGTGGGCGGCATGCCGGTGTTCCTTGCAATAGACGGAAGCGTGATGTACGCGGGACCGAAGGAGGTCGACGAGTACAATAAGGAACTGCTGATCAGATATCCTGAGTTCAAAGAGATGATGGAATCCGGCGCGATGAAGCTGAAGCATTTCCGCGTGGTATTCGAAACGGCGTACTATTCCGAGGGAATGGGGCCAGCCAAAATAATACAGATGGGGAACTGATCGATTTCCCATCTTTCAACAATTTCCGACTTAGGTGGAAAGTAATTATATAAGAGATTGCATGCAACGGATGCAATGCCCGCAGAGATCACGTCCGACCTTTTGTTCAGCGCCTTGGTCATCGTCGCGCTGTTCCTCATCATACTTTCGGCGCCGACGATAATACTCGCCGTGAGAGCGTCATCGAAGCTGCTGACAAGGTACAGGATCCTCAGGTCCGTTGATGAGCTGGAAGAGGGAATGGTGTCGAAACAGATGCTGGAAGAATGGAATTCCGTTAACAGTCCGCTTAATTACACCGCGATACTGAGCGACGAGATAGAACGTCTGGGAACGCTGAGGCAGGCGATGCTTCATTCTGAAATTGCCATCGCCATACTGATATTCCTTGCGCTGTATCCCGGATATGAGACCGATGTCCTGATCGCCGTGATAGCCGTGGTCGTCGCCGTTCTCCTTGTGATCATATACGGCATACGCAACTTAAGAGGATACATACGCGAGTACGTGAACGCGCTGGAAGAGATGGACGTGAACGGTGACGAAGCGGTCTCAAGAATATACGGATGAGCAGGAAAATGTTTTTACCGTGACGCATATGCACATATATGGCAAAGGTAACGTTACACACGAACGCCGGCGACATTGTTATCTCGTTATACGATGATATGCCGGTGACCGCCGGCAATTTTAAAGAACTGGCGGAGAAAGGATTCTATGACGGCACTGTATTTCACCGTGTCATCGATAAGTTCATGATACAGGGCGGATGCCCGGACGGCAACGGGACCGGAGGCCCCGGTTACTGCATTAAAGATGAATTCGTCAAAGGCCGTTCCAATGTGCGCGGGACCATATCGATGGCTAACACCGGCCGGCCGAACTCCGGAGGCAGTCAGTTCTTCATCAATCTCGTTGATAACAAATACCTTGACTGGGATGATACGCGGACACCAAGCGCGCATCCGGTGTTCGGTATCGTCACAGAAGGGATGGACGTCGTTGACGCCATCAGTAAAAAAAGAACGGGAAGGAATGACAGACCCGTTGAGGACGTTATCATAAATAAGGCGGAGGTTACGGAATGACAAGACATGTTATAGAAGCATTGGGCGTATCGCGCATTGTGATCGAAGACGGCAAAGTTACGGAGGTAGGCGAGCCGAAGGTGAAGTACTGCCCGCTGTTCGATAAATACCGCAACATACACGATTTTAATGAGGATACGATAAAGGAGAATGTCGAGTACCGCATATCGCACTTCGGCATGTGTACCTCGTCGCGTCAGATAAGGATGCGCGACTTCGTAAGCTTTGGTATTTCCGAGCTGCTGAGCATGGCGCTTCAGAACGGTACGATAGACGCCGCCGTCATTGTTTCCGACGGGACGGGCACGTGCGTCATTGA
>JGI24702J35022_10002772_pt1 | contig 10637 bp, 8 predicted proteins | sample TergutTh196P4_FD_35022 | JGI IMG/M metagenome (IMG submission 35022)
CATGGTTAATGGCCAATGGGTATGAGCATTTTACCGACACCCTCTCACAGGCATTTCCCCATCAGCATCAAAATCTCAAACAGTATACCGCTTTGTTGAAAAATGCAAGCGCCCATCTCTTTGATGCCTTTTTGCCGCCAAACAAGGACGATATCTATTCCACTTCTTTGTTTACCCGATCGGCATATCAATTTCTAAACGAAACAATCGATGATCCGTTGCTTCGCAAAGTCCTTTCAGGTACATCTTTGAAGATGGAACTCAATGCCGCCAAACTGCCATTATATGTTTTTGCGCAAATCAACAGCTCTTTTATCGAAAGCGCCTGGCGCTTGAAGGGAGGGGGAGGACAAATTGCCGAAAAACTGACACGACAGATTCAAGCCATGGGTGGCGAAGTTCGTACATGTGCCAAGGTGACACGGTTGAAGGAACAAAACGGCCGGTTATCTATCGTCGAAGTGAATCACGTCGAACAGTTATATGCCCAATGGGTCATATCAAGTGCCCATCCGGCTTATACCTTATCATTGGTCGACGAAACAAAGTTTCTTCGCCGTATCTACCGGAAAAGGATTGCTATGTTGCCGAATACATACGGATTTTTTACAGCCCATATACGCCTTAAACCTGCCAGTCTGCCCTATCAAAACAGGAATATATTTATCCATACGGAAAATGCAGATTTGTGGCGCTACAAACAAGGCGATCCATTGTCAAGTGTTTTAGTCAGTTATTATGTACCCGAATCAAACGAACAACCGTATGCCCACGGCATCGATCTGCTTACACCCATGCACTGGAGTGATGTCGAACAATGGAGAGATAAACCTGCAGGCAAGCGGGGAGAAGATTATACAGTCATGAAAACGGCTCAAACAGAAGCATGTATCAAGTTGGTTTCTATACATTTACCAAGTCTCAAAGACAACGTGGAAAAGGTATATACAAGCACCCCGCTATCGTATCAATCATACACAAACACCATGGAAGGCTCAGCTTTTGGCATCCAAAAAGACTATGCACATCCCATGTACACCATACTTCCCCCGCGTACCCCCATTCCCAACCTGCTTTTGACAGGACAAAGCCTGAACCTCCATGGCCTGCTTGGCGTTTCGGCCACCTCCTTTTTTACCTGCGCCGAGATTCTGGGAATGGAAATAATTCAAAGAGAATTACATATATAGTTATTATCTGCGTAAATTTGCGTTTTTTGTGTCATTTGCGTTCTCTTATGACTTCCTCGTTATAGGATGCCATCTTCCCCCTCTCTTTCGGAGAGGGGGTTAGGGGGTGAGGTTCTTCCCCCTCTCTTTCGGAGAGGGGGTTAGGGGGTGGTGTCCTCCTCCTCTTTAATTTTCAAAGCGCCGGGAATGCCGGGGATGGATTTCATAATGTCGGTTACCGGTGCAATTGACGCGACCAACCCTGTGAGCAAGTTAGTCAGTGTATTTCCCTGTGATGTATCCATCACATTGACATTACCGAGACTAATCTTTTCAAATGCTTTAACCTGTTCGGCAGCAATCTCTTTCCACTGTTCAACCATCTTCCATTGGATAGCCACTTGCGGATTGTTTTCCGCAACACGAACCATCGCTTCGAATCCTTCGGCCTGAGCCAGTAACGATGCTTTTTCTGCAGCGGCTTTAGCTAAGCCTTGCTGTTCGATTACTTTGGCATGTGCAAGTCCTTCGGCAGAGATGGCTTCGCCTTTCCCGCGTCCTTCGGCGGCAATGGCATCAGCCCGACCCTGCGCTTCGAGACGTTGCTGATTGGCATTTGCTTCGGCCTCTTTTTCGAGTTTCAGTTGATAGGCCTGGGCGTCGATCAGTTTCTGTTGCTTGGCAATTTCCGACGGAACGATCCGTTCGGCGTTCAATGCGGCTTCGGTACGTTTGGCGCGGGCTTCTTCAGCTTCTTTGCGTGCCATTTCCTTGTTGCGTTCAATTTCAGCCAANGCCCTTTCTTCAGCCGACNNNGCCAGACTCTGCGATTGGGCTTTNATCACCTCCAATTCGGCATTGGAAACGGTTATNTTCTTTCTTGCTTCGATTTCGCCGATACGNGCCTGTGAATCGAATTGNGCAATATTGATATCCCTGTCCTTTTGNGCCTCCGCNACTNTTGANTCCCTGTCGGATTCGGCCTGTGCGACCGAGATACTTTGCTCGCGTTGGGCATTGGCAATGGCGATCAACTCTTCCTTTTTGGTATTGGCAACGGTNGCATTTTTNATTTTCAACTGTTCGGCCACTTTCGTTTCGCCTTCGCGTTCGGCAGTAGCGATTTCCACATTAGCCTGGTTGATGGCTTTGGCCTGGTCTTTTTTACCCAACGCCACGATATATCCGGCTTCGTCGCGAATATCAGTAATGTTGATATTGATCAGGTACAAACCGATCTTACGCAGTTCGGTGTCTATCAGCCCTTTTGCCTTGAGCAGAAATTCGTCGCGGTCGGCATTCAGTTTTTCGATGGTCATGTCGGCGATAATCGTACGCATCTGACCATACACAATGTCTTTCACCAATTCTTCTATCTCCTTATGTCCCAAGCCTAAAATCCTTTCTGCCGCAGCCTGCATGACATCAGGTTCGGTACTGATACCCACCGTTACGGTGGTAGGTACATCGACACGAATGTTTTGCGACGATAACGCCTTTTGCAGATTACATTCGAATTGAAGCGGTTTCAACGTCATGTAAGCATAACCCTGCAAAACAGGTATCACAAAGGCTGCTCCGCCCTGAATGCAACGCGAAGATTTGTTCCCTCCCGTTTTTCCGTAAATCACTAATATTTCGTCAGATTTGCATCTTCTGAACCGCGATAAAATCCCCATGATGGTCAGGAAACATAAAACCACCAATACGCCGATAAGTGTAAATAAGTCCATAATTATTTGATATTTAAAGATTTATATAATTTAAAGATTTAAGAATTCACATCATACAATAAAGTCGGTCGGATAGACAGCGTGCCGTGTACCTGAAACCTTGATTTTCTGTCCTTTTTCAAAATGGATATCTTCATCACATTTCAGTGTGACCGTCACCGGACGTCCTTCGAGTGTGATAAACACCTCACCTGTCTTGGATTCATCGTTCCAGAAATACACTTCGGCATCCATATCGTTGATGTCTTTCGTGTATTTAATGCTCTGTTGCAGTTTGACAAAAAGCATCTTATAAAGGTAATATAGCACAAGTACGAATACAATTCCCGTCACGATGCCGATCGTGGCCGACACAAACGATAATTCNCCCATCAAGGTCAACGTCAACGAAAAACCTATGGTAAAGTGCAACAACCCCTTAAATGAAATCACATCGCTCAACAAAAAGCCGGATCCCACATCCGTATCGGCATCCAAATCCATCTCCCCGAAAATCAGAGAAGCTATCGTGGTCAACAAAAACAACCCCGACGAAACGATCAAAACAATTACCCACCAGTCCATATAATTAATTTTTAGCATATAATTCGCAAAAATAATAATTTTTTTCAAAAAATACTGAAATAACAAAAAGTAATATCCCCATGACATAACTAAATTAAGGAATTTCATTATATTTGTCGCACAAAATGATTTGAACAACATGAAGAACTTATTTTTTGCGATTTTTGTCGGGCTGCTTTTTACTGGTTGCAGTGGCATGGAAAAAGGGTACGCTGAAGAATTATGGGCGTTGCGGGCTGATAGCAGTAGCAGGTCACTGATAGCCAATTTCTGGAATACTANCCATTTATATTTTAATGAGACATCGGACGCTGAGAGCTGGGGAAATCATTACTGGCCACAGGCACATGCGTTGGATGTGTTGGTAGACGCCTATTTACGGTCAGGCGACGACTTTTACAGGGCTTATTTCGCTCAGTGGCTTGAAGGTGTTCATCGGGCTAACGGAGATAAATGGGCGAATAACTACATTGACGATATGGAATGGATCGGATTAGCTGCGCTACGCGCCTATCAGGCTACCGGTATTGAAGGTTTTCTGACTGCATGTAATGAAGTTTGGGACGGAACGGTGGACGATATGGAAGATCGAAACGCTGCTTTTGGCATCAAACGGGCATGGACTGATGCAGGAGGGGGAGGTGTTTTTTGGGAATCGCGCCGAAACAGGCATAGCAAGAATGCCTGTTCCAATGGCCCCGCCTCAATACTTGCTGCACACTTGTATCAGGCGTTTGGCGACAAAGAGAATTTAGCGTGGGCTCAAAGAATCTATGCTTGGGAAAAACAAACCCTGTTCAATCCCGAAACAGGAGCCGTCAGCGACAACCTGAATACCGAAAGAGGGATGACAAATACAAGGGTATACACTTACAATCAGGGTACATTTATTGGCGCTGCGGTCGAGCTATACAACATGACCGGTGAAAAAATGTATATCGACGACGCCATAAAAGCCGCCGACTATACGATAAATTCCATGATCAATACCGAAGATTCGTTGCTCAAAAGGGAAGGTTCAGGCGACGGAGGTCTGTTTAAAGGCATTTTTATCCGTTACTTTACACAACTAATCCTATCGGACGGCATCAGTAACGATGTTCGCGATCGCTATATCGATTTCATGAAACACAATGCCGAAACATTGTGGGTCGAAGGAGCCAATAAAGAAAAGATAATGTTCGGTCCCTATTGGAAAACACCCCCCGACGACAATACGGGACATACCGAACACCTAAGCGGATGTATGCTTATCGAAGCCATGGCGTTGTTGGGTAAGCAAGGGTTTTTGTGATGCCGGATGATATCGTTCCTTATTAACTCTTCCGAAACAGGCAACAAACTTGTGCTTAGAAATACAGGCAACGCATGAAAGATCTGTATAGGAAAAATAAAAGAACCTCTATTTGAAATAGAAGTTAGACCTATTAATCCTCTATTTGAAAAAGAAGTTGTATCTTTGCCGAAAAAATTTATGAATAAAGAAATACTGAAAAGAGTTATTGCCGACCAGGATTATTATTTCGAACAGGCCAAAGAAAGCATCAAACGGGAATTTGCGGATAACTTCCTTGTTTCGCCTGAAATAGTGATAATCTCAGGCATTCGTCGTTGTGGGAAATCGACGTTACTGCAACAAATTCGAGCTAAACAAACCGAAAAAGATTACTACATAAACTTTGACGATGAGCGTTTGGTAAGTTTCAAGGTGGAAGATTTTCAAATGCTTTTGGAGGTTTTATACGAACTTTTCGGCGCACAAAAAACGTTTTATTTCGATGAAATTCAGAATGTAGATCAATGGGAACGGTTTGTTCGCCGCTTACACGACACAGGAAATAAAATTTATATCACCGGTTCAAATGCCCGAATGTTGAGCAGAGAACTTGGTACGCACCTCACGGGTAGATACCTTTCATGTGAACTTTATCCGTTCTCTTTCAAAGAATTCATTTTATTTAAGAATCCGGATTTATTAAACCAAAACTTTTATAAAACGAATGTTAAGGCAGATATATTGGCGCTTTTCCACGAATATTTTAACAACGGAGGTTTCCCGAGTTTTGTAAAAACAGGCGACGAATTGGCATTAAAAACATTGTTTGAAAACATTCTTTATCGGGATATTATGGTGCGAAATAAAATCACTAACGAAAAGGAAATGAAAGAATTAATTTCTTATCTTGCAGGAAATTACGCCCGACTTTCGACAAATAGCGAATTGACAAATATTATCGGCGTCAAAAATCCTTCTACGGTAAAGAATTATCTTGGGTTTCTAACAGACAGTTACTTAGCGTTTCAAATCGGTAAGTACGATTATTCGGTTTCAAAGCAACTGTTGAATCCCAAAAAATCGTATTTCATTGACAATGGTCTTGTTCGTCGTATCGGTTTCAGTTTTTCCGCTGATTTAGGGCATTTGCTTGAAAATCTTGTTTTTATCGAACTTATGCGGCGTGGCAAAACGGTTTATTATCATAAAAATGGACAGGAATGTGATTTTGTATTAGTCACAAATAAAACTATAACAACAGCAATCCAGGTAACTTATGCGATGCCAAATGAAAAATCAAGAAAACGGGAAATTGACGGTTTGTTAGATGCAATGAACGTTTACAAATTACATTCAGGATTGATAATTACGGACGATACAGAAGAAGAAATTATGGTAAATGATAAAAAAATCTCAATCACCCCTGCCTGGAAATGGATATTAGAGAAAAGTAGTTGAAAAATTATTAACATACTCAATAATAAAATGTATATGAAATCATTAGTAAAAACGAAAGCGATACTGTTATTCGCTTGTATGGCAGTTTTTTTGAACGCTTGCGGGTCGCGCCAAGCCGAAGGTGGATCCGGGGTAGGAATATTTGAAGGTACAAGTAACATTGGCGAACCAAAATTGATTGGAAGTGCGAACTATGATGTTGCTGCACAGACCTACACACTATCCGGAGGCGGTATAAACGTGTGGGGTGGATTTGACCAGCATTTTTATGCGTGGAAAAAAGTGAAAGGGGATTTCTCCATGACAACGAAAGTGGCTTTTGAAGGGAAAGGCGTTAATGCACATCGGAAAATTGGCATTATGATTCGTGAAGCACTTACCGGAGAATCAAGATGTGCCCATATTTCCATCCATGGTGATGGTTTGACTTCGCTTCAATACCGGGCGGAAGAGGGCGGACAAACTGTTGAAATAGTAGGTCCGCCCAACGGCAACTATATTACGCTGGAAAAGATGGGTAACAAAATCCGGATGAGAACAGCTACCGATGTGAAACCGGAAACCGTAACCGCTGAACTCGAAATGGATTTCGCTGGCGATTTTTATGTAGGACTTTTTATCTGTTCACACGAAGACGATGTGATTGAAACAGCGTATTTTACCAACGTAGAATTCAAGAAACTATAACCGAAGCGTTTGCTCCGAAAATGGTTGTGACTACTCCAACCACTTTTTTATGGTCTCTATCACAAGCTGTTGTAAATCATCCGGCAGTCGCCTGATATTGGCGCTATGATTTCCTTTGGGCACGTATGCAACGATGATATTCTTTTTATTCTTCATGTCCACCGAAACATCGGCTGCCGTAGCCGACCACGGATCAAATTCTCCGTAAATAAATACCATATGCGGGTCTTCCTTTTCGAGGTAGGCGCATATCTTATTGAAGAGTGTCTTATCNAACGACACATCGGCATCTTTCGGAACGACCAATTTTTTCAGATAGCCCTTATCGCTCGTGATGGTCAGGTAAGCGNCAAACGGTGTCAGGTCGTATCCGTAATACCCTAACTCCCTTTCAGCTTGCACGAAAAAAGACTCAATCGAACTCCCATCCTGGAAGTACGTTGGCGAACTGACGGCAATAAATTGTTTGAAAAGTTCCTCGTCGGATGATGTGAGGGCGGGAATCTGTTCGACAGGTGTTCCATATTGCCAGTGGGCATACGAATATTCCAATACGCTAAAATCATAGATCTCATCCAACGAGGCGCGGAATTGAAAATTTCTTTCTTTACAGTGGGCGGCAAACAGGGGCATTAACCGGCTACGGCGTTTGAGCAGCTCAAGTTGGAAATTTTGGATGATTGCACGATCTTCGGGCGTACCGACTATTTCGNGCAGGAATATCTCGTGTCTCCCGTCTTCCACATCACGGCATAAAGGCCCTACGTACGGGACGGCTATGTCCATATCGCCGGGGAAAAACGTGCAGTAGATCATGGTTGTTTGGCCGCCTTTGCTTACACCGGTGGCTATCCATTTTTCAGGATAGACCGTTTTCAAGGCGGTATATATATGGTGTAAGTCGTTGGCTGAGTTTTCGGCTGTCAGGAATTCCCAATTCCGCGGCGTGGGTGTGGATTCTAAAAAGTAACGGTGTTCGACGACAATCAGGTTCGTTTGAAAGAGGTCAGCCAATTCATTGGAACGTGTAGGGCCTGCTGCTCCTGCCGCCCCGTAGCCTTCGGTCACAAACACTGTCGGACGGTCAAAACCGCGATGCGAAATAAAGACACGCTGTTTGAAAACGCCTTTTGACGGGTCGTTAGGGTCGAGCGGCTGTTCGAAGAAAAACACACATTTATCCTCGAATTGATCGGTCGGCAACACCGTCAGATTGCTCACTCCCTTGAGATGTGCAATCCGGTCGATAAATGATGGTTCTGTATTGATTGTTTGCGGGTTATCATTCCCTGCATAAGAAAACGTTGCCGTATAAATATTCAATACCAAACAAAACGCTGCAACTAAAAATAAGGTTCTTTTATTCATATTGGTTAAATTTGGGAGGGTAAAAAAAGTCTCTTATTAATTATCAATATTTTTCGAAAAGTTGCCATTTGTCAACGAATGTCAATTTCTGCGTTCCCGTGACAAAGGTGTCATCCATTCCAACTGTAATTCGATGTTTTTTGCTAACTGATAGTTCTTCACATGATTCGCCACTTTTTCACCGATAATTTCAATTTTGTTGATGTCAAATTGTCCAAATCCGGCATCGGCACAGAAATTCAAATATCCAATATATGCCGGATCAATTCCCATCAATTCAACGCCAATGCGATCAACGGCCATCCAATCCAAACCGGCAACACATACCCTGTGGTCAACCACGGTTCCATTGACTGGACCCTGCCCTTCCATTCCATCGTAACCATCAATAAACCCTAAATCGGGCCGAATGCTTTGTGCGATGGTGAAAAGGTTATAATTGAGCGCCCTGGTACCCGTAAATCCGCTACCATGTACAAGCATTTTATCACTTTTTACTCCTGTGGGATTATTTCTTCCTAAAATAAAACCTGCATCTTTGATAGGCGCTCCAACTGCAACATTCTTTAATGTATAGGTGCCAAAAACAAAGTTATGCGTTTTCAATCGAGTTACAGACATGATAAAATTATTGCGATCCATCAATAATGAAGACACCCTAACAGGCTGTGGCTTTACAGTCAATTCATTAAGTAAGTAAAGGAGTTGAATTGGTGTTTCATCTAAATCAATCAGTTTTACGTTGTATTTTTCGGCAACCGGAATAAATCCAAAGTTGTCGTATGCAACCATGGTAGGACCATCCGCTGTAGATTCAGCGATGACAACATCGTCTAATTTTTTTATTGATTTGTAAAATTCCAAAATCCCTTCCATTGTCTCTTTATGCGTGGCACACAATTGGATAGATGGATCTACAAAATTAGGCTTGATGATGATACGTTTTTTCCCTATGGCTTGTATGATTTCATTTGAGAAAGGTTGTAAAGCCCGAAATGCCATATCTGCACGATCGGAACCTGTAACAAGCGAAACACGAGAATTTGTTTGTAACGTGTTTTTGGTTTGCGCATCCCAAATATCCCAGGCATGAACAGGGATGGATGCAGCAGCAATACCGCCAAATAGTGAGGTTCTGATAAAATCCCTCCGATGTAACTTGATCATAATATTTATGGGTTAGTAATAATAAATGTTGTACAAATAATAAAAAATTGTGATTATTGTGGAGTTAAGATTTAAACCTTAAATTGTTTTTTTAATTTGATTATTAATCTGTCAATCAGGCTGATACTTCCTTTTTTGATGGAGAAGTAAGGCGTTTGGATTGCGCCGAACTCGCGGAAAAACCGTTCCACACCCACAAGCATGGAGCCTTCCAAGTCGAAGACATCCGAATAATCGGCTGCAAATTGAATGGCTTCCCATAAGACAAGGCTATGGGCACAGGAATGTCGAAATTCCGGATTGCCGCCGCCTGCCAGATACAAGGCTGATTGTTTTTGCCGGACAATAAATGCGACTGCATGTAATCGTCCTTGCGGGTCGTAACCGCCCCAGAGTTCGCCCTGATTTCTCTGACGGCATACCTCTATTAACCTGCGCAGGACATTGGTGTCTTGTGTGTTCTTGATATGCTGACGTTCAAATGTTTGTGCATAGACTTGCATGAAATCATCTATGGGGATGTCTTGTTTGACCGTGATTTGAAACTGTTCTTTTGCTTTTTTAATATTCCTGCGCATATTCCGACTCATATTTTCCCACAGCCGATCGGGATTTGTTAAGTCTTTCAACAGGTATGTATAGCGGGTGGTTTGTGTATAATTGTTCCAGTAAAACGGCAACCAGTCCGTAAAATCATAGTGGAAGTTTTGCCAAAAACTTTTAAATGGTTTGAGTTGTTCGATGATTTGGTTACATAGTGACTGTCGTTGTTCTTGTGCAGTTATATGTTTGGTATCTGCCGAATGAGGTGAAAACCATATTCCCATTGTCTGGGTATAAAAAGGCATGGTAATAATATGGGGAAGAGGTAGAAAGTAAGGGAGGGCAGCCTGAATATGATCATTTTCCTGGATCAGGATAACCCCCCAATTATCTGCTCCGCAAACAGCATCCAACCACCAGTCGCGGGAAAAGACGGGAATGCTTTCTTCTGTTTGACAGAGTTTACGGTAAACTTCTTTAGACATGATACGAATAACCGAATAACCGAATAACTGAATAACTGAAAATAACGTGGTTTTCAATTATTCAATTATTCATACTAACTTTCTGTTATTTTTTTAATGCGGCAAAAATCAATCCTTCCAATTCATCAGCCAATTCGGGATTGTCGTTGATGCATTGTTTGGCTGCATCGCGTCCTTGTCCGAGTTT
>JGI24702J35022_10002773_pt1 | contig 10636 bp, 11 predicted proteins | sample TergutTh196P4_FD_35022 | JGI IMG/M metagenome (IMG submission 35022)
AAAACTAGCCGTCTTACATGCTAACTACTAAATATGTAATAAGCAACCGTCACTCAAGTAATAATTACAGAGTCTAAAATATAAAAATAACAGTGTTACATGCTAACTACCTAGTAGATAACAACGCTGCATATAGATATCATACAGTAACGCATCCAAAAATATAAAAAGAGACAGTAATTTATAGTAACTATAATCCAAAGATACATAAGAACCTTCATCCAAATCATTAACCTAAAATCCTACAACCTAATTCAAAAATTTTAGAAAAAAATACACAGAAACTATGGTAACTAGAATGTGCTCAGCAACATACAAAATAAACAATACCACCAACAATAGCCCACTGGTTAGTAATTCTCTTATAACAAACAACCTACTATCACAATTCTAACTACCAAAAATCTGAAATTCGATGTAAAAATTTTAGAAAAATAAAGAATTTTCTCACAAGCCATCAAGAACGTCGTACAGCCCCCATACGCCACAAGCAAGCAAGATCACACAAACACACATATAAACATGCAACATGCAAGAGCAGGCACACAAACAGCCTTTAAAGCGATTTTGAGAATCTTTCAAGATTTCATCGGAATTTCACTCCACTAAAGTTGTATATGGTATAGAGAAAAAGAATTTTATTCCCGAAGGTAGGTAATTAGCAACTAATTACTAGCTACTAACATAAGGCACCTATGACATGAAGCACTCAAGGCACACAGTTTTCACAGTTATCCTACTGTGCACTATTTGTTATGCAACAACTACTTACGCACAAGTAACAGCACAACCATATAAGCTGACACTTACTACGGCTGCTGCTAACAACGTGCAACAAGTAGGACAGTTAGGTGTAATCACATTAACACCTACAACTCCGAACGATGAAACGACCGTAGTTCCTACAATTACATCAACAAAATGGTACTTGTATAAGTTGGCAAATCCAGACGCACCGAATAATTATTCGTATGCAATAGATACAAGTGAAAGAATCATTTATTTTTCTTCTACGGAGGAAACAAATTTTATAGCTGGCGTGGTTTATTCTGCTGATGTTGCTACTGAGTGTGATCCTACTACAGGAGAGTGCAGTTACAGTACAGAATTGTATCATGCAACGTTGATGTTTAGTACAAGAAATCCTATACCGCCTGATCCACAACCCGATCCACCGAATCCAAATCCAACACCTAACCCGCAACCAGACCCAAATCCACCGACGCCGCCTACTCCAAGTTCAATTAGTAAGTTATACACACAATATAACACATTACTAACACCAAATGATAAGAAAGCTATTAACGCAGTTACTACAGAGTATGTAGCTTCCATACAAGACTCGTCCTTAACTTATAATCAACTGGTTAGTGGATGGAACATGGAGGTTTATTACTATGTAAGAGCCGCAAATGAAGGTACTAGCGACCAATATGGCAAGTTAATGCAGGCTTTTTCAGATAAATTTGTCAGTACAGTAACTACTTTAGACGTTTTTAAGGCAAATGTTAGCGAGTTGGGCGAAATTAATAAGCAACATACGGTGAAAGCATTGCCAGATACTGGAGAAGAAGCTACTTCAGAGATAGATAAAGCACTAGATAATGATGATACGTCAGAAATTAATAGCACGCCAGTAGTTACACCTAGAAGCAATCTCCCTAATATACAAACAAGGCAACCAACAAGGCAAGTAACACCTACGAGAAGGAGTTTTTAACATGACAGAGCACAACAATACGCCAGAGTCAGTAAATAACCCTTCAGATAGACAGAATAATCCTACTCCAACCACTCCAAGAGTGGTAGTTAGAGGTAATAATGACATCACAAGCAGGATAATTACTGATATTGACTATGTTCCGGCATTGAAAAGGAACTTGAAGCCTAGTAATTACACACAAGAATTGACAAATCCTGCGTATGGATTGCTAGAAGTAGATGAAGCATCTCAGTATCAGTTCGATGAATTACTTGAGTCAGCGGTTAGTATAAAAACGATAGGTGTAGGTAGCTCACAAGAGAATCTCAAGCAAGACGCACGAGTAATTAAGTTCGATGATGACTTTTTACAGGCACTTGTAGAGCTTGGTAAGTACAATGAGGCACTATGGCAGCCTAAAGCAGGGAATCCTACCTGTTGTTCATGGCACTGGATAGTAGCAAAGAATGATAATTTGCCAGAATATACGCAGAATAGACTGGTAATTAGTCAAGGAAACGTAGGTTCGTGCTCTGGGCAAGCGGCGACTAATGCGGCACAATTAACTAAACTGGTTCGTCGAGCATTTGGAATAGAATCTAAATATGAGGCAGTGAATCGTATAGCTACATGGTATGCTAGTAAGAATAATAGCATGATTGGTGGGCAGGTTCTCAGCTACATGATGGAATACATGGTTTCGATGGGTATGTTTCTTGAATCATGGGTAGGCACATCGATTTCTACGGCTCCAACTAAGTACAAAGACTTCAGAAATGAGGCAAAAGAGTTCCAATGTTACGCATGTCCTATAAAGTGGGAGTCAACAGCGCAAGTAGCTAGGGTGATAATGTTAGCTTGTAAGGCGGGATTCGCAGTTTCTGTAGGCAATACACGGTGGCCGGTGAATAAGAACCAGCAGGCTAAGGGGCCAGCGAGGGCGGTATTTAGCGGTGGTGGAGGACACGCAACGGGTGTATGTGACTGGCGGCCAAAAACTGTATATAAGGACGGATTTGTTTTTCCTGAAGCGGTGTTCTTTAATAACTCGCATGGTGATAAATATACAGGTAAAAGCGATGATTTTGAGCCTAAGTATGGTGTCTGGCTAACAGAACCAGACGTGGTTAGTTATTTAGGGACTGCTAAGAACTTTGGTAGTCCTATAATTTATATGAGTGAAGTAACATTGGCGAATGCACCAACACTTAATTTAGAGAACGTTTATAAATATCAGGTGCCAAATGGAATTGAGATAGCAGTTTAATTAATATTGGAATAGTGGGGACACACTATGTCGGACTTTTTTATTTATCCTCCACTAACAGCCTGCTATTCCTTTTTGGTACTAGCACAAGTTAATGAAACACAAGTAAAAACTTCAATACTAGAAGAAGTGGTTAAGAATGGAATCTTTGCCTGTATAGCACTGGCACTGGCTTATATAGTAATGTTGATGGCTAAGTCAATTAATAAAGAAAAAGATGAACGTATTAAGCGGTTAGAAGAAAAAAATGACCGGTTACAAACATCGTTAGATGACTTACTGAAAGAGATGGCGAGAGGCAGATGATTTTACTTGCTAGTATTCCGAATTATATAATTGCTATAATCCACATGACCGTAGCTGTTACTATCGTAACGTTAGTATGGTTAGTGGTTATGATGCACAAATATCAGGCGAAGATAGATAGGGTAGTGAATTTACAAGAGAGAAATTATAATACTGTCAATGAAATAACAAAGCGACTTGGTGACAATTACACTGTATTGGTTAATCTTATAGATGATAATGGTGGGAGTGAAGTGTCAATAGATGACGATGTAGCTTTAACAGCAGATGATGATATTTTTATAAAAGAGATTAGTGAAGATACTTGCATAGAAGCACCTGTAGTAGATAATGAAGACAACTGTGACAAATAATGTTTAAAAACCTGGAGACTACTTGGAAGTAGATACAGCCAGATAATACTAGCTTTGGTAGCTAGATAATTGCTTAACAAGGACTGCTGTGCGGATTAAACTCGAAAAGTGTATTTCGATTAAGTACAACAGATGAGTGATTAGTTTCTGGATCGAAAGGATTTAGAATGACGGATTTTGTCACAGACAAACAACGACAAAAGCAATGGGAAGATGAGCATGAAGCTATAGGACAAAGTGGTACAGATGATTCTGCTAGTGAGTCTGAATGTGAGTGTGAGTCTGAAAGTGAAGCTAATGCCGTTGTAAACAATCATTATCACGAGAAAGGTGGTCACGGAATGTACGGTTACAATTACGGGTGCGGGATTCCAGCGGTCATGCCAGTAACTACTGGTGGTTGCTGTGGTGGAGGTCATGGTAACTGTGGTGGCTACGGTTCCGAATGGTTGGCCATGATGTTTCCATTTATGATGATGGGAATGTGGAACCGTGGTGGCATGTGGGGAGGTGATGGTTTTGATCGTCGTGGCGGTTTTGGTGGCTTTGATGGTGGTAGCTATGGAGTAGCTGGTGTAGAAGGTCGTCTCCATAATGATATGGCGATTCAGACACTTAACCAAAACCTACATGATAACGCACTGCAAGCATGTAATAACACGTCAGCTATTACTGCTAACGCTGACCGTAACGCATTTGGTATTCAGGCTGACCTAAATAATGGATTCCGTGGACTAGAGGCATGTTGCTGTGACACGAAATCGAAAGTGTTAGAGACTGGTTATATGCTACGTAGTGGTAATGACGCTAACGCATTTGCCATTCAACGAGGTATGGATCAGAATACTTGGTCAACCAATAGCGAAATTGGACGTATTGGAGCACAGTTAGCTGACTGTTGCTGTCAGACACAACGAGCTATTGACCAATCAACGTATGCTACAAGCCGACAGTTGTGCGATATGCAACACGCGGCTGATAAGTGCTGCTGTGAAACGAATCTTAACATCGAGCGACAAGGTCATGCTAATCAAATTACCGCGTTACAGAATACGCAGTTACTTGAACGGCAACATTGTGATCTATTAAACGCTATTAATGATGTCAAGTGTACAGTGGTTAATCAGGCGAAAGATACGCAGATGGCTGCTATGGCAGATGAAATCTCTCGCATGAGAGCACACGAAATTGAAGGACGTACAATCGGAACACTAGCTGAAATGATCAGTGGTGTTAAGAAAGAAGTCGGTTGTTGCTGCTGTGGAGTTAATAACCAGCTGAACCAGCTAGGCAGCCAGCTTGCTAGCCAATTTAACCCAACGTTTATTTGGCCACCTAGCTTCGGTGCTCAATGCTGCTGTTAAGTATGTTAATTTGGTACTCAGTAGAGTATAGTTTGTAAGAGAGTGTCAACTACTCTCTTACATTTCTTAGAAAGAAAGAGGAATGTAATGGACAATGATACATTAAGACGTAGTGGTATAAGAGGACATAAGTTATATAGAGTGTGGCGTTCATTAAGAGAACGTTGTAATAATCCTAGACATATAAGTTATCAGTATTATGGCGGTAAAGGAGTAACTGTATGTCGTGAATGGGATTGTTATGAGTATTTCTTTAAATGGGCAATAGAGCATGGATGGGAAGAAGGATTACAGATAGACCGTATAAATAATAAAGTAGGGTATTGTCCAAGTAATTGTAGGTTTGTAACAGTTAAGGAACAATCTATAAATAGAAGTCACGCGCATTTAGTTACCATAGGAGATGAAACTTATTGTATAAGTGAGTGGGCAGATAGATTAGACGTGCCTTATTCTATACTTAGAGACAGAGCTACTAGAAGTTCTTATGAAGAAGTTATAGAAGATATTTATTATAATGGATTCTATTACAAAACCGGAGGACATTATAAATATTTAACTATAGATGGCGTCAGAAAATCATTTAAAGACTGGGCTGAAACGATAGGAGTAAAAGTAACTACAATTTATGATTGGAATAGATGTAACAACATAAATTATACAATATCGAAAATTAAAGAATATTTAAAACGTAAGTCTAAGACAACAAAAGAAGATGATGACTTATATTTTAAAAGTAAATTAGCATTAAGCCATATTGAATATTATATACAAGATATTAAAAATACATTAGATTCCTCTAATGTTTAGTTGAAGTTACCAATACATATATGACACTATTAATAGTTAATATATGTATTGGATAGCTTGTAAGAAATACCTGAAAGGTTTGTCACTAGACTGATTACCATTACATGAGAGACCCTAAGTAATGGTAATCAGTCAGTACTTAAAAAGGATTTATAATGGCATCTTCAAATTATACACCGTCGAAAAGCACAGTAACCAGTTTGTTAAGAGGATATTCACCTATAAAAGTAGGTGGTTATAGTCAGTCAGCAGGATATAAAACACTAACACGATCAACTGTACCTACTAATACATATAAGACTACTGGTATTGGATGTGCAGGATGTGGATCAAAAAGTAGCGTGAATACTTATAGAGGACGATAAAGGCATGAAAACATTAACTATTCCACAAGCGATAGAAGAATTAGCTAAACAACAAAAAGGAATTACAGAATCCTTAGTTGCTATAAACGATATTCTTGCTAAACAACAAGTTGCAATAGATGGTCTTACTAAAGATGTAAAACATGTAGAGCAGTTAATGGCAGTAACTGTATCTCTGGAATAGTTAATCATGAATAGAAACACAAGGCACAATATGACTACACCATATAATTATGCTCCCGGAACATCAGCAGTGATGAATCCAAATGTAGCAGCAAATAATCCTACAGCACCATCGTATATACCTCAAACCAGCATGGTTAATCCACAGTTAGCTGGTGTAGAACGAGAGATAATGAACGCTAACCAGCAATTTTCCACTGCCGAACAGCGTTTAATTATGGTATGGCAAATGGCAGAGCAAATAGGTTATAGACTAACTAGAGACCAAAATAATGGTTTGTTGCGTCCATTAACTCCTGAAGAGATACAACGACGACAAATGCAAATGCAACAGATGCAACAGGCACATCAGAATAGTCAGCCTGCGCAGTTAGCTCCTGAATTGAAACAGCAGTTAGAAATGCAAGGACAAGCTATAACTGCTATAATGAATAGGCTAGGTATGTTACAGAATGCACAAAGTAGTCAATCACAAAATCCAGTACAATCAAATTCGCAACCTCAACCACAAATTACACCAGTACAGTCATAATTGTAAATGTAGGTATAATCCCTAACATATTCATAATTGTAAATGTAGGTATAATCCCTAACATATTCATAATTGTAAATGTAGGTATAATCCCTAACATAATCATAATTGTAAATGTAAGTATAATCCCTAACATAATCATAAATATCATAAGTGTTATATCTGATGGTGTGATGGGGGAGAGTCGCTCGTTACTGGCCGGGATTCCAGTAACGAGCATTTTTACATTTAGGAATAGATAACATATTAACAAGGCACCTGTTAATTAGTATGTTAGAAATAGTACGATTAATTAACAACAATGATTCCTTGTTGAGCGAGCAGCTGGCAAGTGTTAAAGAAATTTGATAACTACCAGTTGTCTTTTATCTTAGAAATAGGTATATAAATGACTGAACTACTTGAAAGTATGTTATGGGTTCCTCCTGTTCAAGCGGATTTAGCAGAGAATAATCCTAGAGAATTATCCTTTGTACGTAATAAAGATAAATTTATTGAGGGTCTTGTAATTAGTGGAGGAGTGGACCTTACTGATTACGCTAAAAAACAATGGGTAATTGATTATGTAGCCGGAGAATTACTTGGTTTATCCGTAGATTTAACAGGATACGCTACAGAAACTTGGGTTTATAGCCAAGGATTTCTAACTACTCAGGTACAATCTAATTGGGCAGAAACATCAACTACCAGTCCTGCGTACATACTTAATAAGCCAATCATTCCAGATACTTCTAATTTTGTAACTAAACTAACATTAGACTCTAGTACAGCAAGCAAGCAATTTGCTATTAGTGGAGATACAGGGTCTTGGGTAGAAGTTACTACAAGTGGATCACCTGTTCAGAGTAACTGGATAGAGACTAACACTGCCTCGTTAGCGTATATTCAGAATAAGCCAGTAATACCTGCTGCACAAATTCAGTCAGATTGGACACAGGTAAGTAATGTAGCGTTAGACTATATCAAGAATAAGCCTGACCTTTCTGATATGGCTACAAAAACATGGGTAACTCAAAAAATAATCGATGAGGTATCTGGTGGTACTATTGATTTAACAGGATACGCTACAGAAACTTGGGTTAATAATCAAGGATTTTTAACTACGCAAGTGCAGTCTAACTGGACAGAAGCTACTACTACAAGTCCGGCGTACATACTTAATAAGCCAATCATTCCAGACACTTCTAATTTTGTAACTAAATTAACACTTGATTCTAGTACAGCCAGTAAACAGTTTGCTATTAGTGGAGATACAGGATCGTGGGTAGAAATTACTACAAGTGGTTCTCCTGTCCAAAGTAACTGGACAGAAACAAACACTGCTTCATTAGCATATATTCAAAATAAACCAGTAATACCTGCTGCACAAATTCAGTCAGACTGGACGCAGGTAAGTAATGTAGCATTAGATTATATTAAAAATAAGCCAGACCTATCGGATATGGCTACAAAAACGTGGGTAACTCAGAAAATAATTGATGAGGTATCTGGTGGTACAATAGATTTAACTGGTTATGCGACAGAAACTTGGGTCAATAATCAAGGATTTTTAACGTCTCAAGTACAATCTAACTGGACAGAAGCTACTACCACAAGTCCTGCATATATCCAGAATAAGCCTAGTATTCCACCATCTCCAGTACAATCTAACTGGACAGAAAGTAATACCAGTTCGTTAGCATATATACTTAATAAACCTACAATACCTCCTACACCAGTACAATCTGACTGGAATCAGACAGGTAGCACAGAATTAGATTTCATCAGGAATAAGCCTATTATTCCTAGCATTGCAGGACTAGCTACTGAAACCTGGGTAACTGCTAATTTTCAAAGCATTGCTCCTACCGGTGGAGCTAACCTAAATGAGACACTCGGTGTCAAGAATGGTTCGTGGGTTATTCTTGAGTATGCCACAGAACCGTGGGTATTAGAGAAGATTCTTGATATAGTCACTGAAGGTACTATTGATTTAACAGGATACGCTACAGAAACTTGGGTTAATAATCAAGGGTTCTTGACTTCTCAGGTACAATCTAATTGGACTGAATCGATAACAACTAGCCCAGCGTATATTCAAAATAAGCCAGCAATACCGACTGTAAATAATTCCACTATTACTTTTCAACGTAATAGTGCAGGATTTACAGGTAATACGTTTACTGTAAACGCTGCATCAGCAACGACAATAAATTTTCCAGCACCTGACTGGACAGCAGCTAGTGGAACAGTAGGATATATAAATAATAAGCCTTCAATACCTGCTGCGCAAATACAGTCTAATTGGACAGAAACTAGCACAAGTTCATTAGCATATATACAAAATAAGCCTGCTATTCCTCCAGCATTTACTGGAACGCTTATCACTTCTACTACTGGACAGAGTGTTATAGGAACCGCAACTACACTTAACGCCGCTATTACGTTACATGAGGTAGCACGTACAGGTAGTTGGAATAACTTATTAGACAGACCATCTATACCATCTGCACCTGGAACAGGTGTATTAACAATTACGCAAAACGGTGTAGCAAATGCTACTACGTTTAATGCCAATGCTACAGCTAACGCTACTATAGCTTTGGTAGCTCCTAATTGGTCAGCCGCTAGTGGGACTGCTGGATATATAGATAATAAACCATCTATACCAACTGTAAATAATCCTACTATTACTTTTCAGCGTAATGGACAGACGTTCGCAAATAATACGCTTACACTTAATCAATCCGGTGCAGCTACAATTAACTTTCCAGCCCCAGACTGGAATGCTGCAAGCGGTACAGTAGGTTACATAGCAAATAAGCCGGCTGTTGGTGGAATACCTAATGATGGAACTTTGTCAATTAATCAGAATGGTGTAGTAAATACAGCAACATTTAGTGCTAATCAAAGTACTAATGTTACTATATATTTAGAGACTCCCGACTGGAATGCTGTTAGTACATCCGCAGGATATATACTTAATAAGCCCAATATTCCCACAGTAAATAATTCCACTATTACTTTTCAACGTAATGGCCAAGCGTTTACAGGTAATACGTTTACTGTAAACGCTGCGTCAGCAACTACAATTAACTTTCCAGCACCTGACTGGACAGCAGCAAGCGGGACAGTTGGGTATATAAATAATAAACCATCCATACCCACAGTAAATAATTCTACTATAACATTCCAGCGTAACGGTCAGGTATTTAGTAATAACACATTTACACTTAATCAATCAGGAGCAGGCACTATTAATTTACCTGCTCCTGACTGGAACGCGGCTAGTGGGACAGTTGGATATATTGCTAATAAACCTACACTTACAGATTTTCTTGATGGTAGTAAATTAAAATATACAATTATTACCATCAACGCAGGGCAATGGGTAAGTGGTAATTATACTCATAGTATTAATAACATGGATATTACAAAGGAACCTGTGTTATCATTACCTATACCAACGTCGAGACTAAATGCCGATGCTGTGTGTGAAGCGCAAATTATAGCGACAGCATTCACAGCTAGTCAACTTACGCTTAATGCTAAAAATGTACCAACTGGAACAGTAATATTGTCATTCCAATACTGGAGTACAGTATAATGGGACAACTAATAGTATGGGGTGGAGGTATAGCTGTAATTATCGGTGGTAATTTTTTCTATCAAGATGAATTAATCTTAGAAGATAAAGCATCAGCGGAAACAAGCATTAATTTTACTTATGGCCCAAGCAGTAGCCAGATAATAACACGTGACTTAGTGTGGGGTT
>JGI24702J35022_10002774_pt1 | contig 10627 bp, 8 predicted proteins | sample TergutTh196P4_FD_35022 | JGI IMG/M metagenome (IMG submission 35022)
GATGGTCCGGGCAGTTTGACTGCGGCAGGAGGTAACGGCGGCTATCGTGACAATAACACCTATCCGGCAGGCGGCGGCGGCACAGGCATCGGTGGTAGCGGAGCCATCGTTGAAAATGGCGCAGGCAGCGATGGCGGAACCGTAATCATCCAAAGCGGCACCGTAACGGCATACGGAGGCGGTGCGGGCAATGGCAGAATTGGTTTAGAATCCTTTGGAGTGGCTATTTACTTCTACGGCGGCGGCGCAGGCGGCGGAATAGGAGCAGGCGGCGGAATAGGAAGCGGCACCAATGGCGCACAGGGAAATCCGGCTACTATAGGTGACTAACGAAATCCATAGGGTGGCAGCAGGGCAAATAGCAAAGAGACACGGAGGTTTAGGCCCATAATTAAATTATGCGCCTTCCTCCGTGGCTACTCACTGCTATTTGTCCAGCTTATTATCAAAGCTCCTGATTATTTCTTCCGGTGATTTACCGCTTTTTAACAAGTTAAGTATATTTTGCTCCCCTTCAGCCATACCTTCGGCGCGGCCTTCAGTAATGCCCTCAGCGCGGCCCTCGGCATGGCCCTCAGCGTGTCCCTCAGCGTGTCCCTCAGCGTGTCCCTCAGCGTGTCCTTCAGCGTGTCCTTCGGCGCGGCCTTCAGTAATGCCTTCAGCGCGGCCTTCAGCACGGCCCTCTTTTTTGGCCCATGCCATATAGCTCTGGTAGTCAAGTTCGATTTTTTCATCCCGCATGATACGGGCGCGTTCCTCTTCGTCCCTGCTGACCGTCATTAGCACGCTGCTCGCCATCGCTATGCCCTCCTCGTATGTCAGTATCTCATTTATTTTACCGCGTTTGCTCCGGTCAGTCAAATATTCGAAATATACCGCCCAGCGCTCGGGAATGCTCATTTGTTCCGCAGGTTTCTTTACTATGGTTTCCAGCTTTGAAAGCTCAACGGTAATTATCCTGCTCCGCCCGTTAAGGGATATTCGGCGGGCCTGGTCGTAATATTCAAACAGATGAAAAAAATCTCCGTCAGGGAAAAGCCGTTCTTTGGCGAGGATCGCTATCTGGTACGCCTGTTTAAGATCGTCATAGCCCCTGTCTGCCCCTTTAATGTCCTGCCCGGAAAAAAGCCTGCAGGCGTAATATTCCAGACGTACCGGTTCAAATGGCTTTGGGTTAAAACTCATTTCAACATTTACCAGTTCGCCGTTTTCCGCCCTGCAGTTGATGTCAAAGCGAATCTGCCTGTCCCGCGTGTTCGTGATTGGCGGCTCGTTGGCAAGGATTGAAACGATGGCCACATCCCTGCCGATGAGGGCTGATACGAGCCTTGAGAGGGCGCCCGTAGATTCCGGCGTGTTTTTGGTAAAAACCGCCTTAAATACCCCGTCGATCCTNATGTCGACGGGGTCATCGGTGTCTAAAATAAAATTGTCTGCCTGCATAAACCGCTCCGTAAGAAAAAATTGGTACAAGCTGCGGCCGGCTGCTTCGCTTACCTCCTATATGGCGTGAAAGTGCGTTTTGCTTTAGCGGAAGCTGATATTTATTACCCCTGTTATCGTATAGGATGACAGTCACTACAGTCACTATATAAGAGATACTATGTGTTATGAACTACCGATTGTAAGCAGTTTCATGCATCGCTCTCCATATTAGAGCCGAATTTTCTTGACTTCCATAAAAAACGTTCCTATTTTTTAGTTATTGGACTTTTTCGACAGCCTGCAAGCTAACGCTTGCGTTAACAGTTGACTCACAAGTCCGATAAAGACCTTTTTTGGAGGCGCTAATTTGAGTATTATACGTAATTCGCTGATTCCGGTTTCCATCCCTGCCCTTGTTACATAAATATTTATCCGGTAGAATATAGGGAATATTTATGGAAATAAAACCCGTTTTACCAGACAATGAATTATGGCAAAGAACCATTGAGTACGGGAAAAACTGCGGCTGGAAGGCAGGGCCGTTTTTGGCAAAATTAATGGAACAAAATAAATTTTCCGATTGGGAAAGGGTTTTTGTGGCTGTTGATGGTAATAATATTGCAGGATATTGTACTTTTACAAAAAAAGATTGTATTCCCGATGTTGAATATTCGCCATTTATTGGTTTTATTTTTGTTGGCGAGCAATACCGTGGAAAGAGAATAAGTGAAAAAATAATTCTAACAGTTAAAAAATATGCAAAAGAATTAAACTTTAAAGAAGTATATATTGCAAGTGATCATGTAAATTTGTATGAAAAATACGGATTTATCAAAATAGATGAAAAAAAGGATTATTGGAATAATACTGAAAAAATTTACAAATTGGAAATATAAAAATACTTTTACTGCGCCTGACCGGATTGTATTAAAAAGCCGTGCTGCGGCTGCTTAAGCGGTTATCAGTTGGTTTTGTTGCAGCGGGCCCGCTATTTGAGGAAGGATACGGCCTTTATCAGAGTCAGGCCGTTTTACTTATTCCGTTCACCAGGCTTCGCCGTGATTTTAACGGGCCCCCATCGCCTGTTTGCGCAGCCCCCGGTCCGCCCCTCGCCGGTTTTATGAAGAATTGTGAAGCGTATTGGGTGAAGAGATTAGTTTCATACGTAAATTCAACTGCGAACCCCCGAGATATGACTATACCGCGCAAGATGAGTTATGGTATAATGAAAAAGGATTTGTAAGACAACTGCTAACGCAAGCGTTAACTTACGGGTTGCCGAACAAGTCCAAAGTTTGTTTTTTCAAATCCTTGCGCCTATTGGCTGCTGGCACAGTAAAAATCCAAAGTATTTTGGATTATATATTTTACAGGAGAGAAACTATGAAAAAGACGCTTGTTTTCGTTTTGATGCTCACCGTATTATGCGCGGCAGTGTTCGCCAGAGGGGGTTCCCAAAGCGGCGCGGCCGGCGGGGCGACCAAAGTGGATGTGTTTTGGTACACCTTCGGAGACACCTATCTGACCAGCGTGCGCAATTCCATGCAGGATCAGCTTAAAACCATGCAGCTTAACGTAACCATGCATGACTGCGAATCGAGGCAGGATCTGCAGACTCAGAAAATCGAGACGGCAATCACCCAGGGAACAAAGCTGCTTGTTGTCAACATAGTAACAACGGGCTCTGAAGAAGCCGCAATGAACATCGTCAATTTGGCCAAAAGGGCCAATCTGCCTATCATTTTCTTTAACCGCGAAGTATCCAACGCGGTGATCACCTCCTACGACAAGGCATGCTTTGTAGGCACGGACGCGGATGAAGCCGGTTATATGGAAGGCGAGGCCATTGCCAATTACCTGCTTAAACCGGAAAATTGGAACGGGAACGTTTCCAAATATGACCTGAACGGCGATAACAAGATCAATTACATCATGTTCCGGGGCGAGCATGGCAACGCCGAGGCTTTTGGCCGCACCAAATATTCCGTTACAAAGGCCAACGAACTTCTGGCCGCAAAAGGGCTCCAGTTGGCGCCTTCGCCGGCTAATGAAACCAGCACCCAGTACGATAATGACGGTATCAGCAACTACTTCCTGTACGGCAACTGGTCCGCCGCCACTGCGGCCAACCTTATGCGCACGGCCCTTTCCGCCCATTCCCTTACCGACGGCTCAATAGAGCTTATTATTGCAAATAACGACGACCAGGCCCTTGGCGCCATAGAGGCAATGAACGAGGCCGGCTTTAATACCGGCAGGGCGGGAGCGGGATATATCCCGGTATTCGGCGTTGACGCCACCACTGTTGCGGTTGAAGCAATCCGCGGCGGCAGAATGACCGGTACGGTGCTGCAGGACGCTGTGGGAATGGCAAAGACCATCCTTGCTCTGGCCCAGAATGTGGCCAACGGCCAGGATGTCTTCAGCAATACCGGAAGCTACAATGTCGATGCGGGCGTGCACAAGATCCGCGTACCCTATGCGATAGTCAATTAACAGGGAACAATTAGCAGTTGCCAGGTAACAGGCAGCAGGAAAAAAGAACATATTTATTACCTGCTCTCTGTTACCTGTTACCTGCAAAAAAGAGTTTACATGGATAACTATCTGCTGCAAATAGTCCGGGTAAGCAAAGCCTTTACAGGCGTAAAAGCGCTGGACAAGGTCAGCCTCAATATCCGCGCGGGAACGATTCATTCCCTTATGGGGGAAAACGGCGCGGGCAAATCCACCCTGATGAAATGCCTGTTTGGAATTTATTCGGCCGACAGCGGCGAATTCATACTGGACGGCAAAAAGGTAAATTTCTCCAGCGCCAGGCAGGCCATGGAGAACGGGGTGTCCATGGTTCATCAGGAACTGAACCAGGTGCATACGCGCAGCGTAATGGAGAATATCTGGCTTGGACGTTTCCCCGGCCTGCCGCCTGTATATGTAAGCCACAGGAAAATGTACCAGGACACGCTGGAGATTTTTAAAAACCTTGATATATCCATAAACCCCAAAGCCATTATCAGCTCTCTTTCCGTGTCGCAGCGCCAGATGGTGGAAATTGCCAAAGCCGTTTCACATAACAGCAGGGTTATTGTTTTTGACGAGCCGACCTCGTCCCTGACAGAGGTCGAGGTTGAGCATCTGTTCCGCATCATCGGGAACCTCCGGAACCAGGGCTGCGCCATTATTTACATATCCCACCGGATGAGCGAAATACTGCGAATTTCCGACGACGTGACCGTTATGAGGGACGGGAAGGTGGTGGACACGCTGCCCGCGGCGGCCCTTACCACTGAAAAAATTATCACTATGATGGTAGGGCGCGAACTGGACAATGTTTACCCGCCCAAGGACAATAAACCGGGGGAGGTAATTTTCAGGGTTGAAGGGCTAACGGCCCAGTACCGGAATCTTAAAGACGTTTCTTTTGAATTGCGCAAAGGGGAGATACTTGGCATGGCCGGCCTTGTGGGTTCGGGACGCACCGAAACCCTTGAAAGCATCTTCGGCCTTGTCACCCTGAAATCGGGCAGAATATATAAAAACAACGCGGAAATTAGGACCGGGAATTCCCGGCGAGCCAAAAAGCGGGGCTTTGCCATGCTTACCGAGGAAAGGCGCGCCACTGGAATTTTCAGCATCCTTAATGTCCGTGACAACATTACAGTAGCAAATACCGGCAAGTACAAGAGACTGCGTTTATATATAAGCGATAAAAAAATGAGCGCCGACGCCGAAGGTATCATAAAGACGTTAAAAATTAAAACGCCCGGCCAGCGGACCCTGATACGGTCCCTTTCCGGCGGCAACCAGCAAAAGGCCATTTTCGGGAGATGGCTTCTTACAAACCCGGACATATTCCTCCTTGACGAGCCAACGCGGGGTATAGATGTCGGCGCGAAATACGAGATTTACCAGCTTATGATCAATCTTGCAAAACAGGGTAAGTCCGTTATCATGGTGTCCAGCGAACTGCCGGAGCTGCTGGGCGTCTGCGACAGGATAATCGTAATGTCCGGGGGATATAAGACGGGCGATCTGGACGCACGGGCGACAAATCAGGAAGAGATCATGACTCTGGCGGCCAAATATGCGTAACCGCCAAAATACCGCTGCAAAGGGGAATCTGTATGGGCGATAACGGCCTTCTCTCGCGCTGCGCCGGCGCGTTAAAGCTCCGCTGGCATAATTACAAAGAACTTGACGGCAGGGACAAGCTGGCCCTATGGGCAGATTTCCTGGTGCGGAACGCCATATATATAATAATTATTATGGTGGTTATATACGTCCAGGTTTACAGCATACAGAACCATTTTTCCAATACCTTTCTGTCTTTCAGATCCATTATCGACATCCTCAAACGGGCGGCGTCCGCGCTTTTTCTTGCGCTTGGCGTCGGCGGAATAATAGTCCTCCAGGGCACGGACCTCTCGGCCGGCAGGATCATGGGGCTCGCCGCCTGCGTCTGCGCGTCGCTTCTGCAAATGCCCCTGGAGCAGTACGGCGCGAAAATGTTTCCCGCAATGGACGCTTCGCCCATCGTATTGGTGCTTCTGCTTTCAATGGCAATCGGCGCGGTATTCGGCTTTTTTAACGGCTTTTGCTCGGCAAAATTTAAACTGCACCCCTTTATTGTAACCCTTGGAACCCAGCTTATCCTGTACGGGCTGGTTCTGATGTACGTGCAGCTTGGGACAAACGGCGGCGGGCCCATATCCGGGTTAACCGACCAGTACAAGGACGTTGTCAAGTACACGGTGGAGGTAGGCGGCGACGCGATCCCGCTGTATGTGTTTTACGCGATAGCGGCCGCGGCAATTATGTGGTTTATATGGAACAAAACCACTCTGGGCAAAAATATGTACGCGGTAGGGGCGAATCCCGAAGCGGCAAATGTTTCCGGCATCTCCGTCATGAATACAACGGTATTGGTGTTTATGATGGGCGGCATACTCTACGGCTTTTCCGGTTTTATAGAAGCGGCCCGTATAGGGTCAAACAGCCCCGCGACAGGCATTAACGCCGAACTGGACGCCATTGCCGCATGCGTCATCGGCGGTGTCAGCTTTACGGGCGGCACCGGGAAAATCAGCGGCATAATTACGGGCGTTATTCTGCTGCAGATAATAAGCGTCGCCCTGCAGTGGCTCAGCGTTTCCGGGGATATGCAGTACATTATCAAAGGCGCCATCATACTTGTCGCCGTGGCAATAGATATGCGCAAATACCTGGCAAAGAAATAAAGCGTCCCGCGCTGTAATTCCCTTAAATGAAGAAGGTAAAATCATGAAACTTCGCGTGCGAATCCCCCTTTTGATCGGCCTTATTGTACTGGTAACATCCGCCATTATCATCGGTACTACGGAAGCGGTTATCAGCAGGGATATGGAGGCAACAGCCGTCAGCGAGATTACCAGCGCTGTCGAATCAAGCGCCGAACTGCTCAAGACAAAGCTGGAAGCGCTTCTTACCCAATTGTGGGAAATTGCCAACCGGGCCCGGACCCGGAGCATGGACTGGGAGGGCGCCGTCCGGGCGAATTTGCTTCCCGATGTTGCGCGTATCAACAGCCTTGACATGGGCCTGGTGTTCCCCGACGGCACGACGCATTATGTGACGGACAATTCCATCGCCAATCTTGGCGACCGGGATTACATCCGGCAGGCTTTCGCCGGGGAAAGCGTTGTTTCCGACGTGCTTATCAGCCGGGTTATTAACAAGCCGGTAATTATGCTCGCGTCGCCTGTTCTCCAGAACGACGAGGCGAACGCCCCGGTTCTTGGCGTGCTGGTAGCCCGAAAGGACGCGGGCACCTTCCTGGCCGGTTTCCTCCAGCAGATCAAAACCGGCTACGCGAGCAGCTTCAGCTATATACTCAATAATGACGGAACAATTGCCGCTCATCTCAATTCTGATCTGGTAATGAATCAGTTCAACCCCATACAGGAAGGGCAAAAGGATCCCGCCCTGAAATCCTGGGGGGAAGCGGCTGCCAAAGCGGTCAAGGAAAGATCCGGTCATGCCGTTTACAGCTATGAGGGGAAGGAACTGATCTGCGCTTACACGGAAGTTCCCGGGGAGCCGTGGGTGCTTGTTCTCGCGCTGGAGCGGAAAGAGGCGATGGCCCACGCTGTCCGTATCCGTTCCATCATGCTCGGGATTGGAGCGGTATGCGCCGTTCTTGGAATACTAATCGCGATTATCGCAGGGCGTTCCATTGCCAGGCCTGTGATAAGCATCGCGCTTACCATGAAGGATATTGGCAAAGGGGATCTTACCCGGCGGGTAAATTTCACTTCAAAAGACGAGATTGGGAACCTGTCGCAGGACATTAACGCGACCATTAAGGGTATTACAGACCTCATTAAAATGATCAAGAAAGAGTCCGAAATTCTTTCCGGAATCGGCGCAACCCTGGCCGGCAGCACTACAAGAACTGCGGACGCCGTTGCCCGGATTACCGCCACTACCCAGGACATCAGGCGCCAGGCCGTAAGCCAGTCCGCTTCTGTAACCGAAACCAACGCCACAATGGAACAGATCAGCCTCAGCATCGGCAAGCTCAACGAGCATGTGGAGAAACAAAGCGTCAGTGTTTCGCGATCGTCTTCGGCGATTGAACAGATGCTGGCAAATATTCAGTCGGTTACCGGCACGCTTGTTAAAAACGCCGGCAATGTAAAAGAACTCATGGACGCTTCCGAGGTGGGCCGGGGGAGCCTTTCCGATGTCGCCGCCGATATTCAGGAAATTGCCCGCGAATCCGAAGGGCTTTTGGAAATAAATTCGGTAATGCAAAATATAGCCAGCCAGACAAACCTTCTTTCCATGAATGCCGCAATCGAGGCGGCCCACGCCGGGGAGGCCGGAAAAGGCTTCGCGGTGGTAGCCGGCGAAATCCGCAAGCTGGCGGAAAGCTCGGGCCAGCAGTCAAAAACCATCAGCGCGGTGCTTAAAAAGATAAAGGAATCCATCGACAAAATTATCCGCTCTACCGATAACGTGATGAGCAAATTTGAGGCGATAGACAGCAGGGTTAAGATAGTGTCGGACCAGGAAGGAAATATCCGGAACGCCATGGAGGAACAGGGCGAGGGGAGCAAACAGATACTTGAAGCGGTAAGCCAGCTTAACGAGATCACCGCCCAGGTAAAGGACAGTTCCCGGCAAATTCTTGAAGGAAGCAAAGAAATTATTACCGAAGGCAGGAACCTGGAGAAGGCCACCCAGGAAATTTCCGGGGGGATGGCCGAAATGGCCGGCAGCTCGGATCAGATAAGCGTAGCCGTTAACGAGGTAAATGAAATCAGCGGGCGGAACAAGCAGATCATAGACAACCTGGTTGTCGCTGTTTCCCGCTTTATCATTGGGTAGCTTCTATTGACACTGCCCCCGTTTAGGTATAGGTTTACAGTACAGGCCTTTTCACGCGGAAAGGCAAATAAAATAACCCTATAGGGAGGCCAGCGTATGGCAAAAGTAGAATTGAAAGGTATTTCCAAGGTGTATGACGGCGGCGTAAAGGCGGTGGAAGACGCCAACATCGTGGTCGAGGACAAGGAATTTGTCGTTCTGGTAGGGCCTTCGGGCTGCGGCAAATCCACCACGCTCCGCATGGTCGCCGGTCTTGAGGACATTACCGAAGGCGAGCTGTACATTGACGGCGAACTGATGAACGACGTTCCCCCCAAGGACAGGAACATAGCGATGGTTTTCCAGAACTACGCCCTGTATCCCCACATGAGCGTCTATGAAAATATGGCGTTCGGGCTGAGGATCAAAAAAGTGCCCAAGGACGAGATCGACAGGCGGGNAAAAGACGCGGCAAAGATCCTCGATATTGAAAAATTCCTGGATCGCAGGCCCAAGGCCCTTTCCGGCGGCCAGAGGCAGCGCGTCGCGGTAGGGCGGGCGATTGTCCGCAACCCGAAGGTCTTCCTCTTTGACGAGCCCCTTTCCAACCTGGACGCGAAGCTCCGCGTTCAGATGAGGGCTGAACTCTCCGGCCTGCACCTGCGCCTTAACGCGACCATGATCTACGTTACCCACGACCAGGTGGAAGCCATGACAATGGCGAGCAAGATCGTCGTAATGAAGGACGGAAGGGTGCAGCAGATTGGCTCGCCGCTTTATCTGTACAACAACCCGGTTAACAAATTTGTGGCCGGCTTTATAGGCTCCCCGCCCATGAACTTCCTCTCCGTCAGGGTGCTGGAAGAAGGCGGCGCCCTTGTTCTGGACGAAGGTTCCTTCAAAATCAAGTCGGATCCGATCCACGCCTCCTATCTTAAGAATTTTGTAGGCAAGGAAGTTTTCTTCGGCATACGCCCGGAGGACATGAGCTACGCCGAATCGGGCGGGGATAACAGGTTTACGGTAAAAGTGACCGTGGTCGAGCCTCTGGGCGCCGACATCCATCTCTGGCTGACTACAGGGACACAGCCGCTTGTTGCCCGCACCGAGCCTCACCATGTTTTCAAAGTCGGCGATACCGCCGGATTTATCCCCAGAATGGACAAGGCCCGCTATTTTGACAGGGAAACGGAACTGGCGATCCTGCCCGGACCCCCTCAATGAAATATAAGCGGCCGGCGGTTAGCGCCCAGTGGATAGTTAGAAACTGCAAACTGGGCGCCGGCCTCTGGCCGCTTGTTACCGCGCTAATCACCAACTATTATGCTTGACGAAAATCATCCCTTTTTCCCGTTCGGCCTGTCTGAGCCGGTGCTTCGGGCTATTGAACGCAAAGGCTGGACTGCGCCCACCGCAATTCAATGCATTGCCCTGCCAAGGCTGCTCGCCGACGAGGGCCACTGCATTGTCAGGGCCCGGACCGGAACGGGGAAAACGGCGGCTTTTGGCATTCCCCTTATCGAAAGGCTGACCCAGGCCGGGCACGCCCCCAGGGCGCTTATTCTTACCCCGACGCGCGAACTTGCCCTCCAGGTGTCAAGGGAAATCGCGTCGCTGGTTTCCGGCAACTATCCCAGGGTTACCACCGTATACGGCGGCGCTTCCATCAGGAACCAGATACTCGATCTGCGGAGGGGGACTGAAATTGCCGTTGGAACCCCCGGGCGCGTCATGGACCTGATGGAGCGCAAGGCCCTGGACCTTTCCGCGGTCGAATGGTTCATCCTGGACGAAGCCGATGAAATGCTCGACATGGGCTTTTTTGAAGATGTTGAAAAAATCCTCGGCGCGGTTA
>JGI24702J35022_10002775_pt1 | contig 10626 bp, 6 predicted proteins | sample TergutTh196P4_FD_35022 | JGI IMG/M metagenome (IMG submission 35022)
TGCACTTTCCGTCGCCTCACGGCGCCCGGCCGTTAGCCGGCATCCTGCTCTATGGGGCCCGGACTTTCCTCTATGCAATTCATGCACAGCGACTGCCTGGCAGACTTCCCGGGACGGATTATAGGCCCTCGCCCGGCGTCAAAGGCTTCGTCTCGGACAGAAAGCGCGATATTTTCTCAATCTGTTCTTCAACCGCCTGCAGGAACGCGCCGTTATTCGCTTCGACAAAGGGGAATTTGCCCGCCTTCGCCGCATGCTCCTGCGCTTCCGCGAGTTGTCCGACGAGTTGCGCACAAATATTGAAGCTGGAACCCTTGATGCCATGCGCAATCACGGCGTAATCGGCAAGCCTCTCCTGCGTCACGGTGCGGATTTTCTCCAGCATGGCCGGGGTGTTCTGCACGTAAGAATCGAGGATGCTCCGCAGTATCTCTTCGTCTCCGCAGAAACGTTCCAGACACTCCTCCAGGTCAAGCCCCGGAATGGGCACAGTGGACTCTCGTCTGTCACTTCCGCCTCTTCTCTCCACGCCGGATCGCCTATCTGCATCCGACCCTTTCTGAAAAGGCGTGTCGGGCGCGCCCGGTTTTTTCGCGTCCGCATCGACGTGCCGACCGGCGAGTCCTTTCTCCATGCTTTTATCGCGTATCCAGTGCCGGACGACAGAATCCAGCAACATGACATCGATCGGCTTGGCGATGAAAGCCTGGAAACCATTGTGCAGGAACATTTCATCGTTGCCGAGAATCGCATTGGCCGTCATCGCAATGATGGGCACGGTTTCCGCGTAATCCGTGCCAATGTCGCTCCGAATGATGTGAACCGTCTCGATGCCGTCCATCTCCGGCATCATATGATCCATGAAAATTGCATCATATGTGACTTCTTTTTTCCGGATCAGATCGATGGCCTCCCAACCACTGGTCACACAATCCACTTTTATTCCATAAGGTTTCAGCATGCCACGCGCCACGTCCAGGTTGGTCTGCACATCGTCGACCACCAGTACCCTTGCATAAGGCATCTGAACCCGGACGAATCTTGCTTTCGTTTCGAGCCGGTCCCTGGAGTAATTCATGCTTGTCAAATTTTTCGCAACTTCCGGGCCAATCGTCTCGTCCGATACGAATTTCTGGCGAAAACGGGCCGTAAACGTGCTGCCCCTGCCATATTCGCTCTCCACCTGGATGGTTCCGTCCATCATCTCCACCATGCGCATGGCCAGCGCAAGCCCCAGCCCCGTACCCTCGATTCTGCGATTCGACCGGGTATCCACCTGGCTGTAGTCGGAGAACAACTTGCCGACATCCTCGGGCTTGATACCGATGCCCGTATCCTTCACCACGCAGGTCATCCATACAGAGTTCCCGTCGCGTTCGCAGGAAAGCTGCCACTCCACGGTTCCCGTCCTGGTGTATTTGAAGGCATTGGACAAAAGGTTGTTGCACACCTGCTTGATCCGCAAGTCATCGCCCAACAATCTGCTGGGCAGCGACCCGTCGATCGATAGCTTGAACTCGATGGGTTTTTCGGCGATGCGCATGATGTTGAGCGTCACCGTGTCGTTGATGAAACTCGGCAAATCGTAGACCTCGGGCATCAGCTCGAATCTCCCGGATTCGATCTTGGAAATATCCAGAAGATCGTTGACGATGCTCAGCAACGTCATGCCAGCGCCGTACACCTTGCTTAGTTTTTCCCGAACCTCGCCCTGAACTTCATCTTCAGCCAGCATCAATTCCGACAGACCAATGATCGCGTTCATCGGTGTGCGCATTTCATGGCTTACGTTGGCGAGAAAATTGCTTTTTGCCTCGTTCGCAGCCTTGACCTCCATATTGAGTTCCATGAGGCTCTTGTTCTGTTCCTCGATTCTTTGCAACGGACGCGCAACCTTTCCGGAAATAACAACAACGGCCACTACCCCCAGAACCATAAAAACTATTCCGGAAACAAGCAGCCCCAATTGCGCCTGGGCCACAGGGCTTTCATTCAATGGCGCAGCAACAGCGACGGTCCAGCTTGCTTCCGAACCAGTCACTTTTTTCCAGACACAGAGCCTTTCCGCCCCATCAAGCGTATACCGCCCGAAACCACTTTCCTTACGAGTCATTTCCGAGAAAAAGTCACCAATCTCTTTGAAAGCTGGGTCATTTTTTGCTTGCTCAATGAAATTTACCCGATCAAGAACGTAGTGTTCCCGCATATTGGCAATTATTGTACCCTGATTGTCTATCATAAAAACGTTTCCCGTATGCCATATCCTTAGATCGGCCACGAGGTCGCTGAAAAATGTCCCCGGAATAGTCGCCGCAAGCACTCGATTCTTGTCGATTGGAAAATAGACGTACATCATTAGTCTTTCCGACTTTTTATCCCAGAACGTACTGGAAATAATCGGGTTTCCCGAAAATGCCTCCGCTATGTACTGGCTCGACTGCAAGAGAGAACTCGGGGGAGGAAAATCACCATGAGAAGCAATAATCCCCTCACGGCTAAATACCGTCAATGAGATGATGTTCTCGTTCAAATAGAGGACACCTTCGAGAAAACCCTTGATTTTGGAATTGGGAACGCCTGCCAATTTCTCGGCGACATTTTTCGCTTCGGCTTTCATCAACACCACATGGGTCGAGATGAGTCTGTCGGCAACGTCGGTAATGACAGTGACATCTTCCCTGACCGTCTCGATCAGCCTGTCCTGCATGGCAAGAAGGCCCAGGCCCACATGCACGGATGTCACTACGATAACAAGCGTCATCAGCACCAGGGCCACTTTCACCCGGATGGTTCTTTTCACATCCCTGAGCATCTCTTACTCTCCTCACAGAGGCCCGTATCGTCTTGCCGGAAAGCAACGAACACGTGACATCCCTCGATACACACAACCTGCCACGTCATGCAATCACTACCTTAAACTCTTATCGCATAAGCAAGCGTTACATATTTCTCCATGCTTATCATGTCATGACATAAGATCGTGAGAATATCCTTGCCGTCCAGGTCGAACAGGCATGATTTACGTTCAACTCTTCGCATCCCTGCGACCCATCCTCTTCCGCAAACGAAGGGTAATGGGGTGGAGGATGCTTGCGGATCAAGGCCCAGGCGGGAGGGGGGCGGTGCTGTAGGATGTGAAAACGGTTTTGCCATTGCGCTGCACGAAGCCGCCCACGACCGCACCGGGCGGCTGGCCGCCGGGATTGTCCCAGTCGTGTACCAGACATTCTTCGGTACTGGCCAGATACCACCGCCCTCCCTGGTTCAGCGCCCACAACAAGTGATCTGCCTCGTACACGACCACGGGAGTCATCGCTGCCCTGTCCGGATGAATCTTCACCCGGCGCTGACAATCCGGAAGATGGGAAGCGACAATGTATTGCTCCACCTTGTCGCTCCAGAAATACGGCTGTTCACGAACGAGCACCAGCGCATGGTCCTTGTTTTCAATCATCATCGAAGTCGCGCTGTTCTCACAGGCGACAAGCAGGGGCAGTACGGCCAGCGGCACGAGGGCGCGAAACAAGGCATGACGCCGCAAAAAAATCATGGTGGCACTCCGTCGGACATTGAGTCGGCCAACCTCCACGCAACGGTTTCACCGGCACGCAAAGGGACCAGCTTACCATCTTCGTACTCATAATGAGTTGGCACTTTCCATGACTTGCGCTGGAGCGTGATTTTATCCACATTGACCGGCAAGCCGTAGAAGGCCGCGCCGTTCAGGCTGGCGAAGGCTTCGAGCCGATCGAGCGCGCCCTCGACCTCGAACACTTCGGCATACAGGCCCAGCGCCAGCGGCGCGGTATAGCAGCCCGCGCAACCGCAAGCCGCCTCTTTTGTGTGGGCAGCGTGCGGAGCGGAATCGGTTCCAAGGAAAAAGCGGGGGTTCCCTGAACACACCGCCTGAATGAGCGCCTGACGATGGGTTTCGCGCTTGAGCACGGGCAGGCAATAGTGATGCGGTCTCAAGCCGCCGACAAGAAGCGCGTTACGGTTGTACAACAGGTGATGCGCGGTGACGGTGGCCGCCACATTGGCTCCGGCCGCGCGCACGAACTGGGCCGCTTCGGACGTGGTGATATGCTCGAACACGATCTTGAGGCCCGGAAAGCGCCGTACCAGCGGTGAGAGCGTTTTTTCCATAAACACCCGCTCACGGTCGAAAATATCCACGTCTGCTGCCGTGGTTTCGCCATGCACGCACAGCGCCAGCCCGAGTTTTTCCATGCGTTCGAGCACGGGATGAATGAAATCTATCGCGCTCACCCCCGCATCGGAATGCGTCGTTGCGCCTGCCGGATACAGCTTGGCCGCGATGACGACGCCGCTTGCCTTCGCGCAGTCGATTTCCTCCGGCTGCGTATTGTCGGTGAGATACAAACTCATCAACGGCTCGAAAGCCATGCCCTCCGGAACGCTGGCGAGAATGCGTTCGCGGTAGGCCAGCGCCTGTACCGTCGTCGTGATCGGCGGACGCAGGTTGGGCATGATGAGCGCCCGCCCGAAGCTGGCTGCGGAATGCGGCACGACGGCATCCAGGGCATCCCCGTCGCGCACATGCAAATGCCAATCATCCGGGCGCGTCAGGGTCAGGGAAGAAGCCTCCCCCGAGAGAGAAGCCATCGACCCCGGCATCATTGTGCGCATCGTTCCGTGTTCAAGCATATCGTCTGTCATGTTCGTAATCCGGTTAAAAATTATCTCATCGACGCTGTTCCAAAGCATGTGCATAAAGTCCTTTACGCGGCGCGCCTGTGATCTCTGCCGCCAGACAAACCGCCGTCTTGAGCGGCAATTCATCGAGCAACAAACCGAGCACGCGCAAGGCATTGGCATCGACCCCGTCGGGCGCATCCGCGCCACGGACGATGAGCACAAACTCACCGCGAGCGCGATTGGCGTCGGCGGCAAACCAGGCTCCAGCCCTGGCCAGCGGCATTGCGGCAGTCTCCTCATGCAGTTTGGACAACTCGCGCGCGATGAAAATTTCACGCACTTCGCCGAAAATTTCCGTCATATCGGCCACGCATGCCTCTACGCGGTGCGGCGCTTCGTAAAACACCATCGCATCGCGCTCATTGATCAGGGTCATCAGCGCCGAGCGCCGCGATTGCGTTTTTGCGGGCAGGAAACCGATAAAACGAAACCCTCCCTCTGCGATTCCTGCTACCGACAGCGCCGCCACTGCCGCACAGGCTCCGGGAACCGGCGATACCGTGTAACCCGCCTCCCGGACCCGCGCCACAAGACGCGCCCCGGGGTCGGAAATCGCCGGTGTGCCCGCATCGGTGATCAGCGCAACATGCTGCCCCTGTGCCAGACATTCGATGATCTGCCCGGCTGCCTGTTGCTCGTTATGCCGATGCAGGGCCAGCAGCCGCCGGGCATGAATGTCGAACGCATTCAGCAGTCTTTGACTGTGCCGGGTATCCTCGGCGGCAATCACGTCCACCGCTGCCAATGTGTCGCGCGCCCTGGGTGAGAAGTCCCTCAGGTTTCCCAGCGGCGTCGCCACTACGTACAATGACGGCATATCAAGCAGAGGGGAGACGATGGATTCGTTCATCTAAAACAAACCTCGGTTTGGAACCTCCCCTGTCAGGGGATAATCGGGCACGGATGGGGTGTAACTTCTTCCGTATCAAGTCGTCCGGCTGGTTCGGATGTGGATTGAAACATGGAATGGAAAACGAAAAGTGATCAGCAAAACCGGATTGTGAAAGCGCCCACCCCTTCAGCGCAAGCGCGCGGACAATTGGCAGAGGAACATGCCGGTGCGTGGCTGGCCGCTCGAGGACTCAAAATCCTCGCCCGCAACGTGCGTTGCCGGGGCGGAGAACTCGATTTGATCTGCCTGGAGCGCGACACCCTGGTTTTCGTCGAAGTGCGTCTGCGCACGAATTCCCGCTTCGGTTGCGCGGCGGAGTCGATCACCTCTGCCAAGCGGCGGCGCATCATTTTCGCCGCAAAATGGTGGCTTATCCGGGCCGGACGCGCGTATCGGGATCGGCCTTGCCGATTCGACGCCGTCCTGTTCGACAACGGGTTGGCGTCTGAACCGCAGTGGATTCGCGGTGCGTTCGAGGGTAAATGAGAGGGGCGTCTTGTTTTTTGAACGCGCGAAGCGCGCCGACTCGACAGCCTCTCTCGGGAGGGATGCCAGAGATTGTGTAATTACAATAAAAATAGGGACTTGCGTCCCCATTTTTACAACCTGTGTATGAGGAAAAACCTCAACTCACTTCTGACGGCGGCGGCGCTGCGCGGTCGCTCCGATGAGACCGAGACCTGCCAGCATCATGGCCCAGGTTTCGGGTTCGGGAACTGCGGAAACAGAAAACGAACCGAGGAAAACTGCGCTGTCGTAGCGGTCGTGCATTACATCGGCAATGGCAATGGTGATCGTATGCACGGTAACGTTTGGATCGAGCGTCGCCATGATCGAATATTCCAGAGATCTGCCTGCATATCCATAGTCACTGCCATCGATGTGATCGATGTTATGAACACTGACGATAGAACCATCCGGCAAGAAAGCGTAGTTTACCCCGTCAACGAAAAAACCGAAAACATCATTTCTCCAATACAGATCCGGATTTCGGGAATACTCATCCGACGCAAAGACAAAGCTTGTCGAAATTGTATTCAGAGAAGGGTCATTCAACGTGAATGAGAAAGTCAGAACGTTCTGGTCAAAAGTCTGATTGGTGTTGACACCGGCAAGCGCCGCCAAGTCAGCATTCGATCCGGTGCCCAGCTTCTCGCCTTCGCTTGGCTTGTATTTACCGGGTTCATGTTTAAGAGCAGCTCCGGTGCTCAGAACAATATTGCCGTCAGAAGTCGTGCCGGCCTGGTACAGGTAAACGCCCGAGTACTGTATGCTACCTGGAACAATGGTGAAGTTGCTGTTGGAGCCGAGAAGTGCTTGCACCAGTTCATCCGGCGTCTGGGCGAGGGTGATAGTGAAGGACGCATGCGCTGAAGACACTGCCAACATGGCGGCAGTTCCAAGAATCAGCGATGAGATTTTGCCTGGTTTCATGAAATACTTCCTTGCTTGGTATTGATGGGGTTGTTGAATGCAGCTCCAATACTGCTGAACGAGTCTATTTCAAGACATCTCGAGCTTTAGCAAAAAACATGCCTGACCAGTATGTTACTAATTATAAAAATATATCTAAAATTTATAAAATAAAAACGTAAAAAAATGCGACTCAGTAATATCCACAGGCGAGCAAAATAATTCTGAAAATACCAATTAAAAAGGAATTACGCACTTGACTTGCAGAGAATTTCAGGGCAAACGACACGATAGTAATTTGTTGCCGATTCAATAAGAATTGTGCGATCAACCCTGTTTTTTCTTTCGGAATAATTGTTACTTTCCGTCAATAAATGGGATGACTGACAGGGGTTTTCGGTTTGAATACTTACATGTCGTGCAGGCAGGGGTGAGTTTAGGAACCTCTGAACATCCCTCCTGTCATTCTGCGCGTAGCGAAGTGAAGTTGCAAAATCCATACATCACATGGATCCTGAGACTTCGCGCAGGATGACAAGCGGTGAATGCGGAGTTGTTCAGAGGTTCCTTTACAGACCCCAACGTCGCGGCCACCCCGTCAGGCTTCGCCTGACTCCCCTTCTTGAAGGGGAATGTCTGAGATCAGCCCGGAAACGCTCTTGCAAACCCCTGAGAAAATGAGCTGTATTTCGCGCACCCGGACACACTCAGGCACGACGACAAACCCCTTCCTCCTCGTCTTCCCGATCCAACCGCATGTTTTTGAACGCCACCGAGAGCATCAGCTTGATGCGGTTCAACTGGTTGACCTCCGAAGCGCCGGGGTCGTAGTCGATGGCGGTGATGTTGGCCTCCGGAAAAGCCCCTTTCAACGCCTTGATGACGCCCTTTCCGGCAATGTGGTTGGGCATGCAGGCAAAAGGTTGCATGCAAATGATGTTGGGAACCCCCTGTTCAATCAGTTCCACCATTTCGCCAGTCAGAAACCACCCTTCTCCAGTCTGATTGCCGCGCGACAGGAACGGGGCCGCACCGAAAGCGATCTGGTCGATGGTGGGCGGCGCAACGAAACGCTCGCTCGCCGAGAGCGCCTTTTTCATGTCTCGACGGTAAAACTCCATCGCCTTGATGGCCGCATTGCCCGCAATGGCCGCCAGCCTGCTGCGCGACAGGACGCGGTAGTTGAAATCGTTGTCGTAGGCGCAGTAGAGCAGAAAATCCATGAGTCCCGGCATCACGGCTTCGCCGCCTTCCCGCTCGACGATGCGCACGATGTCGTTGTTGGCGCCGGGATTGAACTTGACGAGAATCTCCCCCACCAGTCCGATGCGAGGCTTCACCTCATCGGTCAACGGCAAGGTATCGAAATCCCGCACGATCTCGCGGATGTTTCGCCCGAAATGCCTGAAACGACCATTGAAAACGTCTTCCTTGCAACGCGCCACCCACTTTTCATAGAGGGCGTCCGCTGAACCCGCTTCCTTCTCGTAGGGCCGGGTACGGAACAACACCTGCATGAACAGGTCGCCATACACCGTGCCCATCAGCAGGCGATTGAGCAGCGATAGACTCAGCTTGAAACCTTCCTGCTTTTCCAGCCCGAGCGTGTTGAACGAAATGATCGGCACATCGGGAAACCCGGCATCCTCGAGCGCCTTTCTCATGAAACCAATGTAGTTGGTGGCGCGACATCCGCCTCCGGTCTGTGCAACCATCGCCGCCGTCCTGGCCGGGTCGTATTCGCCAGACTTGAGCGCCTCGATGATCTGCCCGACGACGATGATGGAAGGATAACAGGCATCGTTGTTGACGAAACGCAGCCCATGCTCGATGGCCTGTGTCGAAACCTCTTCCAGCACTTGCGCACGGTAGCCGCAACCCCTGAAAGCGGACTCGCAGAACTGGAAATGCATCGGCGACATCTGCGGTACGAGAATGGTCGTGTCGGCACGCATCTCACGGGTAAATTTCGGGCGCGGCCTTACCTGCGGCGGATGGAAATGAATGATCTGCGCAGGCGGATTACCCCCCCGTTCCGCCAGCGCCGCCTTGAGCGAACGGATGCGGATGCGCGCCGCGCCCAGGTTGCTGCCTTCGTCGATCTTGATGCCCGTGTAAATCCGATTGCGGATGGAAAGAATCTCCTGCACCTGATCGACTACGACGGAATCCAGTCCGCAACCGAAAGAATTCAGATGAATCACATCCAGCATGGGTTCGCGCGCCGCCAGCGCGGCAGCGCGATACAGGCGCGAATGGTAAGTCCACTGATCGACGACCCGCAACGGCATGTCGAGCCTGCCCAGATGCGCCACAGAGTCCTCGGTGAATACGGCCATGCCAAGCGAAGTGATGAGCTGCGGAATGCCGTGGTGAATGGCCGGGTCGATGTGATAGGGGCGTCCGGCAAGAATGATGCCGTGCTTACCCGTCTCCTTGAGATAATCGATGACTTCCTCGCCCTTTCGGGCAAGCTCGACTTTTACGCGCGCTTGCTCGGCCCACGCGAGGCCCAGGGCGCGACGAATCTCGCCAGGCGCAATATGCGAAAAAACGCGCGCCAATTGCTGGGCAAGTTTTTTCTCGTCCTCCAGCGAAATGAAAGGCTGGATCATGACAACGTCGTTTTCTTTCAGGTAGTCGATATTGTTGCGAATCAACTCCGGGTATGAGGTCACGACCGGGCAATTGTAATTATTGTCGGCGTCGGCGAATTCTCTTTGCTCGAAAGGAATGCAGGGATAGAAAATGCTTTTCACTCCCTGGTTAACGAGATCCACGATATGCCCGTGCACCAGTTTGGCCGGATAGCACACCGTATCCGACGGCAGGGTGTCCATCCCTTGCTCCAGCAGCGCGCGGGAAGAGGGCGCGGACAGGCGCACCTCGAACCCCAGTGCGGTGAGGAAAGTGAACCACAGCGGGTAATTCTCGAAGATGTTGAGCGCGCGCGGCACGCCGATTTTCCCGCGCGGCGCGCCTTCGACCGGCTCGTAGGCGAATACGCGCTCGTATTTGAAGGCGTAGAGATCGGGCAGTTCGTTCGGCGTCTTTTTTTTGCCAAGTCCGCGCTCGCAACGATTGCCGGAAATGAGTTTGCGCCCGTCCGGGAAACGGTTGACGATCATCGAGCAGGTGTTCGTGCACAGACGGCAGCGCGCCAGGGAATGCTTGACTTCGAAGTTGCGCAACTCTCCGATTTGCAGCATCGAGCTTACGTCCTGCCCCTGCCAGCGTTCCCTGGCAATCAGCGCCGAACCGAATGCGCCCATCAACCCGGCGATGTCGGGCCGCACGGCTTCACGCCCGGAAATCAGTTCGAAGGCGCGCAGCACCGAGTCGTTATAGAAAGTGCCGCCCTGCACGACGATGTGTTTGCCCAGTTCTTCGGGACTCTTGATCTTGATGACCTTGATGAGGGCGTTCTTGATGACCGCGTAAGACAATCCCGCCGAGATGTCGGCTACCGACGCGCCTTCCTTTTGCGCCTGCTTGACGCTGGAGTTCATGAAAACCGTGCAGCGCGAGCCGAGATCGGACGGCGCGCGCGAGGCAAGCGCCTCGCGGGCGAATTCATCGACCGGCATGTCCACCGACTGCGC
>JGI24702J35022_10002776_pt1 | contig 10626 bp, 6 predicted proteins | sample TergutTh196P4_FD_35022 | JGI IMG/M metagenome (IMG submission 35022)
CCCCCACTTAATATTTGCTAAATTTAACACCATATTGTTAAAACCGCAAATTTTATCTTGGTTTGCAGGATTGGCTTTTTTTTTGCGCGGCGCTCATGCGGTCGCGCTTTACGTGTTTTGGAAAGAGAACTTCCAACAGTTCCCTGCATTATGTTTTTTATTTATTAACAATTAATACAAATTGCCTATGAAACATGCCTGATTTATTTATTCGATTTAATGTTAGCATTTTACGTGTAACAAAAATTTTTAAAGAATACTTATAAAATAATATGTAAATTATGAAAAAATATGTAATAATAAACAAATTTAATCCGATGAAATGGCATCCTGTTGCCATCACGATTATGCTGTTGATTTGTTTCAATATGCAGGGTTTGATGGCAATGCCAACCAATTCTCACGCCATGCAGCTTTCAGTTGACTTGTCGAAGGAGCATGTGCGTGACGCCTTTACGGCAGAGACTTCCCAGACTCAACAAACGAGAAAATTGAAAGGCAAAGTGATTGACAAGGATGGTGAACCCCTTCCCGGAGCTATGATCATGATTGTCGGAAGTACAAGAGGCGTATTGGCAGACGAAAACGGCGCTTTTGAAATTGACAATATCGATTTTGGAACCAAGATTAGTATCAGCTATCTTGCTATGGTTACCAAAGAAGTTGTATTTCAGGAAGATAAAGAATTGATTGTCGTATTGGAAGATCAAGTTAGCGAACTGGCAGAAGTCATGGTTGTGGCTTTTGGAAAGCAAAAGAAAGAGAGCGTGATTGGCTCGATAACGACGATCGACCCTTCCAAACTGAGAGTGCCGAGCAGTAACATGACGACGGCTTTCGCCGGCCAGATGGCTGGCATTATTGCCTATCAGCGAAGCGGCGAACCGGGAGCCGACAANGCCGACTTCTTTGTNCGCGGTATCACGACCTTCGGCGCNAATCGTAACCCGTTGATACTGATTGACAACGTTGAACTCACATCGACCGATCTGGCACGCCTGCAGCCCGACGATATTGCGAGTTTTTCGGTGATGAAAGACGCCACCGCCACAGCCCTTTACGGTGCACGGGGCGCAAATGGCGTATTACTGATTACAACCAAGCAGGGCGAAGAAGGCTTTACGAAAGTACAATTGCGCATAGAGAACTCTTTTTCATCACCTACGCGCAAGGTGGAATTAGCCGACCCTGTAACATGGATGAAGTTAGCCAACGAAGCTGTCTTGACGCGCGATCCGATGGGTTACGCACCGTTCACAGCCGAGAAAATAGAAAATACCATTCGCGGAAGGGATCCTTATCTCTATCCGGCAGTCGACTGGATGGATATGCTTATCAAGGATAACACCATGAACCAGCGTTATAACCTGAGCCTGACCGGAGGCGGCAAAGTGGCACGTTATTATGTTGCAGGTTCCCTGACACATGACAACGGTATTCTGAAGGTAGACAAGCGAAACAATTTCAACAACAATATCAGCAACAACGTGTTTCAGTTGCGGTCTAATATTGAATTGAGGCTGACCAACACAACCAATCTAAGCGTTCGCCTGAGCGGTACGTTCGATGATTTCAGCGGACCTATTACCAGTGGTACCGACATGTTCACAAATATTGTTAAATCCAATTCCGTACAGTTTCCCGCTTACTATCCCAATGTAGGAAAATATGCGTTAGTGAAGCATATTCTGTTCGGCAACAGAGATAACCAATATTTTAATCCATACGCCGAGTCGGTTCGCGGATACAAGGATAAAAGCCGCTCGCAGATACTTGCGCAATTGGAAGGCACGCAAAATCTTGATTTCTTGACGGAGGGTCTGTCCCTTAAAGGCATGATGACTTTTACGCGGTTAGCCCAGTTTTCCGTACAGCGCTATTATACGCCATATTGGTATGAAGCGCACGGTATTGACCCGATAACGGGCGAATACATGCTGACAAACACCAATACGGGAACCGACTGGTTGTCGTATACCGAGCTTGCCGGCGACAAAATCACACAAGCCACGCTGTACTCTGAAATTATGGCTAATTACAACCGCTCTTTCGGCGACCATACCGTAAGCGGGTTGTTAGTAACGATCCTGCGCGAAGAACTCAACGCCAATACCGGCAGCCTTGAACTGTCCCTGCCTCACCGCAACCTGGGACTATCTGGACGTTTCACATACGCCTATTCCAACCGCTATTTCTTTGAGTTTAACTTTGGATATAACGGTTCGGAACGCTTCGCCAATAATCACCGCTGGGGATTTTTCCCCTCTGCAGGCGTCGCATGGACCATGTCGAACGAGAAATTCTGGGAACCGTTGATCAATACCGTCAACATGTTCAAATTGCGTTATTCATACGGTATGGTCGGCAACGACAAGATAGGCAGCGACCAGGACCGCTTTTATTATCTTTCGCTTATGAACATGACTGATGGAGGAAGGACGATGACTTTCGGACGGCGTTTCAATACGAGTTTTGCCGGTATTTCGATGAGCCGCGACGCAAATCCCGACATCGGATGGGAGACGTCGTACATGTCGAACTACGCGGTAGAAATGGATTTGTTTAAAAGCAGCCTTAAGATTATTGCGGAGTATTTCCACCAAAAGCGTACCGATATTTTGATGACGCGCAGTTATATTCCTCAAACAATGGGTCTGACTTACAGTCTCCAGGCTAATGTAGGGCAGGCGATTGGTAAAGGTACCGATCTCAGTTTAGAATATCAGAAAAACTGGTCGAAGGATTTCTGGACATCGGCCAGGGCCAACTTTACGTATGCTACCAGCGAATATCTTGTTTACGACGAGCCTGCCTACAAGGAACCATGGCGCTCGCGCATAGGTTATCCCATCAGTCAGCAATGGGGCTATATTGCCGAGCGTCTATTTGTGGACGATGCCGAAACGCTGAGCGCTCCCAAGCAGGAAATATCGACGTATCCATACGCCGGCGGCGACATCAAATACACTGACGTCGATGGCGACGGTCGCATCACGGTAGCCGACATGGTGCCTATCGGTTTACCTACGGAGCCTGAAATCGTTTACGGATTCGGATTTTCGGTAGGATACAAGGGCGTGGATTTGTCACTGTTCTTTCAGGGCTTATCTAACGAATCGTTTTGGATAAACGCATCTTATACCTCTCCTTTTGTGGACAATACGGCATTACTTAAAGTGTATGCCGACGATTACTGGTCTGAATCAAACAGTAAAATCTATGCCACATGGCCGCGCCTGAGTTATGACCGCAATACGAATAATGTTGGCGTAACGAACACCTGGTTTATGCGTGACGGTTCGTTTTTACGCCTGAAAAGCGCTGAATTGGGATACACCATTCCGGGTAAATGGAAGGATCAATTCCATATTACAAATCTGCGCTTATATCTCAGTGGCACCAACTTGTTTCTTTGGAGCAAATTTAAATTGTGGGACGTCGAGATGGGATCTAACGGTTTAGGGTATCCTATTCAACGGGTTGTCAATATAGGCGTAAATCTATCATTTTAAAGATAAATATCGTATGAAAAATTTTAATATAATTCTAATCACATTGTGCATGTCGCTATTTTTTGCGTGCGATTATTTAGATGTTGTGCCCGACGGCACAGCAACTCTCGAAAGCGCGTTCACCATGCGCGAACATGCCCAGCGCTACATGTTTGGCATCTATTCCTATCTGCCGAGACATTATCGCGCTGAAACGCCCGATGTCCAGGGATGCGACGAAATATGGACCATTCCTGATCCATGGTACACGATAGATATAGAACGATATGGATGCCGGGTAATGAGGGGACAGTTGTCGCCCTCCGTCAGTATTGGCGGACTCACCGACTTGTGGAGCAGGTATTATACCGCCCTTCGCGAGTGCAACACGTTTCTGGAGGGTTTGGAGGCTTATCCCATTCCCGACCTTGAGATGTCGGAAAGCAATGAATGGATAGGCGAGGTCAAAGCGCTGAAAGCATGGTATCATTTCCTGCTTTTACGTCACTATGGACCCATACCTCTTGTCGCNCAAAATCTTCCGGTCGGCACCGACGTCGACGGTGTTCAGGTGGCACGCAATACGATNGACGAAGCGATTGAACTAATCACGCAACTGTTCGATGAAGCTATCGAGACCCTCCCTGCAAAAGTGCGCTCCGAAGCTACCGACCTCGGACGCATTACGTTGCCAATAGCGGCGGCCATGAAAGCCAAAGCGCTCGTAACGCTTGCCAGCCCCTTGTTCAACTGCAACACCGAATTTGCAGGGATGCGAAATGTCGACGGGACGCAATTGTTTCCGCAGGACGAATCGCAAAGGGTCGAAAAATGGCAGCGCGCTGTCGAAGCATGTCGTCAGGCATTATATATCTGTGAAGATTCGCTGGGTATGAAACTATATCAATACCCCGGCGACCCCCGCTATAATCTGACCGATACGATCCTTCAGCAACTAACGCTTCGCATGGAAATATGCGAGGATTGGAACAGTGAACTGATATGGACCGATACCAGAGAGCAGGTTTACTGGATAGACTGGCGTACGGCGCCGGTGCTCAATCCCATTTACGACGGNCAGCCGCAGATGGCTATGATATTATCCGTGCCATTGCAGATTGCCGAAATGTTTTATTCCGAAAACGGCGTGCCGATAGAGGAAGACAAAGAATGGGGTTATAGCGATCGCTACACCGTGCGCAGAGCCGCTGAAAAAGACCAGCTCTACATCCGTAGCGGCAGCGAAACATCGTACTTGAACTTCGACCGCGAACCCCGTTTCTATGCATGGCTCGGCTTTGACAAAGGGATATGGTATGGCGCAGGCCAATACGACGACAGTCGTCCTGAAGACCTCTATCATTATAATTTGCGAAGCTTCGGACTCGGAAACAATCAACAACCTACCGGTTTCGTGCCGAAAAAAATGGTCCATCCGCAATCGCTTATGCCTGCTTCGCTGGCATACACCCCTTACGGGTTTGGATGGCCGAGTTTTCGTCTTACCGATCTCTATCTGCTCATGGCAGAAGCGCTCAACGAAGCCGAAGACAGTCAGACGGCGCGAGAAGATGCCATGCATTATTTAGACATGGTACGCGAGCGCGCGGGATTAAAATCTGTTCGCGAATCCTGGACTGCCTATTCCAACAACCCGCAGAAATTTAATTCACAGACTGGGTTAAGAGACATCATACAACGCGAACGGATGATCGAACTGTTTTTTGAAGGACAGCGCTTCTGGGACCTAAGACGCTGGAGAATTGCCCGCGAAGTCCTCAGCAAACCGATTCAGAGCTGGTGTGGCTTTAACAGCGCAATCGAAGATCACTTTAAGCCTTACAACATGTATACCCCTTCTTTCGGACTTAAAGACTATTTCTGGCCTATCATGGAAAGCGAACTTTCGCGAAACCGGAATCTTGTGCAAAGTTTGGGATGGTAAAAAAAAAATCAAAAAAAAACAGATTATGAAACATATAATTTTTAAAATAGGACTTGTTTTGCTTCCCCTGGCCGTTTTGTCGTGCGGAGGAGACGAAAGGTTAGTCTATTACGACGATAATGCTCCGGCGCCCGTTCAAGTAGACTATAATACGGTTATTGTCGAGAACGAGGCTGGCAAAGCCGTTATCCGCTATTCGTTGCCGCAAGATGTAAACCTGCTGTTTGTCAGAGCAGAATATGAATCGTCGCCGGGCGTGCTGCGCGAAACGAAATCATCGCGCTTTACCGACACGCTGGCTATCGAAGGGTTTGGCGCTGCAGGCGATTACCCTGTCAAACTGTACAGCGTCGGTTCAAACAAAAAAGAATCGGCTCCGATCACCGTGACCGTTTCGCCTACCGATCCGCCGCTTCTGCTGGCTTTTCCGTCGTTAGACATTATCGCCGTTTTCGGCGGCATTCGCGGCAGTTTCCGTAACGATTACGGGACGCCCCTCAAAGTGGTGCTGATGCAGGATACAACCCTGTCGAACGACCCCGAATACCTTAATACATTTATGATTAATAACCCCAATGCGCAGTTCACGGTCAGAGGCTTGCCTTCTCAACCCGCGCAGTTTTTCGCCTATCTCGAAGACCGCTGGGGAAATAAATCCGAGACAAAGACTTTCGAGCTGACGCCTCTCTTTGAAGAGCGATTAGACAAAACGATATGGAGGGAGTATAAGTTGCCTTCCGATTTCCAGAATACACTCGAAAACAACTATCCCGGATATGTATTCAGAGGTCTCTTTAGCGATATAATATGCCCATGGGGTGGTTGGGAGCACAATTTTATTCCCGACATCAGAAGTCTGCCAAGTACATTTACCATCGACCTGGGCGTGACGGTCAAAATCTCCCGTATCAATCTCGTGCCATGGTGGGCGTGGCTTTTTGCCGGTCATCCCAGAGAGTTTGAGGTTTACGGCTCCCCCTTGTTAGCTCCCAGAGACGATATTTTTGGTTCCGACTGGCAATTGTTAGGTCACTTCAACGCCTACAAGCCTTCTGGTGACGATCCGGGCGTTGTTACGCAGGAAGATACCGATTTTGTGTGGCCCGGAGGCGAAAATTTTGATGTTGAACCATCAGACGAACAACCCAATCCTTATTTTCCCGTCCGTGTGATACGTTTTCGAATCCTGAAAACATGGAATGACGGATCTCAGTATTCGCTTGATGAATTGACGCTATATGGGGAAATAGTGAACTGATTGTATAACGAAAAACAGTAAACAATATGAAAAGTTTTATATTCAAAACACCGTCTATTCTAATCATTGCTGCACTATTTGCAATGACAACATGCAAAGAACAGGACGAGACCTTCAAGAAATACACGGTCGAAGGAGGTATCCGGTATCTCGGAGCCGTATCGGGCGCAAAAGCGCACGTCGGACTTGAACGCATCAAACTCGTTTTCAGTGTTGCCGACCCGGAAACGACCATGGTGGGCGTCTACTGGAACGATTATACGGATTCAGTCATGATAAACGTTTATGCAGGTCAATTGGTGGAAGAAATTATTCCGTTGAGCGAAGGGTCTTATGCCTTGTTTATTAAAAGTTTTGACAGCAAGGGCAATTCGTCCAATCCGCTCGAACTGCCGGCTCAATCGGTAGGCAGCACGTTTATCAACTCGCTTCCTCAACGCGGTATGTCGTCCAGAACGACAACGGGCAACAACGACATGCACATTGAATGGACAAATGCCGCATCAGGTATGGGCGCACGCTTTACGGACATCATTTATACCTCTGTAAGCGGCAGCGAAAAAAGAATCCGGATTGAAAATGCTGCCGACGAGACGAATATTGACGATTACAAATTCGGCACATCATTTCGCATGAATACATTTTACAGCGTTGACAATGAGTGGCTTGATACGATCACGCCCGGATGGCGCAACATAAACACGCTTATCGTCGGCAAGTCAATCGGCTCGGTAATAGCGTTTTCGAGTCAAAGCGACGAGAACACGGCATCCCGGTTTTACGACGGTAGCACGCAAAACACGTGGGAAACAACCGCCAACTATCCGGAATATGCAACCATCGATCTCGGATTGGAAGTGCCTGTGGTTCAAGTTAGCATCACACCTGCCACTCAATTCACGAACGGGCGCGCCGACCCGCGTGCGCCGACCCGAGTGCGGTTCGAAGCAAGTCTTGACAATGATACGTGGGTCAATCTCGGCGAATTCACCTACGACAACAGTATCTATGGCNGTAGTCGCAGTTTTGACCTGCCACTCACCAACGCGCGTTATATCCGGTTCACCGGCGTAGAATGTACAAGCTCTCCCGTTTACGGCGGCGGTATCGGCGGACCGGGGAATACAAAGATGATGCTTAGCGAAATGAGCGTTTATTTCGAACTTTATTAAAAATCGTCATTTGATACAACATGAATATAGTTAAATCCATAATCTTGATGCTTGCCTGCGCGTTGTTTTTTTCGTGCGAGGCATCAGATAACAACACGCTGCTCCTTGCCAAAGGCAGGAAAGCAAAGTATGTGATTGTCACTCCCGACAGTCCCACAGTGGTGGAAACAACTGCCGCTAATGAACTCAAACTGCACCTTGACGCCATCACCGGCGCCGATTTCGCCGTTGTTAAAGAATCGGCAGCCGATAATGCCAAGCCACAGTTGGTAGTCGGCAACTCGGCGCGGGCGCGGGCGCTCGTTCCAGGATTGGACGCGGGCAAACTGTCGTATGACGGCATTGTCATCTCCACCACAGGCGAAAATATCGTCCTCGTCGGGCATCCCGTTCGCGGTACGCTCTATGCCGTTAATACGTTTCTCGAAAATGCCTGCGGAGTGCGCTGGTGGACTTCGACCGAAAAGTATGTCCCGGTTGCCAAAACGCTGAAAGTTCCGGTGTTGAACATCAATTACGCTCCCAAACTGATCTATCGGGAAGCGTTTTATAAGGATGTATACAGCAGCGATGTGAACTTCAGAAACGAGTATTACAGCCAAGCCGAGCAATCCGACGTCTTTGCCGCGCGCATGAAAAGCAACGGCTACTTCACCAATATCCGTCGCGAATACGGAGGGTATCATAAATTTCAGTATTTCGTCCATTCTTTCTTTCCGATTCTGCCGCCGGAGCTTTATTTCGACAAACACCCCGAATGGTACAGCCTAATAGATGGCAAACGCTCGCAAAATCACACGCAGCTATGCCTGACAAACGAGCAGATGAAAGAGGAATTTATCAAGAATGTGCTTGATACGCTTCGTGTCCATCCGGAAATGGATTTTATTTCCATCAGTCAGAACGATTGGCATGGCGCTTGCCAGTGCGATAAGTGTCAGGCAGTTGTGAAAGAAGAAGAGGGCGAGTCCGGTCCGCTGATTCGCTTTGTGAACAGTGTTGCCGAGGCTATTGAAAAGGAGTTTCCCGACATTTGGGTAGAGACGCTCGCTTATCAATATACCCGTAAGGCGCCTGTGAAAGTTAAACCGCGCAAAAATGTGGTTGTTCGCCTATGCACTATCGAATGTTCGTTCTCGCAACCCCTTGGCGAAGGCGACCAAAACAAGTCGCTTCGCGACGACATCGAGGCTTGGAGCAAGATCGCCGACAACCTGTTCGTTTGGAACTACGTCACCAATTTTTCGTCGTATATGCTTCCCCATCCCAATATTCATACCCTTGCTCCCAACATCCGTTTTTTCGTAAAGAATAATACAATCGGACTTTTCGAGCAGGGAGACGTGTATTGTGATGCCGGAGATTTTGTACGTATGCGCAACTGGGTTATCTCGCATCTTATGGAACCCCGAAGCAGACGAGAGCCAGCTCATTGACGAATTTCTGGCGGGTTATTACGGCAAAAAGGCGGCTCCGTTCTTGCGTCAATACTGGGATTTGCTGATTGATAACGTAAAGGAATCAGGCGTTTATTTGCGCTGTTACATGGGCAATACGGCAGGATGGCTTCCTGTTCCTGCTTATGCACAGGCTCAGTCGCTTTTTAAGCAGGCGATTGCCGCCACAAGCGATAATGAATGTCTGCAGCGTCTGCGTCGCGAAGAGATACCGCTCAAATACGTGCTATTGCTCGAAAACGAACGTTTTCGCGCGTACCAAAAGGAAAACGGCAGTCTCCCATTCGAGCTGCCCGAACCGGAGCAGGCGCTTAACGAATTTCTCAAGTTGCTCAAAGATAACAAGGTAACCATGATTCGTGAAGATTTCAGTCTCAATCCGAACCATATTTCCAGGATGGAACAAAATCTTCGCAAAGCCTTGGCTTTGCCGGAGAAATGAATAGCTTAAAACAAAGAAGGGTTTGCCGCCAACACATCGTTGTACGGCAAACCCTTTTTTAAATAAATAGAAAAATCAACATCATAAAATAATCTTTATGAATATACGTTATTATAAAAACATTCATCCTTTAAAAAACAAAATACAGATGAAAACGCAATTTTTAAAACAGTCCACAGGGAAACCATCATTTTCCCGTTTTTTTGCATCGACGACTTTAAGCCGGTCGTTGGGTATGTTACTCTCACTCCTTTTCTGCATTACATCCTGCCGGCAGGATGTGACATTATCTTCGGGAAAGTACGTCATCGTCATTCCCGAAGCGGCTACTGAAATTGAACAAAAAGCAGCGGCAGAATTTAAACGCTTGCTGGCATTAACCAATCCGGTAAAGATGGACATTGTGAAAGACAATCTCCAGCCGCAAAAGCACGAAATCGTCATAGGCGCGACTAACCGCGCTCTGCCAAATGAAACGGGCGACTTGCAGCGCGACGGCTTCACCATTCAGACTCAAAACGGCAAGTTGTTTGTCCGCGGCGGCTCGCGCAAGGGAACGCTCTATGGCGTTTACACGTTCTTCGAGACCTATCTCGGCTACCGTTGTTATGCGCCCAATGTGCTGAAATATCCGTCGCTTGCCAAAGTGACCGTTCAGAATGGGCTGAACGATACGCAGATACCTGTCAATACGTTCCGCAACGACTTCTATTACGTCGTGAATCAAGACCGGTTCTACGCCGACTGGCTCAAGGCGCAATACAACGAGCCTGAATGGGGACTGTTTGTACACACTTTCGACAATCTTGTGCCACCCGCCGAGTATTTCAAAGACCATCCCGAATACTACTCGCTCATTGA
>JGI24702J35022_10002777_pt1 | contig 10625 bp, 6 predicted proteins | sample TergutTh196P4_FD_35022 | JGI IMG/M metagenome (IMG submission 35022)
CGTCCGCAAATCCGTTTTCTCCGGTAGATTCCGTTTTTCCGGTTTGCTTATCAAAAAAAGCAATGCGGGGGATTGGGCCTTTTTTATTTCTGATTTCATAAAATTGAACCATTTCATTCCAAACTAAAAATACATAACGCGAAGTTTCGTAAACAGCCATCACGATCGCTTTATTATCTGTTAATCTGACCAATTCACTATGATCCAGGTTGCCNCTTTCCCAGGCAATACTTGCTTCGTGCATCAATTCATCCCATCGATAAAGAAAATCATCCGGCACTCTTCTTTTATCACTTAATTCCACGATCCATGCGGGGGTTAACCAATCGTTATCGGCATAGTATATGGTGTCATTAAAAAAGTTGTAAAACAACGTTTGGTTTCCATAATCTGTTACATATTTCATGTATTGACCACCCATAGGATTAACATAACCTAATGATGAAAGAGTGGGATACATTACCTGTTGGGATGAAATCACATTAAAATCAGTGTCCATAAAAATAACAGAATCCGGATAGGCGTAGAGCAATATATTTTCTTTTGCATTGGCTGCGGAAGAAATATTAATCATCGAAATATTATTAAAATCGACAGGTCTCTCTCCATCTAAGCGGTATAAAGATCGCTCATTGCCGGTGCATTGCATCAAACTGTCATATTCAATAAGTTTTGATGCGATAGTATAAAAATGGTTATCATTAAAAAGAACTTTAGTGATTATTTGACCGGGTTCCTCACAGGGTTCCTGTCCTCTCCGACCAATTTTCCCGATAAACTTTCCCTGCCAGTCAAAACAATAGTCTTTTGAAAAAATATAGTTATTGGTGAACTGAAAGAATAATACGTTACCCAACAGAGCATGATCGTCTGTCTCAAGCGCTATAATGGATATACTGTCTGCTATTTCCGAAAGATATACCGGCCCGGTTTTGCCAATCGCTTCAGTCAGATGGATGGTTGTACTGATCTCATCGCTGTTACTTTTCACCGAATTATTTCCTGTATGACAGCCAAGCTGCGAAATACAAAATAATAATATGAACGTTTTTTTCATCAGATACTTATCTTTAATCTTTTTCAATATTCTTTCAAAATGCGCACACGAAAATTATTAATCAGATTTCAGTATTTGTTCTTAATTAAAGAAACAATTGCGCAAAGATAAGCATAAAAACTATAAAAACAAACAAAACAACTGTATTTAACAGTTATTTTGCTTAAATTAATAATTATTAACATTTATGGTTTGGCGTAGTTGGCTGTAAGGCGAGAGAATATTTGATGCGGATTGTAAATCCTTATGTTCAAGAAATTTGGATTGCAAATCCGAATATACGGAGAAACTTTGTATTTGAGTTTTTCTGTTGTTATAAGCACGTTTCGCGATAGAAGTCGAGGGAGTCGAAAATCTTTTCTTTATTTATGGTTTGATTAATTCGGATGTCTCCGGCGTGTGCCAACAAGGTGAAATTGATTATCCCGCCTTCATTTTTTTTGTCGTGGGTCATTCGTTCATATAGCGTATCATAATCATTGCATTCAATGGGATATGGAGGGTAATTTGTTTTGATAAAATTAACTGTGCGGCGAAGGGTTTCGATTGGAAATCCGCAACATTGGTATGACAGATACAGTTCACTGACTAATCCGGCAGCTACGGCATGACCATGCAGGATAGGGCGTTTCTTTGCGAACGAAAGGCTTTCGAAGGCATGTCCGATGGTATGTCCCAGGTTCAAGGCTTTGCGGATTCCTTTTTCTTTTGGATCTTCCGATACGAACCGTTCCTTGATGGCTACCGATTCTTTGACTAATTTATTTAAAACAAAGGTATTGAGTTCTTTTGTATCAAGATCGAAGGCTATCAATTGATCCAATGTGTTTTCGGAATCAATCAGTCCGTGTTTAATCATTTCGGCATAACCGGAAAGCAGGTTATCGCGATTCAATGTTTGCAGGAAAACACAGTCTATCAACACACAATCAGGAGGATAGAATGATCCGATTTCGTTTTTCAATCCGTTGAAGTTGATTCCTGTTTTTCCTCCGACAGCCGCGTCAACCGAAGCCATCAGGGTGGTAGGGATATTGAGTGTGTGAAGTCCGCGCTTGAAAGTGGCGCCTGCAAATCCGCCCAGGTCAGTTATCATGCCTCCTCCCAGATTGATTAGCAACGAATTACGTGAAGCGTTGTTTCTGGAGAGGGTTTGCCATACGGTGGTCAGTTGATCGAGGTTTTTGTTTGTATCGCCTGCTTCGATGACAATAGATGTTTCCTGTTCGATGGCTGGAATTGAACGGATCACAGGGAGACATAAACGATGCGTATGTGTATCGGTTAGTACAAATACCTTATCGTAATGATGTTCGGAAAGGTATCGAAACAATTCCTGTTTGATGTCTTCGCTTATTATTACCATATTTGGACAGAATTACAGAATTTTTACATAATTTACAGATATTTTTTTTCAATTAATCAATTAATCACAATTCATAATTAGTTTTTCAGTCCTGCCAATTCGAGTACGGTTTCGATGGCTNGCGTTAGACCGTTTGCGTTTTTCCCGCCTGCTGTAGCGAAATGCGGTTGTCCGCCACCGCCGCCCTGGATATGTCTGGCNGCCTCTTTGACCATTGNGGAGGCATTGAATCCCTCAGCCACTAATTCGTCGCCCAGCATTACCATCAACGCACATTTATCTTTCTCTTCGATGCCGGCAATAAAGCAAAATTTACCCTGTATCTCACCTTTGATCTGAAAAGCGATTTCCTTTAGATGGTTGATATTTCCGTCTCCTTTGAAAATCAGTAATTTTACGCCGTTACGGTCGATGGCTGTCTCGGCTAAACGCTTTTTCAGGGCAGTCGTTTTTTCTTTCATATAAACGGAAATCTGCTTTTTCAATTCGGCATTTTCTTCGATGGATTTCCGGATGGTTTGTTTCAGGTTGGGCACATTGTTGAACATGGCGCGTAATTCGCGGATGGTATCCTGCTGNATATAAATATATTGTTCCGCCCTTTCACCGGTGANGGCTTCGATACGCCGTATCCCTGCTGCAATCGAACTTTCGCTGACGATCAGAAACAGACCGATCCTGCCGGTAGCCGGAACATGTGTTCCCCCACATAATTCGATTGACCTGCCAAACCGTATCACGCGCACTTCGTCGCCGTATTTTTCGCCGAATAATGCGATGGCGCCCATTTCGTTTGCTTTTGCAGCAGGTATATTACGATGTTCATCCAAAGGAAGATTCCGGCGGATGCGCTGGTTGACCAACTGTTCTACTTTACGTTGTTCCTCGTCCGTCACTTTTTGAAAATGTGAAAAGTCGAAACGCAATTCATCGTGCGAGACAAAAGAACCTTTTTGTTCGACATGTGAGCCTAACACTTCGCGCAATGCTTCATGGAGCAGATGTGTTGCCGTATGATTGCCTTCGATTTGCATCCGTTTTTTCTGATCAATCGCAGCGACAAAAGGCACAGAAAGGTCTTTGGGTAATTCGGTTGTCAGATGTACAGGTAAGTTGTTTTCCCGTTTCGTGTCGATGACAGTGATTGTTGAAGTTTCCGAAACTAACAAGCCACTGTCGCCAATCTGCCCTCCCATTTCGGCATAGAAAGGAGTCTGGTTCAATACGATTTGAAATAATTCTTTGTTTTGTTGTTTGATTTTTCGATACCGAAGAATCGTTGCCTCACATTCATAAGAATCGTATCCTGTGAATTGGGATTCTCCTTCACGGAGGATGACCCAGTCGCCGGTTTCTATCGCTGCAGCATTGCGGGCGCGTTCTTTCTGTTTTTGCATTTCAGTATGAAATGTTTGGGTATCCACTTCCATCCCGCTTTCACGCAAAATCAGTTCGGTCAGATCTAACGGAAAACCAAACGTATCGTACAGTATAAAGGCATCGACGCCGTCCAACACTTTTTTTCCGGCAAGCGAAAGATCCGAAACTTTTCGTTCCAACAGGCGGATACCTGTTTCGAGTGTATGCAGGAATGATTCTTCTTCTTCCTTCATGACTTTGCCGATCAGTTCCTGTTGGGTAATGAGTTCGGGATACGCATCACCCATCGTATCTATAAGTGTTGGAAGCAACTGATACATAAATGCTTTCCGCCGATTGAGGAATGTATATCCATAACGAACGGCACGACGCAGGATGCGACGAATCACATAACCTGCTTTCACATTGGAAGGTAATTGACCGTCCGTGATCGCAAATGCGATAGTCCGGATATGGTCAGCGATAACTCGCATAGCCACATCCTTTGGGGTATTTTCACCATAAACAAACCCGGTCAATTGAGCAATCGCCTGAATAACGGGCTGGAAAACATCGGTATCGTAATTCGACGTTTTCCCCTGTATCGCCATACAGAGGCGTTCGAATCCCATTCCAGTATCAATCACCAGTGCCGGCAGTTTGTCTAACGAACCATCAGCTTTCCGGTTATACTGCATAAAGACAAGATTCCAGATTTCGACTACCTGCGGATGTCCGGCATTAACTAACGTTACTCCCGGTAAAGCGGCACGTTCAGCTTCTGGACGAATATCAATATGAATCTCCGAACAAGGCCCACAGGGACCTGTATCGCCCATCTCCCAAAAGTTATCACGTTTGTCGCCATCAAGAATTCGGTCTTTGGGAAGATACTGTTCCCAGTATCCGGCGGCTTCATCGTCGCGTTCCAGCTTTTCCGAAGGACTGCCTTCAAAAACGGTCGCATAAAGCCGTTCAGGATTCAGTTTCAGGACATCAACCAGATACTCCCAAGCCCAACCGATGGCTTCTTTTTTGAAATAATCACCAAACGACCAGTTCCCGAGCATTTCGAACATCGTATGATGATAGGTGTCATGACCCACTTCTTCCAGGTCGTTATGTTTGCCGCTGACACGCAGGCACTTCTGAGAATCNGCNACACGAGGATATTTGACNGGAACATTTCCTAATATTATATCTTTGAACTGGTTCATCCCTGCATTGGTAAACATCAATGTAGGGTCATTTTTGATGACCATCGGAGCGGAAGGAACGATCTGATGCCCTTTCGAAATAAAGAAGGTTTTAAACGATTCGCGAATCTCTTTTGCTGTTAACATATCAAAAATAGCGTTTAATAATGTCAAAATTTTGAATTTTTTTTTGCAAAAGTAAAGCAAATAATTATATTTGCAATCTAAATATCTAATAGAATTGTACGATGGGTGTTTTTGGAAGACGAAAAGCATATTATTTTTATAACCCGAACTCTCTTACCTACGAACGAGTTTACCCTTCTGCCAAAGAACGTTTTTTTGCAGTTTTGAGGCATTTAAGTTTCGGTATTTTGATAGGTGCGGGTGTATTTTTTGCCTTTATCCATTTGTTTGCATCGCCGATGGAGGCATTGCTTCGAAAGGAAAATAAATTGTTACAGACTCAATATGAAGTGCTTTCGCTCCAGTTGAACGATGCGCTTACCGTATTGGATGATATTCAGGAACGTGATGATAATTTATACAGAGCTATTTTTCAAACCCAGGCAATCCCCGATTACGTTCGAAAACCGGGAATCGGAGGGACGAACCGGTATGATTACCTGATGAATTTATCGAATGCGGATTTGGTCATCGCAACAACGAAGAAGATGGATATGTTGAAGAGGCAAATCTATGTTCAGTCCAATTCGTTGGAGGAACTGATTTCGACAGGAAAGAATCTGGAAGAGCGAAACCGTTGCGTTCCAGCCATACAACCCGTATCCAACAAGGATTTAAAGATGACGGCATCGGGTTTCGGGATGCGTATCGATCCGATTTACCGTACACTCCGGTTTCATGCAGGGATGGATTTTGCCGCTCCGACTGGTACAGATATCTATGCTACCGGTGATGGAAAGGTGATTTTTTCCGGATGGAGACAAGGATATGGAAATACAATTATCATTGACCATGGATTCGGATATAAGACATTGTATGGTCATAATAGTAAAAACCATGTACGTGCAGGTCAAAATGTAGTACGTGGCGAAGAAATTGGCTTGATAGGAAATACAGGGAAATCAGTCGGGTCTCACTTGCATTATGAGGTGTGGGTCAATGAAAAACCTGACAATCCTGCCAAATACTACTATTTGGATCTGACGCCGGAAGAATATGATCAAATGATTCATATTGCTGAAAATCGTGGTCAGGTGATGGACTAATAAACCATAGGAAATGAAGAAAGAACAAGGACTGAAATTATACTACTCCATCAAAGAAGTTGCACAGATGGTTGGTCTTAACGTACCAACATTGAGGTTCTGGGAGAAAGAATTTAAAGAGATTGCTCCCCGAAAAACCCCAAATGGCGTGCGCTTCTACGGAACAAACGATATCCAACAAATCCGATTAGTATATTATCTTTTGAAAGTAAGGGGTATGACATTAGCCGGTGCACGCCAAAGGCTGAAAGATAATAAAAACGAAACAGTCAATCAGGGGGAAATTTATTATCGGCTGGAACAAATCCGTGGTGAGTTACTTTCGTTAATAGATGCGTTGGAGGCATACGATACATCTCAACCCTAACAGGGTTTGAAACCCTGTTAGGGTTTTAGACACGTTGGATGATTGTTTTTTAATCAAAAAAAATTATCTTTGCACGTTTTATTGTCTACATATATGAATAAAAATAATATAGAAACGCTGTATTTGCAGGAATCATTTGATGATTTTGATGATGGCATAGGAATTGTGATGCCCATTTTGATGGAGTGCGACAAGGACGAAGATTTTTCGGAAGGAATTGATAAGGTAGGCGAAGAAATTCCTATACTTCCATTACGCAATATGGTTTTATTCCCGGGTGTAGCTATGCCGATCATGGTCGGACGTTCCAAATCCATGAAGTTAATCCGTGAAGCAGATCAGAAAAAGAAGATGCTCGGAATAACCTGCCAAAAGGATACAGAGGTAGAAGATCCGGGGTTCGAAGATTTATACCATATCGGAGTTGTTGCGGAAATTATTCGCGTACTGGATCTGCCCGACGGATCAACAACGGCTATTGTGCAAGGGAAAAAGCGTTTTCTTCTGCACGCAGTGACAGAGAAAGAGCCTTTTTTAACGGGACGTATTTCTTTGTTGGAAGACAAGTTTCCTCGTAAAAATGATCGTGAATTTGAAGCGTTGGTTTCTACCATTAAAGATTTAACCATCAAAATGTTGAGCATTTCAGGCGAACCGGCAAGGGATTTGATTTTCTCTATCCGGAATAACCAGAATTATCTTTACCTGATCAATTTTGCATGTTGTAATATATTATCCCAATCCTCTGAAAAGCAGGAATTGTTGGCTAACGACGANCTGAAAGATCGTGCTTACCGTCTGTTATTTGTATTAAACCGTGAATATCAGTTGATTGAACTAAAGGCATCTATCCAGATGAAAACGCATGAAGACATCAACAAACAACAGAAGGAGTATTTTCTGCAACAGCAAATCAAAGCCATCCAGGAAGAATTGGGTGGAAACATGAATGACATTGATATCAGGGAATTAAAAGAAAAAGCCTCGAAGAAGAGATGGACAAAAGCCGTTGCCGAAATATTTGAGAGAGAATTGAACAAGCTGGAACGTTTGCATCCACAATCGCCCGATTATTCGATGCAGTTTCAATATATACAGACCGTCATTACGCTTCCATGGAATGAATACAGTAAAGATAATTTCAGTTTGAAACGCGCCCAGCGCATCCTGGATAGAGATCATTTCGGAATGGAAAAGGTGAAAGAACGGATCATCGAGCATTTGGCTGTGCTCAAACTAAAAAATGATCTGCGATCTCCTATCATTTGTTTACATGGTCCTCCCGGAGTTGGTAAAACCTCATTAGGCAAGTCGATTGCAGAAGCGTTGAATCGCAAATATGTACGTATGTCGCTGGGTGGATTGCATGACGAAGCCGAGATACGCGGACATCGCCGTACCTATATCGGAGCAATGGCCGGACGGATTATCCAGAACATTCTGAAAGCTGGCACCTCCAATCCTGTTTTTGTGCTAGATGAAATAGATAAAGTAGGAAACGATTTCAAAGGCGATCCGGCTTCTGCATTATTGGAAGCGCTCGACCCGGAACAAAATGAAGCATTTCATGATAATTACTTAGATATTGACTTCGATTTGAGTAAAGTGTTGTTTATCGCTACAGGAAACAGCCTGAATACAATTTCGAAACCTTTATTAGACCGGATGGAGTTGATTGAAGTGAGCGGATATATCATGGAAGAAAAAATTGAGATTGCAATCAAACATCTCATTCCTAAGCAAATGGAAGCCCATGGCATTCCGAAAGACCGGATCAGGTTTCAACGTGCTGCCGTACAGAAAATGGCCGAATCCTATACCAGAGAGAGTGGGGTTCGCGAATTGGAAAAGAAGATTGCCAAGATAATGCGTAAATTAGCCCGTAAATTAGCCTCGAAAGAAGATATAGCCGATGTGATTAGGCAGGATGATTTGGTAGAATATCTTGGCGTTGATGAATTTAACTTAGACAGGTATCAGGGGAATCAATATGCCGGTGTGGTAACGGGTTTGGCCTGGACAGCTGTGGGCGGAGAAATTCTTTTTGTTGAATCGAGTTTGAGCCGCGGCAAAGGTTCCAAATTAACGCTCACCGGTAATTTGGGCGATGTGATGAAAGAATCGGCTATTTTAGCATTAGAATATGTACATGCGCACGCGGAACACTTTAATATAGCAGAGGATTTGTTTGAAAACAGGAATGTGCACGTTCATGTTCCCGAAGGCGCAATCCCTAAAGATGGCCCCAGCGCTGGTATTACGATGGTTACATCGTTAGTTTCCATTTTTACGCAACGCAAAGTAAAAAGTAATCTGGCTATGACGGGCGAAATCACTTTACGTGGAAAAGTACTTCCCGTCGGCGGTATCAAAGAAAAAATATTAGCAGCCAAACGGGCTGGTATCAAAGAAATTATCCTTTCGAACGAGAATCTAAAAGACGTAAACGAAATCAAATCTACGTATGTGGCTGGATTAACATTTCATTATGTGGATGATATCATGCAGGTCATTGATTTGGCGCTTTTGGAAGAAATAAATGACCCATCTTATCCGAAATGATGGCGTTAAACAGTTGATTTGACTAATCGGTATATTACTATGTATCTATCTCCCACCGACACCACACTAATCAAATTCCAAACCAAACTCATCCTTTAATTTGGATAATAAGGGATTAAGGTCGTTTAGAAATTCGTACTTTTCGGTTGAAGTGTATATTGGTTTTTTCTCATTCGTTTCGTCGATGCGGATGTGCATTTGAATAAGTTCGTTTTTCAGTTGCGTTCGCAGTATTTTTAGTATTTCGATGCTGTTGCTTATCAATTCTTCTTGCTGTGCCGGATTAGATACCATCACTTCAAATTTGAACTTTTCCAATAAAACAGGTTTGCAATGGATCATGGTGTTTTTGAGATGTGCTTTCTCTGCGAGTTTTTCTGCATAAGCATTCCAGCATTGTATCAAATCGCCGGTATTAAATGGTGTGGCAAGTTTTGCGGATTCGCCTGTAACCGGTTGATGAGCAACTTCCGGATACTTGTTTAATAGACCTTTAAGCGAAGTGCTTTTAGGCGCACGGGATAAATTTTTCGGAATGGCTGCGATGGGTTCTTTTTGCTGATTTTGTTGTGAGTCCGGCTTCTTTACCGGAAGAGGAGTCTCAAATATGGGACGAATCAATTTTTTTTTTTAGTATCTTCCGATTGTGTTTGGTCGGTTTCGCTCAACTGACAAAATTGAATGAAGGTCAATTCTAATAATAATCGTTTATTCCGGCTTTCACGGTAATTCAAATCACATTGATTGGCTAATTCGATAGCCTTGAAAAGCAACTTGTCCGGGCAACGTATAGCTGTTTCCTTGTAGTGGTCACGAATGGAGGCTCCTACATCAAACAGCACCAGCGTACTTTCATCTTTGCTCACTAACAAATCCCTGAAATGAGAGGCTAATCCTGTAATAATATGCTGTCCATCAAACCCTTTTTCTAATATTTCGTTCAGCAACAACAGGCAACTGCGAATTTCTCCTTTCAGCATGGCGTCTGTGATTCGAAAATAGTATTCGTAGTCGAGTACATTCAGATTTTCAATCACAGACTGGTAGGTAATGTTTCCACCTGTATAATTCACAATCTGATCAAAGATAGACAATGCATCGCGTAATCCTCCATCAGCTTTTTGAGCGATGATATGCAAGGCTTCAGGTTCGGCTGACAGGTTTTCGTTTGAGGCCACGATTTGCAGATGCTCAACCATGTCGGTGATGGATATGCGCGTAAAATCGTAGATCTGACAACGGGATAGAATGGTCGGCAACACTTTTTGTTTTTCGGTCGTTGCAAGGATAAAGATAACATAATGAGGTGGTTCTTCCAATGTTTTCAGAAATGCATTAAAGGCGGATGGGCTTAACATGTGTACTTCGTCAATGATATACACTTTGTATATCCCGATTTGGGGAGGGATGCGAACCTGATCAATCAATGAACGAATATCATCTACCGAGTTATTGGATGCCGCATCTAATTCATGTATATTCAACG
>JGI24702J35022_10002778_pt1 | contig 10624 bp, 12 predicted proteins | sample TergutTh196P4_FD_35022 | JGI IMG/M metagenome (IMG submission 35022)
ATATTCCGCAAATGTGAAGGTTTGAATTCCTTCATCTGCTCTTCCGTCAAAACCGGGGCATCAGAAAAGTCCGTAACCCTGAAAGCCTTAATTTCCTCCAGCCTCTTTTTCGTAATGGGCATAGTATAACCTCTCTTCAATCAATACAAACAAAACTTCCTCTGTCTATACACAATTGTATAGTAAATCTCAACGATCTGTCAAGTATCCTTCATTAAAACTTATTGAAAAAATCAGCAGGCTTTTCTGCGCCTGATGAAACGGGGCATCATGGAGATTAAATTGACAATAGCAAAAAAATCCATATAATTTCAGTAAGAAATTCAGAAATTCTAACCAGACATGGGAGATGACAGATATGTTGTTGGAATTACGTGCAAAATCACAAATAACGATGCCAAAGGAATTAGTTGACAAACTCGGACTTTCTACGGGCGATAAATTGGATATCAGCGAAAAAGATGGCACAATTTCTATTATGCCTGTGGTTGTTTATCCCAAAAAATACATAAACGGACTACTTGAAGAAATCGCAGAAACCAAAGCAAAAATTGCCTCTGGCGAACAGCCTGTCTTTGACAATGTAGATGCCCTATTCGCTCAACTTGAGGAAAACTAATGCCCTATAATTTTTCCTATGCACCTCGTTTTGAAAAACACTTAAAAATATTAACTTCTAAAGAAAAAAAACTGACTAAAGAAAAAATAAAACGGTTAGCCAAAAATCCAGCACATCCTTCTCTGTGAACCAAACGTATTCAAGGAACGGATGATATGTATGAATCCAGTATTAACATGGATATCCGTATTATTTGGCACTTTGCAGATGGGGTCATTATAATCCTTGCCGACATTGGCCATCACGATATTTTGAAGCAATATTAGGTTTGTATACCAATCCCCTTCTCCGTGAGAACTGATCTTTGTGTTCTCTGCGCCTTTGCATGGTTGAATACACTTGCTAAAAGTAGACTTGAGCTAATACACTATAACTCAGGGGGAATTATATGCCTATTGAAACCATGACTTTGGATGAGAAACTTGCCATATCAAACAAGGCTTGCGCTTTGTGGCACGCAGGGGACAAAGAAGGATTCAGCCGCCTTATACGGACAGCTCCCATGCCCCCCTATCTGGCCAAAATAATGAAAGAGAAAATGGGTGCAGATTTTCTTATAAACGGAGGTTGGAATTTATCTGAAGCGGAGGCGGAATTTGGACCTGGATGGCTTGGTAAGTAATATCGCTGATGCAGCCTTAGCTATTGATTTTGGCCGCAAAGGTTTTGCTACTAGAGGAAAAGCGGAAGAAGGGCGTATTTCCTACGAAACAGGCATAGCTGTGGCACTATCCGCTTTTAGAGATGCTGTATCCACCGCTGACCCTAAAGCCATCATCCTTGCCGAATATACCTTCATCTCCCAAGAACTCCAATTTTGCGAAGCAACCGATAAAGACACCCTAAGCAGCCTAACCCAAGCCATACAGAATTTCGATGATGCATTTCTTGCTCTTGAAGTTGTAGAAGATAGTGCCCTTTATCATGGTGCAGAAAAAACCCATCCCCATAGCAACAAATACCGCGTGCATGGCTTTCCTAAAGATGCCTTCCACATTGCCGCTATTGGGCACCGAACAAGACTCCAAAACATACTCCGCGCACCCGGCATTGACCCAATAGAAAAAACTTTGTTAAAACAACGATTTGCCAATCTCGCTGCCGCACAGACCGGTTATTTAGAGAAGCAGAAAAAGGCTTTGAAAAAGTGAAACTAAAGAACGTCTCTGCGCCTTTGCGCCTTTGCGTGAAATTCCCCAGGTAATCCCTTTGAACCAATCTTTGCAAACCCCGACTGACAAAAAACGCTTTTCGGCTATATTAATATGTAATGTTAAATCAGCCGAATGATAAGATGGATTCGTTTTTCAGTCGTCATGCGGATAAACCAATCCGCAAGCTGTCAAAAATGTTCGGGGCGGTACTTGTAACAGGTGCGCGCCAGGTGGGGAAAACGACGCTTCTTCAAAAAACAACTGGACAAAGAGGGTACGTCACGCTGGATGATAAAATCCAGCTTGTGAATGCTGTCAATCAAAGCAAGACTTTTTTTAAAGATAACCCTCCGCCGGTTTTTGTGGATGAGGTACAGTACGCGCCAAACCTGTTCCCGGAAATCAAAATAATATTGGACAAAGAAAAAAAGAAAGGGCTATTTTACCTGTCCGGCTCACAGCAATTTGAAATGATGAAAAATGTCAGCGAATCATTGGCGGGCAGGCTTGGGATCCTAAATCTTCCGGGGCTTTCCCTGCTGGAGTTGTATGGCCTTTCATTCAACGAGCCGTTTCTGTCAACAGATGATTATTTTGCAAGCCGCGCAAAAAAAAAGCGGATATTTCTTATGATGATGCCTGGAAAATCATCAATCGCGGTAGCTTTCCGGAGCTATGCGCCAATGCCGACTTTGACTGGGGATTGTTCTATGCGGCATACGTCAAAACATACATTGAACGTGATGTCCGTGATTTATCCCATGTGGGCGATGAAGTTAAATTTATGCAGTTTATGACAGTAGCGGCAAGCCGTACCGGCCAGATGCTGAATATAACATCTTTAGCGCGTGATGTTGCCATAAGCCAGCCAACTGCAGAGCGTTGGTTGTCTATCCTGGTTACATCCAACTTGGTATTCCTCTTGCAGCCATATCACAACAACATCACAAAGCGGACGGTCAAAACGCCAAAGCTGTACTTCCTGGATACAGGGCTTGCTGCATACCTTACCCGGTGGAATACGCCGGATGTATTAAAAAATGGCGCCATGGCAGGCGCTTTCTTTGAGACATTCATCATCGGTGAAATTATAAAAAGCTATTATAATAACGGCATACTGGATATACCGCTTTATTTTTACCGCGACAAAGACGGAAACGAAATTGACCTATTGATTGAAAATAGCGGTACCTTATGCCCGATTGAAATAAAAAAGCATTCCGACCCTGTCACATCCGACGTTGCAAAATTTTCCATCCTCGATAAAATCCCTACGGTTAAAAGAGGACAGGGCGGCGTGGTCTGCTTTTATGATAACCTTGCTACCATTCACGGACATGACAAATCAATTCCAATTACCATGCTTTAGCAGGATGCAAGAAACCCTCACTGCTTCCTTAATGTCTCCTGTCTGCCACCGAAGCTAAACCGCAAAAACTGAACCTTCCCGTAATCCGGCGGCGGGGAGTCGTCCCAGTAAGTGTAGGGAATTCCAGTTTGCAATAAGCCGCCGTCCTCGATGTAAAAATACCCTTCCTCCGAATAACCTTTGAGGGCCGCACCTTTGATGAAATCCCTGAAGGGCCGCTCTGCGTCGTTGCCCCACCGGGCTGGCGTTTGGCTTTCACCGTATCCTGTGATGGTGATCCTGTCACTTGTTATAACAAGCTTTCCGGAATAGGTGGTGTCCGGGTCGTTTGTGACCCAAGTCCCCTGCAATTTATAGTCAAAAGTCTTGAAAGCGCCGGAATCCAAGGCTTCCAAATCGCAGGCAATGAAGAGTAAGGAGCAAAGGACAAGGAGTAAAGAGATCGCAAACATTGATGCATATTTTGATTTCATAAAATACCGCCTTTTATCATTCTATTCCAGAAAACCAACTTGTCAAACTAAATGTTACATTCAAAAGGCATGAACAAACCATAATAAAGGGTGCGTGAGTACCGCAGAGAAAATGCGTGTTGAATCCGCCTCCACAGCCGCATAACCACTGATTTATGAAGTCGAGATTGAACCTACATGCTGTATTAAATCAGTGGTCATGCCTTTTCTTCATCTTATCCACCCAGCACTTAATAAGTGCTGGGCATTTTCTCACACGTCTGGTTACGGCGGGGAATTCCACATATTTTCTCTGCGGTACTCACCCACCCCTTCACGCTTTGATTCATGATTTATAATGTAGAATCCGCAAATTGGATTTCTTAACACTGTGGGAAGACAATCTGCCCCTCACTGCATGATTAAACATAAGTAGGCGCATTATGCCAAAGAATTGAATAGATAATTTTGAGGGAGGGGGGCAAGTGGTTTGCGAAAACATTCCTGAAATTCACTGCCGGAGGAGATCAAAAGAAAAAAGCTTCCCCTTTAAGGTGGAATAAATGACTGACTACTTAATTTTTGCAAACAGTGGTTCACAAATTAAACAAACTATTGGGCAAAAATTAAGTAGTTAGGGAGCTCCGTAGGCAGGCTCCTTCAGGGTTTTCGCAAACCACTTGCCCCCTCCTTTGAGTATTATTTGGGTTAATTCCTTTTGGCATACTGAGCTAACTTATGATTTATTCGCTATGAATGCGCCGCTCTTGGCATCCACCGCCCCGCTTGTGAATGTCAGTTCCTCCAGCGCCCCCGAGTGTGCCGCTTCGATGTTCCTCCGGCTTCCAGTTACCAGAACCAGCCCACGCTTGCTGCAGCCGTAGCGGCCCCAGGTGTTTTCCCTGCGGGGTTTCCCGGCGGAGGAATTCTCGCCGACAGGAAAACAATCGGAGATGACGCGGATTTTTTCCGGGTTTGCTGCTGCTGTATGGCTGGCTTTATCATGGCTGGCTTTGCTATTTCCTACTGAAGGCAAAGGGCCTGCAAGGATAAAGCTCAAAACGGCCCTTTCCTTGGGGATGCGGGCGGCGGCCGAAAGGGAATGCAGTTCTTTCGGGGCGTCTTCGGTGTCGAAGGCAAAATGGCACCACCGGGCCTTAATGGTGGCCCTAGCCTTAACAGCAGCCCTGGTTTTTGCGTGGTTTTCGCTTCGGCTCTTGCCGAGGCCACCGGGCAAAGGGCAGGTGCCACTGTGGGTACAGGGCGAAATGGGGAAGCGGCCCTCTTCCGCAAGGAAATGGCGGAGAAGGGAAATAAATTCCCCAGAGCGCGGGATGCCCGGCTCGACCACCAAAACGGAACCGGCGTTATCTGTTATGGAAGAAAGAAGGCGAGCATGGCTTTCCGCGAAATGGTTAAGGCCGTCTTCGTCCAGGGGCGATAAGTTCCAGAAAAGCTCGTTGTACACATTCACCGCCGCACTTAGGGCTGCTGGCTTTCCCCGTATCTCCACGGAAAGCGAACTTCTGGTTCGAAGTTCCCCGCAGATGGTTCTGACCGTCCAGAGGCTGTTAGGTGCCAGGGCAATGAAGAATTTTTTCCCCGCTTCCAGTACGGCGGCGGTTTTGTCCAGGCAGCGGAATTCCAGGGGAAAACTGCGCAGGTCGGGGCGGCTTATCCAGAGGGAGGCCGCCAGGGTAAGCGGCCCTGCGCCAAGATCGTTTACGGCGTCGCCGGGCTTAAGCTCAAGGGGCAGGGCGCAGAAAAGGCGGCAAAGGCGGAATATGTTCCAGGGCAGGAAGTATCGGAGGTAAGCGGAGAGAAGGGCGGGCCTGCCCAGGTAGGAAGCGCCGCGTTCCTTCCGCCCGGACGTGAGGAGCCGTGAGAGGTCTGCGACATCGTGGGGAAGTGCGGTGCGGAAGCGGGTGGGCAGGGGGAAGGTTTCGTTGATAAGGCGCGGGAGGCGTGCGAGGGTTTTACGGGCTTCGTCCGGAAGAGGGGAAAATAGTCCGTGGGAAAGCCCGGTCAAGTTTCTTTCGCCTCTTCGTCGGGCTGATCGGGGGATGAATCGTGGACAAGGAAATAGAGGGCCATGAGTTCCGAGCGCAGGGCGGAAATGCTGCTGCGCAGGTCCTGGTTTTCGCCGGCCAGTTCCAGGTAGAGCTGTTCCCGTGCGCCCTCGATGGTGAAGCGGCGGTCGTAGAGCAGGTATTTCAGCCTAAAGAGGATCTGCAAATCCCGGTCGCGGTAGATGCGCCTTCCGTAGGCGTTTTTTTCCGGCTGGATCATGGGTATTTCTTTTTCCCAGTAACGTATAACGTGGTTCTTCACCCTGAGCAGCCGTTCTATGTCGCCGATGCTGTATGAAGTCATGGAATCTCCGATTTTCTCCGATTTTCTCCGATTACCTCCGAATCTCGACGGTTATAGGGATCATGGAAAAGCCGAGATCTCGGCGGATGCGGTTGCGGAGGTAGGCGATGTAGGATTCCCCGACGGCGTGCGGGCGCGAGGCGAAAAAGGCGAACTGCACCGGGTTAGCCTTTGTCTGTACCGCGTAGCGGATCTTGAAACGGGTCTTGGGCCCCGATGGCGGGGGGGACTCGGCAAGCCACTTTTCCAGGGCCTGGTTAAGCTCCGCAGTTTTTACCTGCCGCTTGAGCTGATCGTACATCCGCAGACTTGTGTTAAGGAGCGTGTTGATTCCTTCGCCGTCCAGGGCGCAGAGGGCTATTATCGGGGCGTATTCCATCTGGCCAAAGAGAAAGTGAATCCTGTCCTTGGCGGCTTCGAAAGCGTTCTTCACCTTCGGCATCGTATCCCATTTGTTCAAAACCAGGATGAGGCCCCGGCCTTTGTCGTGGGCAAGGGCCGCGATTTTTTTGTCCTGGTCGGTGAGGCCCTCCTGCGCGTCGATGATCAAAAAAACGATGTCCGCCTGGTCAATCGTTTTAATTGCGCGGTTCACGGAGTAATACTCTATGTTTGCCGTTACCTTGGTTTTTCGCCTGATGCCTGCCGTGTCGAGAACCTCGAAGTTCCGCCTCTTCCAGGTAAAGGCCCCCTCCACCACGTCCCTGGTTGTGCCGGGGATGTCGCTCACGATGGAAGCCGAGGATGAAGTAAGGCAGTTGGAGAGGGTGGACTTCCCGGTGTTGGGCTTGCCCAGAATGGCAACCCGAATCGATTCTTCGCCGAGCCCTTCGCGCAAGCCTTCGCCTGAACTCTTGCCCGATTCCTCAGGGCTGTTCACCGGGGCGCTATCCCCTCGCTTGCCAAGGCGGCCCACAATCGCCTCTTCCAGTTCATCGATGTTGTCGCCGTGCTCGGCGGAGATCATGTAGACCTTTTCAAAACCATAGCTTAGAAGGTTCCAGGCTTCGGCTTCACGCCTTCCGCCTTCTGTTTTGTTTACCGCCGCAATTAGCTTTTTTTGATAGGGCCGCAAAAGATCGATGAACTCCTCGTCTTCGGCCCTTAGTTCCCCGGCCTCGAAAATCAGGATGATGAGGTCAGCCTTTTTCAGTACTTCGAGGGTCCGCTCTACCACAACTTTTTCCAGGTCGCCAATTGGGGAATCCGGATCGCGGTCGAGCTTGAAGCCGCCTGTGTCCACGAGCTTAAGGGGCCTTCCCATGATGACGGTGTCCATCGCCACCGCGTCCCTGGTGACGCCGGGCGTGGGGTCGGTGATGGCGCGGCGCTTGTGCAGGAGCCGGTTAAAGAGCGTGGACTTTCCCACGTTGGGCCGGCCCGCCAGTGCAACTAAGGGCAAGGGCGCAGGCTTTACCGGGGGTTCTTGCCTTTCGCTGGAAGTGTCCATGTGCAGCGCCTAAACTTTTGGGAACCTTTCGGTCATCCACGCTTTTATAAGGGCGTCATTCGCAGTGAAGGAGACGCCCTTGAGCATTTCCGCCGCAAGCTCCCGGCAGTCGGTAATGCTGACTTCGCGGATGATCCGCTTGACAAGTGGGATGGATGAGGCAGCCATGCTGAACTCGTCCAGACCCAGGCCCAGGAGCAGGGCAGCAACGGCGGGATCGCCCGCCATTTCCCCGCACATGGCGGCTTTGATTCCTTCCTTGTGGGCCGCATCGATCGTATTTTTTATCAGGCGCAGTACAGCCGGGTGGACGGGTTGCGCCAGGTAGCTTACCTTTTCGTTCCCCCTGTCCACTGCAAGGGAATATTGGATGAGGTCGTTGGTGCCGATGGAAAGGAAATCGGATCTTTTTGAAAGGATGTCGGCGGTCATTGCCGCGGAGGGTACTTCGATCATTGCGCCTATTTCAATGTTATCTGCAAAGGCCTGTTTCTTTTTGCGGCACTCGTCCCTGGCTTCTTCCAATAGAATTAGGGCATGATCAAGCTCCTCGATTCCCGAAATCATCGGGAACATGATCTTTACGTTACCGTTAACGCTTGCACGGAGCATCGCCCGGAGCTGGTTTTTGAAAAATTCTGGCATGGAGAGGGTAAAGCGGATGGCCCGCCAGCCCAAAAGCGGATTGTTTTCGGAAACCCCGTAGAAATCGGGCAGTACTTTATCACCCCCCATATCCATGGTGCGTATTGTCACGGGCAGATCGCCCATTGCTTTTAAGACCATGTTGTAGGCCGCCAACTGCTGCTCCTCCTCGGCGGTATGGCTTGGGTTTAGAAAGAGGAATTCTGAGCGGTAAAGGCCAATGCCTTCTGCGCCGTAGTGGTGCAGGGCCTCCGCCTCTTCTGGTATCTCGATGTTTGCCTTTATCGACACCGCGTATCCGTCCTTGGTCTCGGCCTTGAGGTCGCGGATCTGCTGGAATTCATCCAGTCTTTTATTGTACCTTGCGCCGAACCTATTCCATCTTTCCAGAATTTTTTGTTCTGGGTTGATGATCACCTCTCCGGCAACTGCGTTAATTACCAGGATATCGCCGTCGGTTATTTCCACCGTGGCAGATGACAGGCCCAGGACTGCGGGGATGTTAAAGGCCCTGGCAAGAATTGCCGTATGGGAAGTGGGCCCCCCTATGTCCATGACGATTCCCTTGACGTGCTCCCTGTTCATGGTGAGGGCTTCGGACGGGAGCAGGTCGCGGGTTACCAGAATGACATCCGTGTCAAGATCGGCAAGCGAAATTTTGCCGATTGAAAGCAGCCTGCCCAAAACGCGCCGGGAAACATCGCTTATGTCCACCGCCCTTTCCCTGAAAACCGGGTCGGGGGAAGAGAGCATCTTCTGCATCAATGTACGGGCAGTATCGTAAACCACCCACTCGATATTCTCCTGCGTTTCCTTAATCCTGGAAGTGAGCTGATCGTGGAAGTCTTCGTCCTCGAGCATCATTAAATGAGCGGCAAAAATATCCGCGTGCTCCTTGCCCATTTCGCGGACTGCCCGGTCGTGAAGGGCCTTTGTCTCTGCAGCCGCTTCGGCGATGGCGGTTTTTAGCCGTTTTATCTCCCCTTCGATTTGGCTTTTTTTGATGCTGTACCTTGAGATTTCGGGAAGATCCTTTTCCAGGTAGAGAAATGCCTTTCCCGTCACTATCCCCGGTGAGACTGGAATTCCAAGGAGCTTTTTCATTCTGTCCAGCGAACCTCTTATATATTGAAGGATACTCCAAAGAAAGCTAAACTGTCAAACGAGCCTTCAAATGGAATACGATTATGACCAAGACAAAAAGATTCCCGAAAGCGCCCCCGACTGCCTTCGCTGTAGGCATTTTAAGATCACCTGGGAACCCTCCTTTCCCCGTGCCTGCCTGCTGTTCGGGGTTAAGTGCCGGAACCTGCCCTCAATGGAAGTGTTTCTCTCTACGGGGAAGCATTGCTTTGCCTTCGTGGAGAAGGAAGTGAGTAGGGAGTAGGGAAGACATCTCACGGAGACGCGGAGGAACGGAGCCCACGGAGGAAGAGGGAAAAGAGGAAGATTGTTGTTACAGAGCCAGTGGTGGTAACAGGGGAAAAGGTAAGAGGGAGGTAATAGAGAAGAGGTAAAAACTTAGTGAGCAAAGTTGTAAAAACGTCCTTACTTTAGGTGGCATGGATGCCACTGTTTCCAAGGCTTTAGCAGGAGTTTTTCACAGAAAAACTCCAAAGATGAAAATTAGCATGGATGCTAATTTTCATCGCCATTCCCTCTCCAATTTCTCGGCCAGCCTGAACAGATCCTGGCGGCGGTGAATGTCGAATTTGCTGTAAATGTTGTTGGTAAACTTGGTGATGGTTTCGGGCAATACGTCCATTTCCTTGGCTATCTCCGAACGGCGCAGGCCCCGCATTATGCAGTCCGTTACCTGGTACTCCCGGCGGGTCAAGGGCGAGAGGGCGTGGGTAAGGAGGATTTTCATGCGCTGTTCGTGTGTACCTTCGGCCTGCGCAGCGGCTTCTGCAACAGGGGCGGCTTGCGGTGCGGTGGTCTGCGGAGGGACGGGNTTTTCAGCGTCCTCTGCGACAACGCCGATCATCTCCTGCAATGTGCGGCCCCGGAACGAGTAGATGAGGTATGGCTCCAATAATAAGTAAACAATTACCAAAACAACGGAAATAAAAAGATACACCACATAAAGCATTGTCAGGTTATTGCGCAGGGCATCCAGCAGCGCGGAATGTATCAGCACTGTGATAAATGCAATTCCGATAAGGATGGGGGCAATAAACCTAGACGGGTAGCGTTTTGCGACCAGAATCCCAAAAAAGGGGTTAAGCCAGCAGCAGGTTGCCCCAGTGCCGAGTAAAAAGCAGGCTGGCAGCGATAGTGCGGGAACGTACTGCGCAACAATCGCCATGACAAACCCCAATGCGCTTATTGCCGTCAGCCATTTGACGCTGCGGAGCGGCGTTATGCCAAAGCGCTTCCATAAAATATAAAGGGTGATCCCATATGCCGCCGAAGAAATGTACAACACCGATACCCCATGAAGCACACTTTCCGCTACGGCGATTCCAAACAAAGTCGCAAAGCAATCCAAGGCGACTAAAATGAAAATCCCCGTGAAAAACGACTTTGGCGCGACAAATTTGTCTTCTTTTTTCACATAAC
>JGI24702J35022_10002779_pt1 | contig 10622 bp, 7 predicted proteins | sample TergutTh196P4_FD_35022 | JGI IMG/M metagenome (IMG submission 35022)
TATTTTTCTTTTTTGCGGACTGTTGAGCGTCACAGGTTGTTCCGTAAAACAAGAACAAGACAATGCTTCCGCTTCCCTCGTAGCAAGCGGTACAACAGGTGCGCTAAAATGGGAGTTAGGCGAGGATGGCACGCTCACTATCAGCGGGAAAGGTGAAATGCCCGATTATAATTATGATTTTGTGAATGAAGAATATCATTTCCCATCCCCTTGGTATGAGGATCGAGAAAATATTATCGCCGTGATCATTGGCGATGAGGTTAGCAACATCGGTATAAATGCTTTTTATCAATGTAGTAAAATGACTTCAATCGCTATTGGAAATTCAGTAACTGTTATCGGTTCTGTAGCGTTTCGAGCATGCGAAAATTTAAAAACTGTAGATATACCCAATTCTGTTACTACTATTGGGGGGGGGCTTTTGCATTTTGCTACAGTTTGGCATCTGTTTCTATCGGTAAATCAGCCACTATAGTTGGCGATGCTTTTCGTATGTGTATCAGTTTGACCCAAATTACTAATTATCGGGAAATACCTCAAACTTTTCAAATTGAAACATATAGTGATGGAACAGCTAACTATCCTTTTATCGCAGTAGACTTCAATAGTTGCATATTGCTGGTTCCTGCCGGTTCGGTGGAAGCGTACAAAGTTGCAGATATATGGAAAAATTTTGTAAATATTAAAGAAATTCAATAAAAATATAAATTATTCATTTAAAACATTTTATATCATGACACCATTAAGGGGACTTCTAAAAACTCACCATTGCTTTTTCAAAGGTTAACATCGGTTATGTGTTTAGGGAACTTCTAAAAGCTCCGCGTCGATTTTTCAAAACCACTGAAAAACCATCTATCTATTTGTTTATCCGCAATATATCTTCATATATTTTTCACATGAATGTACTGAAAACATCTGTCAATTCGTAATTTTCTCGAAAATTAGTGGTTATTAACATTTTTGACTGTTTTGTGTTGATAACTGTTTGGATTTCAATTTGCATTATTCGAATACAATTTATATTTTTGCTCCAGGCTAAAAATCAAAAAATAGGTTCTATCATGAAAACCTTCAAAAAACATCGTGATTACGGATTTTGGGATCAAGATATTCGTTTACGTAAGTTGAGTAAGTTGGGCGACCCAAATGAATTAGATGGTTTTCTTATAGACAGTATGTATTGTTCAAAAATGACATCAAAAAAATAAAATTGTTGATTTTTAGGGAGATGAGAAGTAAAACCTGCAGGTGTGGGTGAAAAAATGTCACGCTCCATGCACAATTCACAAACAAATGTCCCTTTCTCCTTGTTTGATGCGCCCAATCGTAGTACGAATTTTAGCAACCAATGGTTTTTCCAACTGCTGAAGTTGCTTTTCTATCACCTGATAACCTTTCTGTTTTTGCTCTTCCGAAGCATAATCTTCGAGGTATTCGGCTAATGTAAAAATGGCATTGGGCGTACAAAAACGTTTGATGAAGCCTGGCACCGAAAATTCCATAAAATGTTCGCCTGTACGTCCTTTACGATAACATGCCGTACAAAACGAAGGCAGGTAGTCGTCGTCAAACAGGGTATCCATTACATGATGCAGGGAGCGGGAATCGTTGATTTGAAACTGTTCGCGGTTCAAATTCTGCGGCGCACCGGTTTTTTCGGAGTATGCGCCTATTTCTAATTTCGTACCACCGTCGATTTGCGATACGCCGTACCGCAACACTTCGCGCCGCACATCAGGATTTTCGCGGGCAGTACAAATCAAGCCGGTATACGGAACCGCCAAACGCAAAATGGCTACCATGCGCGTAAAATCGACGTCGCTCAATTGATATTTCTTATCAATAGCAATGTTGGAAGCCGCTTTTACACGGGGAAAAGAAATGGTATGCGGCCCCACGTTATAACAGGCTTCGAGATGATTCGTATGACGCACCAATGCCATGGTTTCAAAACGCCAGTCGTACAAGCCGAAGAGCGCACCTATGCCCACATCGTCCAATCCTGCTTCCTGGGCGCGGTCGAGGGCGGTCAACCGGTAATGGTAATCTTTTTTGGGGCCGGAAGGATGGTATAACTGATACGTTTCCGGATGATACGTTTCCTGAAAAATCTGGTAAGTACCTATTCCTGCTTCTTTTACCGTACGGAAACCTTCTATGGTCAGGGGAGCTGCATTGATGTTCACGCGGCGGATTTCGCCGGGGCCTTTCTTTACGCTGTATACTGTGCGTGCCGTTTCGGCAATAAATTCGGGCGAATATTGTCTATGTTCGCCGAAAACCAATATCAGTCTTTTTTGCCCTTCATCTTCCAGGGTTTCCACTTCTTGAATCAATTGTTCGCGGGTCAGGGTGACGCGTAGCGCTTCTTTGTTTTCCATTCGAAATCCGCAGTAAGCGCAATTGTTCATGCAGTAATTCCCCACATACAAAGGGGCAAACAGGACAATACGGTTACCATACACGGCTTCTTTCAAATCCCTGGCTACCTGCTTTATGATGGAAACGCTTTCGGGGTCGTCGGCCTTAATCAGGGTTGACGTATCCTGCAAGTTCAGCCGTTGCTTGTTGAGTGATTTGGCAATAACAGCTTCCACTTCCTGCCTTCCAGGCTTCACGCCGGCAAGGAAAGCCTCTATCTCTTTTGCATCAATAAAGGGCGTCATGGGAATATCAGGCAAACTGTACTTTTCGGGTGTAAATTTCATCTACAATTTAAAATTGATACAACGGTGCAAATGTACATTTTTTTCAAAAATAGAAAAATATTCATTTTATTTGTACACAATTTATTTTATCACATACAATGCACAAAACAGTTGCGGGAATTATTATTTCTCTGATAGTTATTAGTGTTCAGGCTCAAAGCGGGGAAAGGAAATGGGTGATTTCCGGAAGGGCGCTTGATGAACAGACCGGCGAAGCGGTTGAATATGCCAATGTGCTGTTATATCACATTGGCGACAGCGCTTTGGCTAACCATTCAGTAACCGCCACAGGAGGCGGATTTACACTCGAACACGACAAATCCGGAGATTATTATCTGGCGATAGGTTCAATAGGATACGTTCAAAAGCGAATCGCATTGCCCTCTTTTGTTGAATCGCAGAAGAATATTGCGCTGGGCGATGTCCGATTGGAACCGTCGAAACAGGAATTGGCGGAGGTGGAAATAACAGGTCGGCGACGACAGATTGTTTACAAATTGGATAAACGGGTCATCGAGGCATCGGGGTTTCTTTCGGCGGCGGGAGGAACGGCGGTGGATATCCTGTCGCAAACGCCATCTATTCGGGTGGATGCCGAAGGTCAAGTAACTTTTCGCGGAAGTAGCGGTTTTAAAGTATATATCGATGGAAAGCCAAGTTCGCTTGAAGGAACACTGGCGTTGGAACAAATTCCGGCAGACCAAATCGAAAATATCGAAGTAATCACCGTACCATCAGCCCGAAACGATGCCGACGGAACAGCAGGAATTATCAATGTCAATACCAAAAAACAAAATATCGAAGGATGGAGCGGTATGGTGAATGTGATGGGAAGTACGGCGCTTTCGCGAAATATAGACTTTCTTGCTGCGCTTCGGAAAAAAGATATTCAGTGGCAGGTTTCGGGAGAGCTGTCGCGAAGGTATCGCAACAGCGATTTCGACCAGTTGAAAACCATCACGATGCCCGAATTGATTACCACCGACCATTCAACCGGCACCCGTGTAAGTTATTCCGATGTTTATACTTTGCGGACAGGAATAGAATGGTATAAAAACAACACCACCTGGACGGCGTCCGTAGAAGGCGGATACCGTGACAGATGGCGCGGGGGCGAGTTAAATTATGAGGATACCTACTTTATTTTGGAGAGTAATACATTATCCACTACCGAACTGTTTAAAGGCGACGACTTCGTTGACCTTTACGAATGGCAACTCAGGAGTGACGTCGGCTTCAATCACCGTTTCGCGAAAGCGGGACACAAACTGACAGGAGCGCTCTATGCGCTTTACCATGGTAATGCAATGGAATATTTCGAAACCAACCTCTTCGACATGGCCGGAAAGCGTGAACAGGGGCACAGGGCGTGGGAATTTGAATATCGTTTTACAGCGCAGGCGAATCTCGATTATGTGTTGCCGCTGACAAATCAGGATGACAAATTCGAAGCTGGATACCAATTCTTTTCATATACGGAAGACGGCGATTATAAAATTGACCTCTACGATCCGTCGCAGGGGAAGTTCATCCGCCACGACGAATTATACAATGAATACCTTTTCCGTCGCGACGTACATGCAATGTATGCCCTGTTGACCAACAACTGGTCGAGGTTCAGTTACCAATTCGGACTGCGCGGCGAATATACCTATCGTAAATTGGGCAATAACGAAGAATGGGCACGGCACACGTGGCACAGGTTCGGGCTGTTTCCGTCGGCGCATCTGGCGCTGTCGCTGAACAAGGGCGGTCGAACTACTTTCGCCTATTCGCGGCGGATTACCCAACCGCAGCTGTTTTACATGGAGCCATACGTCGTTTATGTGGATTACTACACCGCGCAACGCGGCAATCCCTTCATACAGCCCGAATACACCAACTCGCTCGAATGGGGTTACAACAGGAGCATCAAGGAAAATACCTTTTCGGGCAGTTTGTTTTTCAGGGCGCGGAAGGACAAGATTGAACGTGTACGTGTGCCTTACCACACCGGCGTTACGCTCGATTCGATGGCCAACGTGGGCAACGACTATGCTTCTGGAGCCGAAATGGCGGCGATGATTCAACTGAAAAAATGGTGGACGTTCGATGCCAACGGCAGTCTGTATTACTACAAAGTCAAAAACGAATACAAAATCGACGGCAAAGACGCCGAGAGTTGGAACTGGCAATTATCGGTCAGCAACAATTTCGACGTGGGGAAAAACACGCGCATCCGCCTCGAAGCCTATTATGTAGGTCCGTCGGTGAGCACGCAGGGAAAGGTCGACGATTTTTTCTACATGAACTTCACGCTGCGTCAGCAATTATTTAACCGAAGGCTGATTGCCGGCCTGTCTGTGAGGGATATGCTGGCAACGGCACGCTACAACAGTACACAGAAAAACATTCACGTCGAATCGCTTACCAAAATTGTTCCGCAGGCGCCGGTCTTTACCCTGACGCTGGCATACACTTTCAATAACTTCAAATCGCAAAGGAGAGAAGAAAGAAATACACACGATTTGTTTGAGGGGACGAACCGGTAGATCAAAAATTAAATATTTTTATATATCTTTGCATCCCTTTAAAAATTTATCATCATCGAAAATTCAAAAATCTAAAATGGATAAAAATACAGTCACAGGTTTACTTCTTATTTTTGCTATATTGATAGGTTACAGCATCTTAAGCCGCCCATCGAAGGAGGAAATAGCCCGGGTGCAACGTCAGCGCGATTCCATTGCGCAGGTCAATCGTGCAGAGCAGGCCCGTTTGTCGGAAGAAATGCGCAAAGCGGATGAACAGGCACAGTTGACGGTTTTGGATGCTTCCGACACCGACTCACTCCGGCATCGGGAGTTGCAGGACAAATTTGGCGCTTTTTCGAACACAGTTGTAGGCGAAAACCAGTTCATCATCATGGAAAACGAGGTGATGAAAGTACGATTTTCTACAAAAGGAGGTCGACCGTATTCGGTGGAACTGAAAAACTACAAACGTTATGACGGGACACCACTCATCCTGTTCGACGGTGATTCAACCATTTTTGGTTTCAAATTTTTTGCGTTAAACCGCAGCATCGCTACCAACAACCTCTTTTTTGAACCACAAACCGAAAGTTCGCACATTCAGGTTAAAGGTGATTCAACAATACTGGTCATGCGGTTGAATGCCGGTGAAAGTGCATACATTGAATACTGTTACACGATGAAACCGCACGATTACATGATGGGGTTTGATGTAAATATGCTGAATATAAGCAGATTATTAGCAAATAACCAAACCATTATCGATTTCGACTGGCAGGTGTATTCACCGCGACAGGGAAAGGGAATACAGAATGAAAATCAATACACATCGCTTTTTTACAAATATTATCAAAGCGACGTAGAAGAGCTGAATGCTACTAAGGAAAATGAACGAAAGCAGGCAGGTACACGCTTAGGCTGGGTGGTATTCAAACAGCAGTTCTTTTCGTGGGGGTTGTTGGCTAAACAAAGCTTCGCCAATGCCGACCTGCAATCATCCAAAATGGCAGATCAGAGCCGGTATATCAAAAAATATGACGCCTTGATAGGAATGGAATTTAAAAGCAGCCAGGCCAACCAAACCATCCCAATGTCACTTTATTTTGGCCCGAACCATTACAAGACGCTCAAGCAATATGATGAAAATTTGGAACGATTGATTCCACTCGGGCGAAGCATCATCCGCTGGATAAACATTTTTGTTATCATCCCGATGTTTAACTGGCTGAACGGTTTTTTCAGCAATTACGGGATAATCATATTGTTGATGACCATCATCATAAAAGTTGCGTTGCTTCCACTCACATTTAAGTCATTCATGTCGTCGGCGAGGATGCGGGTTTTGAAACCGCAGATTGACGAAATCAACAAAAAAATCCCTAAAGAAAAAGCAATGGAACGTCAGCAGGCCACTATGGCGCTGTACAAGAAAGTTGGCGTCAGTCCGATGGGCGGATGCCTCCCGATGTTACTGCAAATGCCAATACTGATTGCCATGTTCCGGTTTTTCCCGGCATCCATCGAATTGCGTCAACAGTCGTTTCTGTGGGCAACCGACCTGTCCACCTACGATTCGATACTTGATTTGCCGTTTACTATCCCTTTCTACGGAGACCATGTTAGTCTTTTCACACTTTTGATGACTGTGACCACCATCTTCAGTATGAAAATGAGCAGCGGGCAGCAAATGGACAATTCAGCCATGCCCGGTATGAAAACCATGATGTACATGATGCCCGTCATGTTCCTGTTCATCCTTAACAGTTTTTCGGCAGGGCTGACTTATTATTATTTCCTGGCAAATGTCATTACCATCGTTCAGAACGAAATATTCAAACGCTCGATTGACGAAAGTAAGATATTGGCTAAATTGCATGCCAACAGCGCAAAACCAGTAAAAAAATCGAATTTCCAACAACGGCTCGAGCGGATGCAAAAACAACAGCAAGCCATGATGCAGGCAAAGAAAACGCAAGGGAAGAAAAAACAGTAAAAGCATAATTCAAAATGAAGTTATTAGAAGGAAAAACCGCATTAGTAACCGGAGCTGCACGAGGTATTGGCAAAGCCATAGCTTTAAAGCTTGCTTCCGAAGGAGCCAACATCGCTTTCACCGATTTGGTGTATAATGAGGCAGCACAGGCAGTGGAAAATGAATTGAAAGCCATGGGCGTCCAGGCAAAAGCTTATGCTTCCAATGCATCCGATTATGCAGCTACACAAAAGGTGGTAGAAGAAATCATGAAAGATTTCGGGCGAATTGATATTTTGGTAAACAACGCCGGCATTACCAAGGATAGTTCTCTTAAACGAATGACCGAAGAGCAGTGGGATGACGTGATTACCGTCAATCTGAAGTCAGCGTTCAACTTTACCAAGGCCGTGCAGCCTGTCATGTGGAAACAGGCCGGTGGTAGCATCATCAACATGAGTTCTGTGGTAGGAGTGTCGGGTAATGCCAATCAGTGTAACTATGCTGCATCGAAAGCCGGAATGATCGGTTTGACCAAATCGGCAGCCAAGGAAATGGGTGTGCGTGGCATTCGCAACAATGCCATTGCGCCTGGATTTATCGAAACGGAGATGACCGCTGCATTGTCTGATGAAATCCGAAAAAGCTGGACGGAAAAGATTCCTTTGCGTCGCGGCGGTACACCCGAAGATGTGGCAAACGTAACCCTGTTCCTGGCATCCGATCTTTCAGCATATATCAACGGGCAAGTAATTAATGTGTGCGGTGGAATGAACATCTGAGCATGGAATCTTTGGATCATGGAATTTTTAATCTTTGAATCATGGAAGTAAAGGTAGAAAGTAAAATAGGGCGGTTGCGTACTGACGAAGGGCGCATTTATGATTTTTTGTCGAACTGCAGTAATTTTCAGCAGTTTACAGCCAACGAAAAGGTGAAAAACTGGCGGTCGGACAGTGAATCATGCAGTTTTAGTGTAGACGGCGCCGGTGATGTGGTTTTTCGTATCGTTGAACGTCGCCAGAATGAGTTGATCAAGTTTTCCATTGAAAATGCTCAGGCAGAGAACATTTTTCTGTGGGTTCAACTGAAATCTGCAAATCCAGGAGATACACGAATGAAACTCACAGCGAAATTGGAGACCAATCCGGTACTGCGCATGCTTATTTCCAAACCTTTACAACAAGGATTGGATAAAATTGTGGAAACACTCGAAAATATTTGTTCGTAGATTTTTTATATTTTTTGATTAGGAAAACCGTTCGTCAAAAAAATAGCGACGTTCGTCAAAGAAAATGATACGTTCGTCAAAAAGATTTGTATATTTCTAACTTTCGATGCGTACTTGCGTATATTCTATTTTAGAGTGTAAGTGTATAAAAATTAGAATGAAAAACAAATTAAAATTTAGTAGCATGAAAAGGTTTTCTTTAGTTATAATGATTCTTTGTAGCGCTTGGTTTACAGGCTGCAACAAGAACGATGACGGGCAAGACGCACCAGTTGAAAATAGCGTCATTTCTTTGATGGATGGGAGCATCATCATCAATAACCAGCCCGACGTGAAGATTACTCCGATGAACGAATTTCCGGAAGGAGTGTCAGCAGTTTCAGACATTTCTACCGGTTCGAAGAGGGCAAGTATCAAATTAACAGCCGAAGAAGATCCGATTAATCAGTTGAAAGTCAACGATTATCGTTTTAAATTGGTTGCCCAGATGAGTACCTTAAAAATAAACGGATATGAAGTACAAGCAACACATGTGCAAATATCCGATGACGGTTATGCTTTTGTATCCTACAATCGGAGAGGTGTAGGCGAAAATGGAGATCCAGGCCATAATGGCGGAGTTGTTGTATACAAATTTACGATTCATGACGGCTCGCTTGAAGATGTGAAAGTGGATGTGCAACCCGTTTCGAGTATTGAGATGTCGAGAGCACAAATAAACGCTCTGGAATTTTACAATGGCAAACTGTATATGGCCGGGGCAAGCTCAGAAAAAAAATTCGGGTTCAACCTGCGAATAGATGGATATAACTATGCATTTTTCATGGTAATGGAACTGAATAATGACAAGACTTTTAAAAATATTGATCCAAGTGCCATTGTAAAACTTACTTCTTTCCAGAGCACTTCCATCCGTGTACATAAAGATTTGATATATGTCACTACCGGTGATGGTACCAACGGAACCAGGGGAGGACTGTATATCTACAATGCAAACGACTACACGCTGGTCAATTCCATATTAGACAAGGAACATGCACGTTCGGTGGATGTGGATGATAACAGTATTTATCTGATGCAGGCAAATCATGCACGGATCACAAGGTATAATCTGGACGGTAGCGATGAAACCCTGATATACGAAGCCAACGACGAAGCGTGGCAAAGAAACGCCAAATCGGAAATTCTGGCTTGGGATAAATATATGTTTGTTTCCGAAAATGAAAGCGGTTTGAGGATGCTTTTCAAAAATAACGGTGATGTTAATGCATCTATTGCTCGTCCCGGAGAAGACCCTGAAACCGAAGTAACCAATAGTGTGAGTATGAATAGCGATCCCAAAAAAGACGGAAACGGGAAAACTATTCAGTCGAACCTGCTCTTGCTGGCCAACGGCGAAAGAGGGATATACTGGTACGACATTGTTAATGATAACGACAAGGATTGGATTGTTCCCTGCAATGACAACAGTATTCTTGGCGGTTTGGGATCAGCCAACTTTATTACATCCAAGGGAAACATCGTTTTTGTAGCCGATGGTTTAGGCGGTTTGAAAGTATTGTACATTGGATTTAATGCAGGAGATACACCTCCGCCGGTATCCGGAGATGGCTGTCAGGATTTCATGAGTTATCTCTATAATGGTACAGATCAAGTAACCATGCTGTTTCCCGAAAGTTACAGTGTATTCCGCTCAAAAAATGCTCATCCTATTGTAAAACAGTTGTTCCAATTACCGTCAGTTGAAGAAGCGGCGAGCGCTGTTCTTAACTATATCGACATCACAGATGAAACACCATTGTATATCACCTACATGTCTGAAGGAGCAGGTTGGAGCAATGCTATGGGTTATTTTGAAATTCCCGCCGAAGTTGCAAGAACAGACAAAGCAGAATACGATTATTGGTATACTAAAATCAAGCCCGATATGTATACTACCATCGGTAAAACAAATGTATTGAAAGATAAATATGTTATTTTCAAGAATATAAGAGACCACAGTAAAGGAGGCAACATGGTGGCTGGCAATACATATCAGATTGGCGGAGATAAGAAAACATTCAAAGCCGGCACAAGGGTAGTACTATTCATGTGTCCTGACGGGTGGAGTTCACAAAATAACCGCGTTGAAGTCACTTTCAGTGCCGGTACTACCAAACAGATATTCTTTATGCACAAAGGGTTAAATAAGGAAA
>JGI24702J35022_10002780_pt1 | contig 10621 bp, 10 predicted proteins | sample TergutTh196P4_FD_35022 | JGI IMG/M metagenome (IMG submission 35022)
TTCCATTTAAAACGATAAAATTATGGAACCAAAAAAAATTAAAAAATTAATAATCAATCAGGAAGTAATTTCTAACCTGAATGAAGGCGCGATGTCAAGAATAAAAGGCGGAGGAACTATTGGTTGTGGCCCAGGTTCAGCTAATCTATGTACTATCACTGTTTGTACTGAACTAAAAAACACAATTCCAATGTGTCCAATTGAAAGTTATACATGCCACACTTACACATGCGACACCATCATTCTTGATAGCGACTGTTATTCCCAGGACTATGAGATATGCAGATTTTCTGATTATTACCCATGTAACTAAACTGGGTTAACTTTGGCGGAGCTACCTGCAATTGTATATTGCAGGTAGCAATCTGCCAAAGTAATTTAAAGGACTACTATATATATCATGTGGAAGACAATAGCTGATTCTTATAGAAAACAGATAATAACCCAGAAAACTCACGAGATAGCTGAGGTTCTGTACGAATCTTCGTTTAGGAATGAACCTATAGGTTTGTTGACTGGGCGGTTAGGTGTTATATTATTTTTGTACCAATATTGGTTATGGTCTAAAAACGAAAAGTATTACGAAAAAGTGATTGAGTTGCTTTCAGAAAGTATAGTTTTTTTACGTATAAACAACAATATGAACTCTTTCTGTAATGGGGTCGCCGGATTAGTTTGGTGTTTGAAGTATTTTGAAGAGCATGATGTTATTGAAGGTAGCGTTCAAGAGGTAATGAATGAAATTTCACCATCGCTGTATTTACAAATGATTGATCTAATGAAGTCGGGAAAATATGATTTTTTGAATGGCGCTTTAGGAATAGCGCTCTGTTGTTATAAAATTGAATCCGAAAGTCAGTTATTAGATGACTTAATCAATGAAATGCAGAGGGTATCAATAAAAATGGATGAAGGCATTGCATGGTTTTCGACAATGAGCCAAAAGGATATAATTCATAAAGTCATCAATTTAAGTTTATCTCATGGTTTATCCGGTATCATATCTTTATTTTGCAAGATTTGCCATGTAAGCAACGTTTTACCTTTACTTCGTGAATCTACTAAATATCTGGTCAGTAAACAACAAGACAATACAATTTACACCTCTTGTTTTCCTTCCATATTGTCAGATACGGTTAATTATAGAAACAGTCGGCTTGCCTGGTGCTATGGAGACTTGGGCATAGCAGTTTCGTTATTGAAAGCCTCACGAGCGCTAAACGATCAGGATTATCAGGATATCGCAACGAGAGTATTAATAAGTTGTAGCGAGCGTCGAGATGTAAAAAAAGAGTTTGTTGTGGATGCCGGTATATGTCATGGATCTGCCGGTATCGCCCATATCTTCAACCGAGTATACCAAAATTCAGAAAACTACACATTCAAAGAAGCAGCGTTGTACTGGGTGGATGATTGCATCAGAAAATCTGATTTTAATGATGGATTGGCAGGATATAAAGTATGGAGAAGGGATGGATGGATAACTAAGACCGGTCTTTTGGAAGGAATTGCTGGAATAGGGCTTATGCTTATTTCAACCATATCAGATTTAGAACCGGATTGGGACGAATGTATAATGTTAAGCTAAATTTTATGTACAAGTCACTAAATACTTTTCTTTTTCGCACGCCTCATTTTCCATATTCTGCTTTGGCGGATTTTGAGAAAAGACAACATGAGCCTGTATTTAAGGAAATGTTGCAAATAGCCACGTCCGACTTAAATGAAGGGATTGAAAAAGGAGAAGATAAAGCTCAATATTCCGCTTACCGTTACTACCAGCGTGCCTGCACCCGCTCTACGCCTTTTGGTCTTTTTGCCGGATGTTCGGTTGGAACAATAGAAGGGGATTATACAAAAATACAACTGTGCGAACAGCGAGAATATAAGCGTACTACAAGATTGGATATGAACTATATCTGCGCCTTGACCCAGCAGATCGAAAGAGACAGGAGTAGTCGAGACAAGTTTCATTATCATACAAATAACAGCATGTATCCGGTGGGTAACTATCTTCGTTACGTTGAATACCATTACAAAAAAATGCGCCGGATATATCAAATCAAACAAATAGAAAATTCGGAATATATTCAGAAAGTACTGTCCGTGGCAAAAGAAGGCATATTGTTTTCAGAACTGGCGCTTGTATTAGTTGATGATGAAATATCAATGGAAGAAGCCGTTGAATTTATCCACGAATTGATAGATATACAAGTATTGTTCAGCGAATTAGAACCTGCTGTTACCAATCCCCAACCGCTGATTTCTTTGATTAATACGATTAGAGGAAATCCGAATATATACAGACAAATCATTGATGCTTTGTCAACAATTGATAAACAACTCATCAACATAGATCTTAATCCTATTGGAGAAACATGTGACATATACCCTGCAATCATCAAGCTTACTGAAAAAACTAAAGTGGAAGCAGAAATTAAATACCTATTTCAGGCGGATATGTTCAAACCGGCGCTTCATGCCTCTGTTAGCCGTAAAATAATCAAAGAAATTCAACAGGCGTTGACTTTTCTCAATAAAATAACCCCACATAACACACATATAAACCTTTCACGATTTAAAGAAAATTTTTTGAAACGATACGAAGAACGTGAAATGCCTCTATTATTCGTTTTGGATAATGAATCAGGTATTGGATATGGCGATAATACTTCGGGCGACATCAGTCCGCTGGTAGATGATTTGTTACCGGCACGAGGGAATCCAGCGGCTAATGTTTCTAATGTAAATATTCAAACGATTCTTTTACAAAAATATCAGCAGACGATGCAAAAAGTTATTGAATTGTCCGATGAAGACGTAAAAGGAGTTGAGGCAAAATGGGATGACTTGCCTCCTACTTTATCTGTGGTGTGTGAAATCTTACAGGACAATGAGGACGGTCGTTCATGTTATATAAAATCGGCAGGAGGAATGAGCGCTTCCGCACTGTTAGGTCGCTTCTGTCATTTACACGAGAAAATATTGAATCATACGCTCGCTATCTCAGAAAAAGAAGCACAAATGAATCCCGATGTGATTTTTGCGGAAATTGTGCATCTTCCGGAATCGCGTATTGGGAATATCCTGTTACGTCCCGTACTTCGATCATACGAAATACCCTACCTCGCTAAAGCAGGCGTTACTGAAGCGTTTGAAATTAGACCTGATGACTTGTACGTTTCCGTACATAATAACCGTATACGGTTACGTTCCAAGCGATTGAACAAGGAAATAATCCCACGAATGAGTACAGCTCATAATTTTAGCGGTCAGAATCCCATGCCTGTATATCATTTTCTTTGCGACATGCAACATCAGAACGGACGTACCGGACTATGGTTTGGTTGGAATGACGCGGCAAAACAATTGAACTATTTACCTCGTGTTGTCTATAAAAACTGCATTCTGTCGCAGGCTCGCTGGTTAGTTCTCGAACAAGAAATGAAAACATGGAAAGGCATAAAGGATAACGAGCTTCTTCAAAGAATAATGGAATGGAGAATGTGGAGAAATATTCCCGAAAGAGTAGTACTTGCTGATGGCGACAATGAATTGTATGTGGATATGAACAATATTTTGAGTATTCAGTCTTGGTTGTCGGTAGTAAAAAAAAGACGTTCTTTCCATTTAGAAGAATTTCTTTTCAATCCGGAAACTGCTGTTGTTCAGGGCCCGGAGGGCGTTTTTACGAATGAATTTATTTTGGCGTTTTATAGAGAGTAGTTTTAAGTTTGAGTCTTCAGAAAATAATATGGAAAATAGAGTATTTATTCCGGGTAGTGAGTGGGTATATTTTAAATTGTACACCGGTACAAAAACCGCGGATACAATCTTAAAAAACGAATTGCATCAATTCGTCAAGGAAATGTTAGCTAATGGCATCATTGATAAATGGTTTTTTATCCGATATACTGACCCTGATTTTCATATCAGATTACGACTTCATTTGAACGACTCAAGGGATTTCAGTTGTATTTTTAATTGTTTCTTTGCAACTTTTCAATCGTTAGTAAATGCAGGTCTTACGTGGAATATACAGTGTGATACGTATAGGAGAGAAATTGAACGATATGGCGCTAACACAATTGATTTAATTGAAGAAGTATTTAGCATTGACAGCGAGTACATCATTCAACTTTTACGACTATCAAGCAATGAAAATCTCGAACAACAAAGATGGAAATTAGCGTTGATATTGATTGATAGCTTTTTGTCCGCTTTTTCATTCGATTTGCCGAGACGTAAGGACTTGTTGAATACGATGGCAGACAATTACAAAAAGGAGTTCGGATTCACACACCATAGCGTAACAAAACAATTGAACGATAAATACCGCGCTTTTCGTAAGGAGATTGGTAATGCCATGAATTGGGAAAATGAAATTTTTCAAACGATTGAAATCATTAAAGCCCGAATACATTCTATTCATCCTATAGTTAAAATCTTTATCAATATGGAAAAATCAGGGGAACTTCAGATTCCGATACAATCATTGTTTACAAGTCTGATCCACATGACCATGAACCGATGGTTTAGAACTAAAAACCGGTTGCACGAAATGGTGATTTACGACTTCCTTTCAAGATACTATGCGTCTGAAATAGCAAAAAAGGTTTATAGTAATTAGTTTTTAGTTTTTAGTTTTTAGTTTTCAGGAATTATGATTTAGATAGAAATTTAATATATTAATAAAAATGAAACAATTAGATAAAATTTCACAAACGTTGATTATTAACGGTACTTTAACGGAGCAACCCGGATTGTTATACGGAAAAACGGGAATTGCCGTTTTCTTTTTCCACTATGCTAAGATAACCGGTAACTCATTATTTCAGGAGTATGCTTTAGACCTGATTGAAGAGGTTCAAAAACAAATTACAGTTACAACACCCTTACGTTATGATATTGGGATATCAGGTATTGGCGTTGGATTTGACTATTTTCTTCAAAACGGTTTTATTGAGGCAGATGACGATATCTTTGAGGATTTCGATGAACGAATGTACCGCGCCGCGATGTCTGAAAAGTATCCCGATTTAAGCCTTCAAGGAGGATTAGCTGGACTGGGACGTTATTTCCTTTATCGTCTGCGAAGTAGTGGGAATAAGGACAGGATTTTACAAGAAGCGTTAACGAAAATTGCACAAGAAATCTCTTTGAAAATTGAAGCAAACAAAGCGTCTGAAAATGACCAGCCGGATGTTTATCGCTTTATGCGCGATTTGGTTACATTGCCCGAATATGCAGAAAAATATGCTAGCTCACTACAACTATGCAAGGAATGGGATTGTATCTGGAAACCTGATATTCAAACACTCTTACCCAATACGAACCTATTGCCCCGTTTATATCTGATTCAGCATTACTTCAACATGGACTTAGCCGAAGAAATCGGACGAGAATGGAAAAAATGGGAAGAAGATGACATTTATACAATATCAAACATGGGGTTGTTAAATGGTTGGACTGCTGAAGGAATGTTATACTTAACATGCTTTCACAATCTTGATAAATCTTGGTTAAATCTTCTATAATCATGGTAAATTTGTATGTTTTCAATGAAGTAAGCCGTGCAGCAATTTTTGGCATAGGAACTTATATCCGCGAACTGACAGATGCGTTGAAAGATTGTGATATAAATGTTTGTATGGTTCATATACGTTCAGAAAAACCTGATTCAAAACCGGACGTACATGATGGAATTCGACATATTTATATTCCTCCACCCACTAACCGAAGTACATCATTAGATTGGAGGTCAAGTGAATTATATTACAGGAATGTTGTTTACTTTCTGCGTTTACAGATAAAAGATACAGAAAGACTTATTTTTCACTTTAATTATTACAAGACCAGAATATTAGCCGAAGAATTAAAGAAAGCATTTTTATGCAAAAATATCGCTGTTGTACATTATTCTGAATGGGGATCAGTGATTTTTGACAATCAACAACGTTTACAAACCGTATTTCAGGATGAAACCCCGGATGATTTCAATATGAACCTGAAAATCGCGGTTGAGGAAGAAAAGTTATCCTATTCCAAAATGGATCGTATTATTTGTCTATCAAACTACATGTTCGACATCCTGTGTCGGGATTATAAGTTTGATGCGGCAAAAATATCGGTTATTCCCAATAGTTTAACCGATAGAACAAAAACAAACAACCTAAAGAAACTCTTACGGAAAAAGTGGAAAATTGCTGATAGAGAAAAGATTATCCTGTTTGCCGGTCGCATAGATACTATTAAAGGGATAGAATATCTACTAAAAGCATTTCGCGAAGTACTGTATAGGTTTCCTCGTAGTCGGTTAATCATTGCGGGAGATGGCGCATTTAATAAATACACAAAGGAATCACAGGATATTTGCACGAAAATCACTTATACGGGTTTGTTAGACAAAGCGCAACTATATGAATGGTACAGTTTGGCGGATGTGGGCGTCACTCCGTCATTGTTTGAGCAATTTGGCTATGTAGCCGTTGAGATGATGATGCACGAACTGCCAATTGTAGCTACTGCAACCTCCGGATTGAATGAAGTGGTAGATGAAACGTGCGGATTAAAAGTCCCTCTTGTACAAACAAAAGATAACGTTGAGATTGATACCGGTTTATTGGCTGAGAAAATAGTGTACTTGTTAGAGCATCCAGACTATGCAAAAAGATTAGGCGTTAATGCCCGAAAACGCTACGAACAGTTGTATTCCATAGAAGTGTTTCGCAAAAATATGATGGATTTTTATCAATCACTCTATGAATAACCTATTTTTCAGTTACAAACCGTTTCCCCACTTTCTACAATTAGACAAAATGGATTGTGGTCCTTCTTGTCTCCGCATGATAGCGAAATTTTATATGCGTACTATGGAACGGGAAATTAAGTTTTAAGAAAGGAGGTTCGGACACGCTTTTTCGATTGAATGAACAAATGGAATTAGTGCCGGAATTGCTTTTTGATTTATGCGGTCGAAATATACCAACACACCTGCGAGGCCTGCGAGGTAAAAGGGATAAATATCAAAGTTTGGGCATTAGTCGCCCGAAAAACTGTATAAGCCTGTTAATAAGACGGCTTGAGAATAATTCTCCAAAAAAAATCCCAAGGTGAAAAAAAATTTGATCCTTTAAAAATAATATAAATAATGTTATAGTTTTGCACAGTGTTTAACTTGGTAAGGATTGAAAGTACTATTAATAACAACTTTATCTTTCGTTATGTTTTTGACTATTCATGCACAAGATATAACGACTATTGATTTAACCTCAGCGAAGTTCGGAGAGATTGTTGCCGGTGAAATATTTGATGAAATCAAATTTATCCCTTTAGAAACTCCTCCTGATGGTCTTTTGAATATTACTATTACGACCTATTATTTGACTGATAAATATATTCTTGCAATATCTTTTTTACGAATTTTAACGGGTTCATCACGAGCCTATTTGTTTGACAGAGAAAACGGGGCATTTAAACAAGTCAGTTCTTTTGGTCAATGTACTGACGAATTTACAGGTTGGCTTTGTGAAAAAAAAAAACCGGTCACGCTTGGAAATTACTGATATTTCATCTACTTTTGCGACCTGAAATTCAAAAATCATCATACAATGCTTACACTTAAAACAATTACCGAACAACGGGACGAAGTGATTAGCCGTCTGGCAGTAAAACACTTCGAGGCGACTGAATACATTGACCGCGTGATTGCGATGGATGCAACACGACGAAGCGCTCAAACCGGATTAGATAAAAATCTGGCGGAAATAAACAACCTGTCGAAGCAGATTGGCGCGCTGATGAAAACGGGCAAAAAGGAAGAAGCCGAAGCAGCCAAAGCAAAAGTGGCAGAGTTGAAAGAGAGCAGTAAAATTTTGGACGAAACAAAAACAGATGCAGAGAAAAAAATTCACGAACTGCTGTTAATCATTCCAAACCTGCCTCACATTTCCGTTCCTGAAGGCCGAAGCGCAGAAGATAATATATGCGAAAAAATGGGGGGGACCCTCCCTACCCTATCCGAAGATGCGCTTCCACATTGGGAATTGGCAAAAAAATACAACCTGATTGATTTCGAGTTAGGCGTTAAGATAACAGGCGCCGGCTTTCCGGTATATATTGGATACGGCGCCCGCCTGCAACGCGCACTTATTGATTTCTTTTTAGACAGTGCACGCGAGGCCGGCTATTTGGAAGTGCAACCTCCGTATGTGATAAATGCCGATTCCGGTTACGCAACCGGACAACTGCCTGATAAAGAAGGACAAATGTATCACTGTGGGTTGGATGACCTGTACCTTATCCCAACAGCCGAAGTGCCGGTCACCAATCTCTACCGCGATATGATATTAGAAAAGACGTCATTACCTGTCAAAAACACCGCTTATTCAGCCTGTTTTCGGCGCGAAGCAGGCTCATACGGTAAAGATGTGCGCGGACTAAACCGTCTGCACCAATTCGATAAGGTAGAAATTGTTCGGATAGATACGCCCGAACACTCCTATCAGTCTTTGCAGGAAATGGTTGATTATGTGGAATCACTCGTCGACAGGCTCGAATTGCCGTGGCGTATCCTGCGACTTTGCGGCGGCGATATGAGCTTTACCTCCTCACTCACATTTGACTTCGAAGTCTATTCAGCCGCACAAAAACGCTGGTTGGAAGTCAGTTCGGTCTCCAACTTCGAAAGTTATCAGGCCAACCGGCTCAAATGCCGTTACCGCGACGAAAATAAAAAAACGCAGTTATGCCATACATTGAATGGAAGCGCCTTAGCGCTGCCGCGTATTGTGGCCGCCCTCTTAGAAAACAACCAAACCCCCGAGGGTATCCGTATCCCGAAAGCGCTTGTCCCTTATACGCGGTTTGAAGTGATTTATCTATGAAAAAATATAAATCCTCAATTAATCAATAATTATATTCTTGTATGAGATTTCTTGGAATAATCCCTGCGCGCTATGCTTCAACGCGCTTCCCCGGTAAACCGTTGGCGGACATGGACGGAAAACCCATGATACAACGGGTTTATGAGCAGGTTCGGTCGACTGTCGATGCATTGGTAGTTGCGACGGATGACGATCGCATTCTTGAAGCCGTTCGTCGCTTCGGAGGTTACGCCGTTCTTACATCGGGTGAACATCGAAGCGGTACAGATCGTTGTCAGGAAGCCTTTATCAAAACAAAGAATGACTGTGACGTCGTAATAAACATTCAGGGAGACGAGCCGTTCATCCAACCGGAACAAATCGAATTACTGAAAAAATGCTTTACTGAAACTGATACTGATACACAAATAGCAACATTAGTCAAACCTTTTGACTATGAAAGTGATGACGAGCAAACCCTCTTTAATCCGAATACACCCAAGGTAGTTCTTAATAACCAAAATGAAGCCATTTACTTCAGCCGCTCTATCATCCCCTATATACGTGGTAAAGAACACTCCGAATGGCTAAAGTCGCATACATTCTATAAACACATCGGACTGTATGCCTACCGTTCGGATGTTTTGAAAGCGATAACCGAATTGCCTCAATCCTCGCTTGAGATTGCCGAAAGCCTCGAACAACTCCGCTGGCTACAAAACGGTTATAAAATCAAAGTAGCTATCACCTATCAGGAAACCCTCGGAATCGACACCCCCGAAGACATGGCAAAAGCGATTAGTCAATTAAAAATCAGGAAGTAGGTCAATGGAGCATTTCACTCGTGTGAAGTCGTCGTATAAACGATTTGCTTATCTACAATGATATATTTCAGGATATTGACTGCAATCAAATCACTCAAAATATTACGTGCGGTAGCATATCGGATGCGCGCAATTCGGCAAAACTGACGGATATGAATATAGGGTTGATTTTCAAGATATCCCATTAATTGTTTCACAGGACGCGACAAGGGAAGTAACAATCCGTTCTTACGTCCGCATTTTTGCCATGAAAGGAGTAAGACTTCATTTGCCAAAATATTCTCGTCCGCCACACGGATATAGGCCTTATATTTTTCATCTCTATCCGGAGCGGTATGCGGTTTGTTATCACTTGGGGCTATGTATATTTCCAGCACGGTCTTCCCGTTTATCTCCCACCGCGTAGCCGTAAACGGCACAGTAGGACGTGTATACATCGTCGAGGCCGCTTCAATCATATAAAACTCTTCCTCGCTGCGCACTCCGGCTATGTTCCCGTTATCTTTCACACCTATCAACAATCGCCCACCGTCGGAATTTGCAAAAGCACTCAGTGTGCGTGCAATTTTCTTACTGTCGCTCACTTCAAACTTGAAATCAAGCCGCTGCCCCTCCCCTTGCGCAATCAAGTCCTCTATGGGATTATCTTTTTTCATTTGTTCATTTCTTTGAATGAACAAATGTACATGAAATTTACGAAACACCCAAAAATAAGCAGCAATTTAAAAAAAATTAAAAAATATTTTCTTCTTTCAAACACAATTTGTATCTTTGCGTCCTGAATTACTATACGTATACATAGTATAAACCATGTCTAACTAAAAAATTTCGAGTATGGCATTTAGAGCAAAATTACAGTTTGAAGGGAAAGATTACGATGTGCTTGACTGCAACTATTCTTTCCGCAGGGATGTTGATGCGAAAGGGCGTCCT
>JGI24702J35022_10002781_pt1 | contig 10618 bp, 8 predicted proteins | sample TergutTh196P4_FD_35022 | JGI IMG/M metagenome (IMG submission 35022)
TACAAAAAGGAATTAATAAACTCGTTATCCATAAAGAAAAACTTAACGAAGATTTAGAAAATAATTGGTCGGTGGTTGCCGAAGCATATCAAACCATTCTCCGCAGAGAAGGTTATCCCAATCCATACGAAACACTTAAAAATGCCACACGAGGTAAAAAAATTACCCAACAAGTTATGGCTGATTTTATTGATAATTTGAATGTTTCGGAAAAAATAAAAGAAGAATTACATAAAATAACCCCACAAAACTATATAGGTGTGAGGTATGAGGTATGAGGTGTGTCGCCTTTAATTCTTTATTTCTGCAATCTCTTTCACCGCCCGAATGGCAGTATCAATCTCTTCTTCCGTATTAAATGCGCCAATACTTAACCGCACCGTTCCGTGTTTATCTAAAGTGCCGATATGTTCGTGCACTTTTGGAGCGCATTGTAAACCGGTTCGGCACGCAATATTGTAATCCACATCAAGCATCATACCCACATCGGCTGCCTCAAAACCGTTTATATTAAAGCATAAAACCGGATTTTTTCTTTCCGGAAAGTTGGCACAATAGGTCGTAACGCCTTTTACATCTTGGATACCTTTTCTCAGTTTTTCCCACAATTCCATCTCTCTTTTGTGAATATTTTCAATGCCCTGTTCCAAAATCCATGAAACACCGGCGTACAATCCTGCAACACCCACTAAGTTCAATGTTCCGTACTCCAAACGGTAAGGATATTCTTCCAAATGTTTGGGATAGGCAGAACGAACCCCTGTGCCTGCGTAGCGCGTATGTTTAATGTGCACGCCCTCGCGAACGTATGCACCGCCAATTCCGGTAGGTCCCATCAAACTTTTATGTCCTGTAAAGATATAAACATCAATATTATCTGCCTGCATATCTACTTTTGTCGCGCCTGCACCCTGACTGCCGTCCACCACAAAAACCAACCCATTTTCTTTACAAATTTTTCCAATTTCGCGTAAAGGCTGGCAAGTCCCCAGCACATTAGAGCAATGCGTACAAACCACAAACTTAGTATTAGGGCGAATTGCCTTGCGAAAATCTTCGGGATCCACATAACCATCTTTGTCGAAAGGTAAATAGGTAACATCTTGAAGTTTACCTTCCTCTTTTAAACAATATAAGGGGCGTAATACGGAGTTGTGTTCCAACATGGTAGTAATAACGTGCGCATCCGGTTCTGCCAAACCTTGAATTATAAGATTCAGAGAATCGCTGGCGTTGTAACTGAAAGTTAGTCTGTTGTGGTCTTCTCCTCCATTAAAAAGTTCAGTCATTAACTTGCGTGTTTTTTGCACTATTTCTTCGGTAAGAATTGCCGCGTCGAAACCGGTTCTGCCCGGATTTACGCCATGTTTTTTGTAAAACCCGCTCATAAATTCATACATTGAATCCGGCTTAGGGAAAGTGGTTGCTGAGTTGTCTAAATAAATCATAATAGTTTTTTTTGATAAAATGACGGCAAAAGTAGATTTTTTTTGAAATTGTTTTATTTTCGCCGTCTGCAAAAAAAAACGCATTTTTTGCACTTTTTTATATAACTCATAAAAAAATAATCTTTTAATCAAAATATTTATGAAAAAATTATCCCTTTTTTTATTAGTAATTTTTACAATTACTACAGGCGTATTTGCCCAAAACCAAGTGTTAACAGTAGGCAGTGGCGCCCTGCAAAACGAAATTGTATTATTACAGCAAAATAACAACCAAACTACTATCCGCTTCGATTTGAATTTGGTTGAGTTATTTGAAGTGGAAACCGATTACGGAATCGCATCTATTCCCATATCAGAAAAAGCGCCGTTGATGTTGGAAAAAGGCGCGCCCGAACTGTTTTATTTTACCACCTCTTTCATTATCCCCGATAAAGGCGGCTCAGAGTTGGAAATCTCTTACGGGCAATATCAAGAGTTTGAAAATATTGAAATTGCGCCCTCTAAAGGAAATTTACCCCGTAGTATTAACCCGTCAAACATTCCTTTTGAAAAGGGCGAAGTGTATCAAATTGATGACTTTTTCCCTGGAACACTCGCCAATTTAAGAGAACCTTTTATTATGAGAGATGTGAGAGGAGAATCGTTGGATGTATATCCCGTGCAATACAATCCCGTTACTAAAATCTTGAGAATCTATTCCGAAATTACCGTTACGGTTAGAAATACACCCCAACAAGGAATTAACGAATTTACTACTCAAAAAAGACACAAAACCATTGACCCTACTTTCAACCAAATGTATAATAATCTGTTTATCAACTATTCCTCCCTTAATAGAGCCTATCCCACAGGAGAGGAAGGGGAACTGCTGATTATCTGTTACCCACAGTTTATGAACGACATGCAACCGTATGTTGACTGGAAACGCACCATCGGACGTAAAACTACCATGGTTTCTACCGCAGAAACAGGCGCCACTTATGCCGCCATAAAAAATTATATTCAAGATTATTACAGTAACCCTGACCATAATTTGGCTTATGTGCTTTTGGTGGGCGATTTAGCGCAAATACCAACCTATACTTACACTACTCCCTATTATTATGAGACATGTTATTCTGATATTTATTATGCGCAACTTGTTTCGGGCGTTTACATGGATATTTTGATAGGGAGAATGTCTGCCGAAAACATTGCGCATGTTCAAACACAGGTAGAACGTTCTATTTGGTATGAACGAGACTTAACTACGGAAGATACCTGGCTATCTAAAGCAGTAGGATTAGCCGCTAATAATGGACCGGCTGGCTCAGCGCATAATAACGAGTATGACTACACGCACATGAATAATATTAGAACAAGATTGATGACTTATGGCTATAATCCTGTTTATCAGGAATATAATGGTAATTGCCCTGGAGTTACCAATACAACTACGGCTCAAATCTCTTCCCGTTTTAACGAAGGGATGGGGGTAGCAAATTATTGCAATCACGGAGATTATGACGGTTGGTATATAGCTAATGCTCAGGAAACTGCTTATATACCATTCACCAATTCCAATGTAAACGCGTTACAAAATGCGGGTATGCTGCCTTATATTTTTTCGGTAGCCTGTTTGAATGGACAATTTAATAAAACCTGTTTTGCAGAAGCCTGGATGCGCGCTACGAAAAACGGACAACCCACCGGAGCCGTGGCAACGATGATGGGTTCTATTGAACTGAGTTGGGTTCCTCCCATGACTGCCCAAGACGAATTTGTAAATATTTGTTTAGACCTCGGACCCTATACAGGACAAGCGGCGGGTATTAAGAGAACTTTTGCAGGCGCTTCTCTTAATGCCTCTCAGAAAATGAGAATGACTCATGGTACTTCCGCTAATGACGACTACAACGCATGGCTCGTCTTCGGAGACCCTACTTTGATGTTCAGAACAAAAACTCCTGAAGAAATGACTGTATCGCATCTGCCTGTTATCCCTGTGGGAACGAACGAATTTTCTGTAGAATGCGATGCAGATGGCGCGCAAGCAACTGTTTCTTACGTAGAAAATAGTGATGTAATCATTTTGGGAACCGCAACAGTAATTGATGGCGTTGCCGAAATCGTGTTTGATGCACCCCTGTCCACATTTACAGACCTAACGCTCGCCGTTACAGGATTTAATAAAGTTACATACATAACCAATTTACTTACAGGCGAATTACCAGATCTTCACACACCTCAAAATCTTTCTTATTCAGTAGAAAATGCCAACCATATTCTATTAGAATGGGAAACACCTGAAGAGATAGAAAACTTAGCCGTTACCGGATATAACATTTATCGTGATGAACTCTTGATCAATACTGAACCTGTAATAAATGAGGTTTCTTTTACCGATATTGTTCCAACAAATGGCGAATATAAATATGAAGTAACCGCTTTATACGGAACAACATTAGAAAGTGATCCCTCTGAGCCAGTACTAATTACAATTGACGGTATGTGTATTCCTTTCGGCAATAAGATAATCCTTGAACAACCCGAAGAGGAAGAAGGAGTTAATATTCTTGTTTCTTGGGAAGCTCCCGAATATGAAGGCACAGAACTTGCCGGCTATAATATTTTCCGCGACGAAGAACAAATTAATACTGAAATAGTAACCGAATTGAGTTATTTAGATGAAAATTTGGAACAATTTACCGAATATTGTTATCAGGTAGAAGTAGTTTACAACGATTGTGAAGAAACATTAAAAAGTGAAAAAGAGTGTTTAACCACGCTATCTATTAATGATGTTTCAGAAATTCAAAATTTTAACATCTATCCTAATCCTGCAAATAATGAGTTACGAGTTACGAGTTACGAGTTACAAATTACAAGTATTGAAATTTATGATGTTTATGGAAGAAACGTATCATCTCATCATCTCATCGCCTCATCGCCTCATCATCTCATTAATATTTCACATTTGCAATCGGGGATCTATTTTGTAAAGATCTATTCTGAAACAGGTGATGTTGCAGTGAAGAGATTGGTGGTAATGAAATAAATTAAGGGTTAAAAATTTAGGAATTACTTATCTTTGTTTTAAAATACAAAATCACAAAATAAGAATGAAAGACTATGCAGAATAATGAATCCTCAAAGTGAGATAATTTACCACAAAATTAACTTAGGGTTGAACGTTGTTGGTAAACTACAGTCTGGTTACCATGAGTTGGAAACAGTGTTTTACCCTTGTCATAATTATGTAGATACTATTGAAATAACCTCCTCATCAAATTTTTCATTTACTTTAATTAATGCTGATTTTCATTGTAAAGTTGAAGATAATTTGTGTGTAAAAGCATATCGGTTGTTGCAAAATATTTATGATTTACCGAATGTAAATATTACGCTTACTAAAAAAATTCCTTCTGGTGCGGGCTTAGGGGGAGGCTCTGCAGACGCCGCCTTAACTCTGAAAATGCTCAATAATCTGTTTACGCTCAACCTTTCTATTCTCCAACTTCATGATTTTGCTTCACAATTAGGCAGTGATACCTCTTTTTTCTTGTACAATACTCCCATGTATGCCACAGGCAGAGGTGAAATATTAGAGCCCATAAATGTAGATTTGTCGAAAAATAAAATTGAGATAGTTTGCCCTAATATTTATATTTCTACCTCAGAAGCATACAAAAATATTACGCCCAGAAAACCAAAAGTTTCTTTAAAACAAATAATTAATTCTCCTATTATAACATGGAAAGAAAATCTTGTGAATGATTTTGAAGAAGTTATTTTTAAGCAGTATCCTCAACTAAGTGAGATAAAAAGTGATCTTTATGATCGAGGTGCACTGTATGCTTCTCTAAGTGGCACTGGAAGTGGAGTGTATGGAATTTTCCCGTAATAATTCGAAAATAACCTAAAAAAATTTTATAATCTCTTCTTACCTTTACGTCTAATACTTTATTTTTATGATAGATACAAAATTATTCAAAGAATTTTATTATATCCTTGCTTGTAAATTGTTTTGACACTTTTCTCCCCGATGGTGAAATATGTGGAGTATGGCATTGAAGCCATTGTTTGATAAATGCTTGCTGCTCAATTTCGGATATTATTTGTAGTTTGGAATGAATTTTTTGTTTCGCTAAACTCTTGGCAATAGCACTGTTTTTATCAGTTTTATGTAAAAATTGATGGGTTTTATACATTTCTACAAATTGCTCTATAACTTGTTGTACACCACTATTATCCTCTTCGATAGGAGTTCCATTTACGGCAAACGAAGTTCGGTCTATCTGCTCTAAATCATATCCTAACGCACGTAACTCAGGCAAAATGTCATTTATTATTTCTACCGAACTCGCCGGTAACGTTATGGTTTCCGGAAACATAGATTGTTGAATAACAACGGGCGTATGTTCTAAAGCATGTAAGAAATGTTCAAATAAAATTCGTTCCCGCGCCGCAAATAGATCTAAAATATGCAACGCCTCTTTCCAAACAAAGACTAAATAAGCATCATTAAAAACCAAACATTTCAATTGGTTTTCATCAATAACTACCTCATCTTCTTTTTTTTCTGCTGAAAATTTAATGTTGTAAGACTCGTTTGATTGAACTTGTATAGTCTCTTTTTTCAATCCCGATAAAAATTGTTCCCAAGAGTCAGAAGAAGAGATTTTTTTCTCTGATTTAGAATTATATGGAGTGTAATTTGGATTTAAGGTTAAAGTGGGAGGTTTAACATCACTTTTTGGTTTAATTTTATCAAAATCGTATTGTGGATTATAGTTAAAATCAATTTGCGGAATTAAAGAATGCGCACCCAGCGTTTTTTTTACCGCAGCATTTAAAAATGCGTATATCATCCTATCATCCTGAAATTTAATATCAATTTTTGTAGGACTGATATTCACGTCAATAGTAGATGGTGGAACAGTAATTTCAATAAAAAAAGCGGGTTTATGTCCTTCGGGTATCAACTCTTTGTAGGTGGATTCAATGGCATGAGTTAACAAATAGTGTTTAACAAATCTTTGGTTTACAAACAGATATTGTTCATTTTTTTTCTTTTTTGCGTTTTCAGGTTTGGCAATAAAACCGGATATTTTTATGGTTTCCGTATTTAATTCTACAGGAAACAGCTTATCTTTAAAATGCGCGCCAAAAACATTGATAATGCGTTGTTTTTGATTAGAAGAGGGCAGTTGTTGTATTAGTTTTCCATTATGAAAGAATGAAAATTCAACTTCACAATGAATTAACGATAAGCGATTTAATTCCTCTTCAATATGTCCTAACTCTATGGCGTCCGATTTAAGAAAATTTCTTCTTGCGGGTACATTATAAAACAGATTCTTTACTGCAATTGAAGTTCCGTTTTGTGTTACGGTGGGTGTATGTTCTTTAATTTGAAAACCTTCTGTAATGATCAGTGTTCCTGTTTCTTCATCTTCCCTTTTTGTTTTTAATTCCACTTGTGCAATGGCAGCAATAGAGGCAAGCGCTTCTCCTCTAAACCCCTTGGTTTTTAAATGATACAGATCATCAGCGGTAGATATTTTCGAGGTAGCATGTCTTTCAAAGCACATTCGCGCATCGGTAAAGTTCATACCTTTACCGTTATCCACCACTTGGATAAGCGTTCTGCCTGCGTCTTTAATAATCAGTTGAATTTTTGAAGCATCGGCGTCAATGGCATTTTCTAACAGCTCTTTTACTGCCGAAGCGGGACGTTGAATCACTTCGCCGGCAGCAATTTGGTTGGCAACAAGATCGGGAAGAAGGTGGATAGAGTTCATATGTGGATATTTGTGAAATAACTGCGAAAATACCAAAAACTTTCAAACTATAGAAGTTCTGAGATCTCTTTTATTTTTATTAAAATGAAAACTGCCGCTTGTGACGGCAGTTTTCCCATTTAAAACTAAAAATTATGGAAAAATAAAAAAGTATTATTTTAAAATACCTTTTTTATGAGCATCAACAATAGCATTCCATGCGCCTTTTTTGTTGATATTTCTTATCCCTTTTGCAGAAACTTTAAGCATTACCCAGCCCCCTAATTCAGGAACATAAAACTTTTTGTCATGCAAATTTGGGTTAAATCTTCTTTTTGATTTTATATTAGAGTGGGAAACATGATTTCCAACTATCGCTTTTTTTCCGGTAATTTGACAAACTCTTGACATCGCAAACTTTTTTATTAGGTTTTCTTTCTTTTGGGGCGCAAAAATATATTTTTTTTAATACCTATTTCAACACCCAATAATTTTTGTCTAACTGCCCTGCAATTTTATTCGCTTCTTCCTCATTATCAAATATTCCAACACAAACACGAATCCGCGGACTTTGTGGATGAACAATCAATTTAGCATGATATTGCTCCAATTTTTTCTGTTTTATATGAAGCAAAGCGCTCTCTTCTTGCATAAAACTGCCCGCAATTACGTAAAAATAACCTTTATTATAGGGTACGTATAATTCTTTGTAAATTGCCAAAGAGATCAGATTATCATTTTTTTTCTCATCTTTTATTACTTCAATATTGTTTGTGGATAAATTAGGGTTTTGTTCTGTTATTGTTTCAACAGGAAGTTCAATTTCAGCAGTTTGTTCATCCTCTACATTATTTATGGATAGATCTTTTTCGTTATTTGTAGTATCTAATATTACATGATATTCATTCTTAGTAAAAACAGTTTGACAACATTTTTTTATTTCATTTTTAAAAAACAAAACAAATAATAAAACAACTGCTACTGATATGGTTAGGATAAACCAAAACAGATCTCGTTTTTTCTTCTTTTTTTGTAAAACAATTCGTTTATCTTTTACGGGCGGTTTTATATCATCCTCCTTTTTGAGAGGAATAAAAACAGGTTCTAACCCTTCGTTTTCAATATTTAATTGTGGAATAACCAAACTTTGGAAAACAATTTTATCTGAATTATCTTTTGAAAAAGTACCAAAATTTTCAAAATAAACAGTTTTGTTGTGTTCCAATCCTTTTTCAAGCAAATCTACCCATTCAAGAATTTTGTCTTGGGCTTCATCAATTCTAATTTGTTGCCATTTAGAAAGTTTATTAACAAAATCAAATCCTTCAATCTCTTTTGAATAATCAAATTCAATCATATTTTGAGGCGGAAAAACAATATCTTCTTGAATATATGCCGACATTTTTTTTACATAAAATGTTCCTAATTTAGCAACAGATACGCTGTTTTCTTCTAACAGCGCTTTGATAAGGAAAGAAATTATCATAGTGATTAGTGATTAATGATTAGTGATTAATGATTAGTGATTAGTGATTAGTGATTAGTGAGTTTAATAGATCAATAGTTTAATTTTCAATTTTCAATTTTCAAAAGGTCTTCCGGAGTGTCAATAGCAATGCTTTCGTGGTGGCAAATGGATATGTGAATAGGATAATCGTTTTCTAACCAGCGAAGTTGCTCTAATTTTTCAGTTTCTTCTAATGGCGATATGGGTAGTTTTGTAATTTGCTGCAAAATATTGTTAAGATAAGCATAAATACCGATGTGCTTGAAAGAGTTGAAAGTTAAGAGTTGAGAGTTGGAAATGGAAAGTGGAAAATTGAAACAGGGGATTGCCGCACGGGAAAAGTAAAGCGCTTTGTTTGATTTTGTAAAAACTACTTTTACTTTGTTAGGATTGGTCAGTTCTTCGTTAGTAGTAATGGGTTTTGCTAATGTTACAATTTGAACTTCAGGATTTTTAAACATTTTGGATAAGAGATTAATTTCCTCTTTTCTAATCAACGGTTCATCTCCTTGTATGTTAATAATTAAATCGTTATCTTTAAGATTAAGGATTCTTGCAGTTTCTGCGCATCGGTCGGTTCCTGATGCATGATTTGGATTTGTCATAATAACTTTTCCGCCAAAATCTGCTACAGTTTTTTTAATTCTTTCATCCTCAGTGGCAACAAAGAGATCATCTAAGTCTGCTTCTTTGCATCTTTCATACACATGTTGAATCATGGGTTTGTTATCAATAAGCGCCAACGGTTTACCGGGAAAACGGGTGGAAGCGTAGCGTGCAGGAATGATACCGATTACCATAATTTTTTGAATTTTTTGTGTCCGTAGGCTGAAGCCTACGGTTCATTGTTCATTATTAATAGCTTAATTTAAAGATTTAATCCGTAACTCATTGTATTAAAAAAGCCCGTACACTTCTGCATTCACCATTTCAATTACGGTGCCAAAATCTTCCGGAACTTCTTCAAATTTAATAGTATTCACATCTACAATCATAAGTTTCCCGTCCGAATAATTAGAAATCCATTCTTCATATCTTTCATTCAGCGATTTTAAATAATCTAAACGAATGGAAGTTTCATAATCTCTGCCTCTTTTTTGGATTTGTGATACTAATGTGGAAACATCTGCTTTTAAGTAAATTAACAAATCCGGAGGTTGCAAAAACTGCATCATCAATTCAAACAATGAAGAGTAATTTTCAAAATCACGGGTTGGCATTAATCCCATGGCATGCAAGTTAGGGGCAAAGATGTGGGCGTCTTCGTAAATTGTACGATCTTGAATCACACTTTTTTTCTTTTTTCGTAATTCAACAATTTGTCTAAAACGGCTATTCAGAAAATAAACTTGCAAGTTGAACGACCATCGTTGCATATCGTCGTAAAAACTTGCTAAATAGGGATTATTTTCAACGCTTTCATACAGCGCTTCCCAGCCAAAATGTTTGGCAAGCATTCCTGTAAGAGTAGTTTTTCCCGAGCCGATATTTCCGGCTACTGCTATGTGCATAATTATAAGATTTAAAAATAAATATTTAAAATGCAAATAAACATGAATTTTTTAAAATTAAACACAGTCCATAAAAATATTTAATTCCGGACATAACAAGAAAGAATAATCAAAGTTTTCAAAGAAGATGAAAGTAAAAAACGATGGAGTTACTTGTTTGAATAGTGAATAGTGTTTAATGATTAGTGATTAAATTTTATATTTTTGCCGTAAATTTTTAACCCAAATAATTTATTTAAAATAGATTATAAAGTTCTTTTATGAAAAAAATTTTTTTATTGTAATATTTTTATCTGTTCTATTGTGTTCGAATAACGGATTGTTTTCTCAATCAAAAGAATGGGTTGAATATTTGGCGTTGCGCGATACTGCCGATAATTTGTATAATTT
>JGI24702J35022_10002782_pt1 | contig 10615 bp, 10 predicted proteins | sample TergutTh196P4_FD_35022 | JGI IMG/M metagenome (IMG submission 35022)
GGTTAGCATAAGCCCGGCTGTATCAGGCCCCAAAGCTCCTTTAAGCGCATCCAGATCTACGCAGCCGGAAGCGTTTGATTTTATGTTTATGACTTCAAAACCAGCCATTGTAGCTGTTGCGGGATTGGTTCCGTGGGCACTGTCGGGAATTATTATCTTTGTCCGTCCAGTATCTCCCCGGTGCCTGTGATATGCCTTAAAAAGGAGCAGTCCGGTAAGCTCCCCATGCGCTCCAGCAGCGGGCTGAAAACACATTGCATCCATTCCTGAAATTTCTCTTAAAAATTGGGAAGCCAGGTCAAGAACTTCCAGACAGCCTTCAACCGTACCGGCATTTTGCAGAGGATGGATACCGGTAAAACCGGGGAATCCGGCAATTTCCTCGTTTATTTTGGGGTTATACTTCATTGTGCAGGAACCCAAAGGATAAAATCCATCGTTAACTCCAAAAGCCCTTTTCGCCATGGAGCTGTAATGCCGGGATATTTCGTTTTCATCCATGGAAGGAAGTTTGGCGCGAACTTTTCGCAATAATTGCTGGGGTAGTTCCGAGGCGTCTACATCACAACGGGGGAGAATGGAATTACCTCTTCCGGATTTGCCTTTTTCAAAAATCAGTTTCATTTTTTACCCCCAAGAATACCTGCCAGATTATCGATCTCTGCCCTGGTATTGGCTTCTGTTACGCACCATAATAATTTATTTCCCGGGAGAGGCTGGCCTCCCAGTATACCGTGTTCTTCAAGAAGGGAGAGGGTCTTGTTCGTATCCGGACAGTTGGTGACAAACTCGTGAAAGAAATCTCCCTTATAGACGAGGGAGTATCCGGGGATCCGGGAAATCTCTTTCGCGGCATATACGGCTTTCGCATGACATTGGCGCGCGGCTTCGGCAAAGCCTTCTTCTCCCATTACCGCAAGGTATACAGCCGCGGTAAGGGCGCAGTGGGCCTCGTTGGAACAGATATTGCTTGAAGCTTTTTCCCGGCGGATATGCTGTTCCCTTGCCTGAAGGGTAAGGACGAAAGCGCGTTCCCCCTTCGCGTCTGTGGTTTCGCCGATGATCCGGCCGGGAAGTTTCCGCATCAGGGCTTCTTTAGAAGCCATAAAACCAAGGTACGGGCCGCCGAACGCCAAAGGCATGCCAAGGCACTGGCCCTCGCCAACGGCAATATCAGCGCCCATTGCACCCGGACTTTCCAAAAGCCCCAGAGAGATGGGGTTTACCCCTGTAACAAGAAGGGCGCCTGAGGCATGGGATATTTCTGCAAAAGAGGGAACATCTTCAATGAGGCCGAAGAAGTTGGGATTCTGGATAAATAATCCAGCGGCATCTTTATCGGAATCAAGCAGTTTTTTAAGGGCGTCCCTGTCGGTTCTGCCATCTTCACCTGAGGGAACCATGGTTACATTAAGATCGTAACCCATGCAGTAGGTTCGGATGGTTTGGATCACCTGGGGATGGGCGCAGGCGGATACGTAAATATTCCGGCGGTTTCTGTCCCGGCACATATTCATCGCTTCCGCCGCGGCACTTGCGCCGTCATAAACCGAAGCATTGGAAACATCCATGCCTGTAAGTTCACAGATCATGCTTTGGTATTCAAAGATGGACTGGAGTATACCCTGGCTGATTTCCGCCTGATAGGGAGTATATGCCGTGATGAAGGTTTCGTTAGACGTAATCCGTTTTACTGCGGCAGGAATATAGTGCTTATAAGCTCCGGCGCCGCGGAATATAACCGGAAATATCCGGTTTTTCTCTGCCAGAGCGGAAAATTTCCGGTTCAATTCCAATTCTGAAAGTCCCGGCGGGATATTCAATTCTTTAACTTTAACCTCATCCGGAATACCGGAAAAAAGTTCGTCCATCCCGGTCAGCCCCAGATAGGCGAGCATCTCTTTCCGATCCGAATCTGTAAGAGCCAGATAAGAACCCATAATTATTCTCCTTTAAATAGCAAGCAGGAAAATTAATAATTGTTTTGTATGTACCTGCTACTTACCAAATACTATTTACTGCTTACCAATGCTTCATATTCTTCCGCTGTCATCAGTTCTTCCCCGATGGCGCCTTCTGCGTGGATTAACCATGCCTCATAAGGATCCTTGTTTATGGATTCCGGTGACGATATAACCTTTTCGTTTGCTTCCCTTACGGTTCCGTTTATGGGACTGAAGATTGAAGAAACCGCTTTAACAGACTCTACATCCGCAAATGATTTGCCAACCTCAAGGCCCTCTCCTGTCTGCGGGAGATTCACGAAAACAATGTCCCCAAGTTCCTTTTGGGCAAAATCGGTAATGCCGATTTCAAAAAGACCATTCCCTAAATCTTTTACCCATTCGTGGGAGTTTGAGTATTTTAGATTCGATGGAAAATTCATGTTCGCTCCTTTTGAACCCTGATTCACAGGGTAATTTTACTAAAATTCAACTCTTTAATTACACTCTTATTGCCGATGTTCATGTTCTGCCCTATACATAAGAGTATAACGTGACAGGATGGCTTAATCAACGGGGAATTTTTGCCAATCACCCAGTAATTTTAGGTTTAAGAGGAATTATTGGGAAAACAATCACTCAAGGACGCCGGAATCCATATTAAAGAGTACCCTGTTTTTTTATAATGCAGGATGTTAAAATAATCGACACTGCGGTACAAAAAAAGAGGAGCTTAGCCATGAAAAACGGGATCAGATTTACAGGGATTATTGTGCTAATCGTGTTAATTATAGCCGCCTGCGCAAGCGGCCCGAATTCGTATAAGGGACGGCTGGAAGCTTATGACGAGGCTGTGAGCCAGGGTAATGAATATGCTAAGTCAGGTAACTTCAGCCAGGCTGTTAATGCTTATAAAAGAGCCTATGAGAAAGCCGATGAAATGATATCAGCAGTTAAAATTTTAACTTTTATGACTTACAAACCTCAAAGGCTAAAAAATGAAGCTAATTCCTTAATGAAAAAAACTGAACAAGCGCTGCAAGAACAGCAAAGACAGGAACAGGCAGCACAGCAGGCCCGGGAGCAGGCAGAGCGGCAGGCCCAGCAACGGCGGGAAACGCAGGAACGGGATGAGCAGCGGCGACAGGAAAATCTGCAGAGGAATATTACAAACGGAAATGACAGCTTAAGGGAAGCAAGGAATTATTGGGAACAGGAAAAACAGGCTTCAAGCGGCTGGGACAATCTGAGGCGCAGTTCTAACGATCGTCTAACACGGGCGGAGAACAGCTTTAACGAGGCCCTGAACATAGACCGGGAAAACACGGAGGCCGTACAGGGCAGTCAGGCAGTAAGGGATATGCGGGCTGAAATAGAAAAAACCGACAGACAGGGTATAATCGCACTTTATTCCGGTGTCGCGGGTTCCGTGCTGGTAAACGGGAATGAAACGAGCCTTAGCGCGGCGGCTGGAGCCGACGTACAGGTCTTGATAGATAACGCAGGCGGCGACTATGAAATCGCGGTAAGGGACAATAGCGGCAGGGTGTTTCCGGCAGCAAGCAAGGTAAGCATTACCAATACCGGAACTCGCACCGTATATAATGCTACAATATTGAACCCCAACCCCGCTCCCAACCCTGAAACTGATTTTGACATTATCCAGAACACCCAGGGCGGCATTACCATTACAGGGTATAAGGGTTCGAGAAGGCAGGTTGTTATCCCCGGCACACTGTACGGTATTACGGTAACAGCAATTGGCGATAAGGCCTTTTCTGAATACGTTTCAGAATACTCCGAAATCAAGGATAAAAATATTGTCAGTGTAGAAATACCCAACACGATAACCAGTATCGGACAAAATGCTTTTCGAGGTAACAAAAAACTTGCCGAAATTGTAATACCCAATTCGGTAACGGTAATAAATAAAGGAGCCTTCTCTTCCTGCGGATTAACCAAAGTAAGTTTTGGCAGCGCCCTTGAAACTATTGGAGAAAGTGCCTTTTCCAGTAATCGGATTTCGGAAATAAACTTTGGCGGTGCCCTTCAAACGATTGGTCTAAGCGCCTTTTCCAGCAATCAGATTTCCGTACTGTCGCTTCCGGCCTCTCTAAAAACAATATATTACAATGCTTTTGAGAATAATAAAATAAAGTCGCTTACAATTCCCAATGGAGTTACCAGATTAACGACGGAATATNTATATGAAAGTGATTATTACGGTCCCTTTTCCGGTAATCCTCTTGAAAGCCTGGTTATTCCGGCCTCTTTAGCTACAAGTGAGGGGATTAGTAGAGGAGCATTTAGAGGTCTTCCCCTTACCCGCGTTACCCTTCCGGCAAATATGGACGGGGAAGTTATGAGTAGAAATTTTGAACAAGCGCTTTACAACTTCTGGATAAGCCAGAACAAGGCTGCCGGAACCTATGTCAAGCGCGGACCCATCTGGGCGAGGGAGTAAAATACCAGGTACTGCAAACTTCTCACGCGGAGGCCAGACGCATCGAACCTTTGGTTCGGGAAAAAAGTGTAGTTTGATGGCCTTTCGTCTTCCTCCGCGTCTTTGCGCCTCTGCGTGATGATATTCTTCATAAACTTAAAACTGCCGCCTTTGGATGTTGGGGAATTGGTCAGGGAAAAAATTGCCGTTTCAATGTAACCCTGTGGAGCAATACGCACAGGGTGACGCTTAGTTTGCAAACTATGGTATTTGTGTCTTTCTCTGCAAGCTTAAATTCCCAGCCAATGCCTCCTGTTAATTCATTCCAAGAGCTATGGATAAGGCCTGTCCAAATTCCATGTTTTTTTCTTCTGAAAGCATCCCTATATAATCAGTTAATCGGGTTTTCAAAATACTAATAAGCTCATCACAACGTACTGCGCTGGGATGTTTTAGCCCTTCTTCAATGCCGATCGGAACCTGGGTACTTAATCCTTCATAATTGGTATATACCGGTGCGCAGATTAAGGTAGAATAGGCACTGTCGATAAGTTCCTGCCTTGAGACAATGACATATACTCTCTGTTTTTTTGTATCTGTCTTTGACCCCAAAGAAACACGATAGAGTTCTCCCCTCTTCATACCATTGCCTGAAATTTCAGGTTTTCTTCCGCTTCCTTATTAAGTCGTTTTGCATTGGCATTGATTATTTCTATGTCCCGCCGTTTGCGTTCCTTTTTTTTTAGTTCATTCATGTAATGGACTAGGGCGTTTTCAATTATTGCGGAAAGATTACTGTCTTTATTGAAATAAGAAAGCTCTTTCAACAAGGAATTGGATAGGGAAATGGATTTCTTTGTCTTTGTTACCATAGGTACCTCCGGGCTCTTTGCCGATTGGAATTCATTGTACGTATCGCCGTTCGGCAGCGAGGCATCATGCTACCAAAATACTACTTTTTTCCTTCTTTGTCAAATTTTCCCCCCAACCTTCGCCGGTCAGCAATTTAATGTTTATGAGGAATTAGTCCGGAAATATCATTTCCTATTTCCCGCTCTTGTAAAACGGCAGCGCACAGGTCTCAACTTCAGTCATTTTTCCCCTCACATCAACTTCAAGGCCTGTTCCCGGAGATGAATATTCGGAACTGATCAAGGCCATGGCCAGGGATTGCTTCAACCAGGGGCAGAAGGTTCCGGAAGTGGTCATGCCGATCTGGACCCCCTTGGAAAAAACAGGGCAGTGTTCCCGTACTATGCCCCTGCCTATAACTTTTAGGCCGGTACGGATACGGCCGCCCGGGCGGGTTTCTTTTTCCGCCAGGAAAGCGGCCAGGGCCTTCTTTCCAATAAAATCCGTCTTGTCCATTTTAACCGCGAAGGAGAGGGCTGCTTCAAATGGATTAACGGTTTCGTTCATTTCATGACCATAGAGGGGCATGGCCGCCTCCAGTCTAAGGGTATCCCTGGCGCCCAGACCGCAGGGGATAAGGCCGGCTCCTTTTCCCGCTTCAAGCAGTTTTTCCCAAAGGGCCTGGGCATCGTTGCTTTTGCAGTAAAGTTCGAAGCCCGTTTCACCGGTGTATCCGGTACGGGAAACAATACAGTCAATACCGGCTGCGTTTCCTTTTTCGATGAAGGTATAATATTTTTGCGGTATGGTTTCCGAGACCGAAGCCAGGATGGAAGGGGATGCCGGTCCCTGGAGGGCAATTTGGGCATAGGAATCAGAAACGTCTTCAAACACCGTATCCAAGGGATTTTGGCCATCGGGGTATTGGTCAGGCGCAAGCCGGCGCCGTATCCACTCGGCGTCCTTTTCCCGGTTTGCGGCATTGACGACAAGGAAATACCTTTCCTCATCCATTTTATAAACCACAAGGTCGTCCAAAATTCCTCCTTCCTCGTTGCACATGAGGGTATAGCGGACTCTGCCCTGGATCATATTGGTAAAATCGTTTGTAAATAACCTTTGGATAGCAGCCAGCGCCCCTTTGCCCGAAATGACAAATTCGCCCATGTGGGAAACATCAAAGAGGCCGGCTTGTTCCCGGACGGCGCAGTGTTCTGTAATTACCCCGGTTCCATACTGTACAGGAAGGAGGTATCCGGCAAAAGGAACAATTTTGCCTCCATGCGTTTCGTGCCAATTAAAGAGAGGAGTCTTCTTTTCCATATTGCCTCCTGGGGGAACTCTTTATATCTAACATGCAATTAATACCGAGTCAAGATATGTGTAAAAAAACCGTTAATTTAAGTATATGAAGGTTTTATTGGTACATTTTAAAAATGAAAGGGGCAAAACTGCCTGGTTTGAGTCGTTTCTGGATAAAATTAATGTTCCTGTAGAGATCTTTATGGTAACAGAAAATTTGGACAGCAATAGCGGAAAAGAATTCGCCGCCTGCTTTACCTGCTCTGTTTCCGGAAACAAGAATGGAAAGATGCTGGACTCAGTTGAAAACAGTAATCCATCCCATGTGATTATTGTTTCGCCTCTTCCCGAAAGATGGCTTGTTTTTTTCGCAGGCTTTTCCTGGGGCTTTAATCTTCCGTTTTTGATCTATGGCAGTGATGCAATGGAAAGGATACCTGAGGAATTTATCTCTAACTTCACCTTGTTTGAAGCAAAAGAGCCTTTACAGGAATATTTGCAGAATGAATACGAAATCAGCAAAAAAGATGAGGAGATATTGGAAGTTCAAAAAGCCCGAAACAGTTTACTGCAGATGGGCATTCCCGTAAATGAAGAATCTTTTGTCCATTGTGTAGGCCATGGCAGAATAGATGAATTTCCCCATTTTCTTGCATCAGGTTTTTCACCGGATACCCGGGACAAAACAGGGGTCCCCCTGCTTAATATCGCTGCCAGGAAGGGTCAGCGGGAAATTATCCGGCTGCTTATTGAAGCTGGCGCCCAGTTGAACCTGCGGGCAGGTGACAGAAACACATCCGCTTTAATGGACGGCGTTTTGGAGAAACATAAAGAGCTTGTAAAAGACCTAATTGAAGCCGGTGCTGATCCGAATATTCAGAGCAAGGACGGACAAACTGCACTGATCGTTGCTGTTGGGATCGGTAATGACGAATTGGTTGAAGTTCTTCTGAAAGCCCGGGCCGATCCGGATATTTCTGACAGCCTGGGCATGAGCGCTAGAAAATATGCCTCAATGTTTCATAAAAAAACAATAACTGAACTGTTTGACACATACGCACCCATAAAATCGGAGCAATGATGGGTATCGAAGAACTGTGTGAAAAAATAAAAAAGTCGAAATACTGTATAGCCCTTACCGGCGCCGGTGTAAGTACACTTTCCGGAATAAGGGATTTCCGCGGAAAAAACGGTCTTTACAATGACATGGATGCGGAAAAGATCTTTGATATCGAATACTTCGAAAAAGATCCTGCTTTATACTATACGGCAGCAGGTTCTTTTATCTATGACATCGATAAAAAAGAACCTTCTGTTGTCCACCGGGTTCTTGCTGAAATGGAAAAGAGAGGTCTTTTAAAAGCCCTAATCACACAGAATATTGACCTTCTTCATGAGAAAGCAGGCTCTAACCACGTTATAGAAATTCACGGTTCCCCCAAAATTCATTACTGTCTCCGCTGTCCCGGCATACGCATGACTTTCAAAGAGGCAGCAGCCATAGTCCGTTCCGGTGATCTGCCCAGGTGTCATAAATGCGGGAGGGTCCTTAAGCCGGCCATTACCTTTTTCGGCGAAAGTCTCCCTGTGGAAGCCTTGAGGAAAGCGGTGGACGAATCCCAGAAAGCGGATCTGATGCTGGTTCTTGGTACCAGCCTTACCGTATTTCCGGCAGCTTCAATGCCCCAGTATACCTTAAGGCAGGGGGGAGAGATCGTTATTGTGAATAATATGAGCACGCCCATGGACAGTCAGGCATCCCTTCATTTCAAAGATCTGGGAGAAGTATTTGAAGGCCTGGAAAAAATTTTATAATTTGAGACTTTTTAAAACTTCAGTTTTGAAAAACAATCTTGGATTTAAAAAGATGATAAAATCAAGCGGGAGAAATTATGAAGACTTTAAAGATTGCCGGCATCGTGTTTTTTTTCATAGTTCTTGCTGAAACAGGACTAAAAGCCCAATCAAATGGAAATAATAACTTTAAAGGAATGAGTCTAAATGGTTCTACCGGACTCTATTCCATACCAACAGCAAGAATTGGCTGTGAAAAAACCAGAGACATAGGTTTTGATCTGGGTTATCACGCGATCATACAAAAAGGCAGAGCATCAAATATCCCAAAGGTAGCTTTAAGTCTTTTTAAATGGGTGGAATTAAGCGCAGCTTTTGACATTCAGCCTGACAGATTCCATACCCAGGACAGAGGGACGGATTTTATCGGCAGTGCAAAGATTCAATTTCCCCTAAAAAACACAGCCCTTGCTTTGGGCGGCAATTTTGAGGCTCTTAACATGTGGAATACGAGGGAATATCGATATTCTGCAGGTCAGATCTATGCAGCTGTCAGCTACGCCGGCCAGTTGTTCAATGTGCCTGCGGAAACCACCTTTGTTCTGGGCAAAACCTTCCGGGAAAATTCCCTAAACTGGGATCTTGACTTTGGAATAGGTTTTGATCTGATTATCTTTCCCAAGGTTTTTAAAAGGTATGTTCACTGGATCACGGATTTTTCCAATTTCTCCTACAGTGTTGAAGCTTTTGGCGCCGATGCCTGGGGCCGTGGTGTCATTAATACCGGTATCCGCGTGGATCTTTCCCAAATATCGGTTCTTAATAAATTTAAATTAGCAATTGATGTGCTGGTTACCGATATTTTTGACAAAAACCGGGCCTTTTCGGTTGGTCTTGTATTTGGGATTCCGGTATTGTAAAACTATTGCTTACCTGTTTCCAATAAAAAAGCCCTAATACTGCTCTCAATATGAAATAATCTTAAGGGCTTAATCTGATTTTTCCTCTGCGTCCGGCCCGGTTCGAACGGGCTACCTACGGATTCGAAGTCCGTTACTCTATCCAAATGAGCTACGAACGCATGGACAACGGGGCTTGCAGGTGGATGACGGGGTTTGAACCCGCGACGACCAGATCCACAATCTGGGACTCTACCCCTGAGCTACATCCACCAAAAAAACATATTTCCGAAAATTCGGGGTTGCTTAATATACTCCCGAAGTTCGGACTAGTCCAATATTACTTAAACGACCCTTTTTGTCAATCTATTATCGATAATGCTGCTTTTATGTGGCTTTTTTTTAATATTTTATGCTTTTATAAAAGATATGTATATTTTAATAATACCAATGGGCATTGCTGCAATTCCAACTATAATTGCCAGAAAGATCCTTACAAGCTGAGCTGCAGAGTGATAAAAATTGTTGGAGCTTAAGCCGGTATTTATATAAACTTTTGGATGAAACCAGGTTTTTGTAATATGCCAGCCCCATATTGTTCCCCCAAAAATCCATCCTCCGCATAAACAAAGCAGTAATCTTAAGGCAAATGGTTGCGTAATCCTTTCTTCATTTATGCAGGATAATATTAACATGGCAAAAAATCCAATAATAAAGAGGACAAAAGAAGGGGCATACTGTCTATGCTCCATTTTTCTTTTTATGCTGTTTCGTTTTAGGTTACATTCCCTGCAAATCGACATTTCGTACCTGGAGGTACAGATTTTGCATAAAACCTTGCCACAATCTTCACAGAATGTGGTGGATTCTTCATTTGGATGATAAAAGCAGTTCATATTATCCTCCAATTAAGAAAAATATTGTATATTTATACCATAAAAACTCCAATATGTCAAGAATATTAAATATTATTTAATAAAAATTACACTTGGAATTTTGCGGATCAAGTTTAGCTTTTTAGGCAAGATTGTTAATTAATTTTCTTCTAAATTCACCTTTTTAAAAGACCGATAAATAAAAAGGAGACTTCTCATTTTAAGGAGAGTGTATGAATATGGGCTGGGACTTTAATAAATGTGTATTAATTCTAACCGGAGAACTTGATCTCCTGAAAAAAATATTCGCTGCCCAGGAAAGAGTTAGGCAGGCGGTACTAAACCGGGAATGGACGGATTTTGACGAAAAAATTGCCGAAGTCAGCCGTTTTGGAGAGGAATTTTCCAGAATGGAAGAGGAGCGGACTTTGATCTTTTCCAAACTGGAAGGCGATTCCGGCATAAGGGAAGAAAAGTCTTTTAGTGCCCTGATTTCAAAACTCTCCA
>JGI24702J35022_10002783_pt1 | contig 10613 bp, 8 predicted proteins | sample TergutTh196P4_FD_35022 | JGI IMG/M metagenome (IMG submission 35022)
TTCAACAAGAGGGCGTTTAAAGTTTATATCAACGGTATCAGAGCAGCAAACGTGCCTAATATGAGAGCGCCTAAAAAATTTCAAATATCAAATTACAGCAGTCCACGAGCGGACACTCACAATGAATTAATTAGCAACATTCGCGTAGCCAAAGGCGCCGTCCCCCTCTACGACCGTATGCTGACCGACGGCAAATTCATCACTTACGGCATCACGTTTGATGTAGGCAAAAGCACAATCAAACCCGAAAGCATGGGCGAAATCAACCGCATCGTCACGCTGATGACCGAAAACCCCGAACTGAAATTCTCGGTCGAAGGACATACCGACAGTACAGGCGCTGCCGCCACCAACCAGACATTGAGCGAAGCCCGCAGCCAGGCTGTCGTTGACAAACTGGTAGAAAACGGCATCGCCCGCGACCGCCTCACCGCCGCCGGCAAAGGGCAAACCGCCCCCATCGCCGACAATGGCACTGATGAGGGCAGAGCGAAGAATCGCCGCGTAGAGTTCGTGAAAATATAACTGAAAATTGCGAATTACGGATGACGGTGACGCAACTTTCCATTCGTAATTCCTAATTAAATTAATCGTTCTTTGACATACTGGTTTACACGAACAGCAGTTATCAGTATTCAGTGTTCAGCAAAAAAACTGTCCACTGATAACTGAAAACTGAAAACATTTCGTATTTTTGCAGTGTAAATGCAAAGAGCAGAGCTATGGACACTAATGATGTAATCAATAAATTGCAACAGATTAAACCACAGTTGCAGCAGGAATATTCCGTAAAGACAGTAGGTTTGTTCGGTTCGTTTGCCGACGGTACCTTTACGGATACCAGCGATGTGGATATTTTGGTGGAATTTGAGCATCCTGTTGGTTGGCATTTTTTTAAACTGGAAAAATATCTCGAAAAAACGTTTCATCGAAAAATTGACCTGGTTACTGCCAATGCACTGAAAGATCAATTCAAGCCTTTGATATTAAGTAGCATACAATACATTAAGGCGTGCGAAATAAAAAACATATAATGGTTTGGGACTGGCAAAAAATCGTGATACTGTAAAAAAACTCTGTGTAACTCTGTGAACCCTCTGTGTCGCTCCGTGAAAAATTACACAGAGGGTTTACAGAGAAAACACAGAGTTGCACAGAGAAAAAATAGTATAAATGATTTATTTCGCGCACCTAAAGAAATGTGAATCTTTTGGAGAAAAACGAAACCAGCGAACAGCGTGTAAACCAGTCTCAAAGGCTTACACGCTTTTTTTATGTATAATTTTTTAACAACCAATAATATGTATAATCAAAATGAGAAATGTAAAATGTAGTTTAACAATTGCAGCATCAAGGCTGATGGTACTTGTCAGTTTCGTTATCATGACGCTAGGTATTAGCTCCTGCAGCAAGATCGACGACTGGTTTAAAACCGACAAAATCGAAATTCCCGGTCTGGGCAATGCCGAAGGAACATTGACGGGAACCCCATTCACGTTGCCCGACGGTATTGAACTGACAGGAGAAATTACCGGCGCTGCCAGTCACAGCAACTACTGGATATTATACGCTTCGGGCATCACCGGACGTACGATTGTCAGCAAGGAAGGCAAAGAAGACAGTAAACCCTTACCCGTCAGGACACGTGCCGACGAGGATGAATCAGTCAACTATTTTGGAAGCGGTTACGGTTTTGTCGACCTGCTGATACCCTTGCGCAACATCCGTGCAACTCCTGTGACAGTGACATTTCCTGCTGCAACCATCCTGGTTTCAAAAGCCGGCGACTGCCAGAATGCCGTACTGATCAAAAAGGTGACTGTTACAATTCCCGCCCTCAGCGACTATCTCCTCTGTATTTCATTCTATTGCGGCAATCTCAGCAAGGGATCAGCCCATTACAATGATGTTTACATACTGGGAGTCGTGAGCGATGCCAAACCGCTGCTTGATCTGTGCGACAGAGTTAAAAACAAAAAGATTAACATCGAAGAGTTTTCGCACACGAACAGCGATGATTACTCGATCTATAACAGTCAGGTCGACAGGCTGCAGGACATCGTATGGAATGTAACCGACTTCAGCGGCATTACCGACGACGATATCAAATATATCAATGCATTACCCAACAGCAACTGATTGAATGGAGCAATCAGTTATCAGAACAGGAAAATTTATTTTTTAATACAGCAATTATATGAAAAAGACAGTTTTATTACTTATCTCGGTCGTATTGACCATGGCGGGCACAACAGCCCAGAACATGTTTTTCCCGACGAAAGAGGGAATGACATTAGAGTATGCCAATCTGAATAACAAGGGAAAGGCAGATAATTATACCCGTATGACTATTCAAACAGTGGAAGGATCAGGCGATAACCTGACCGTCAACTATGTAATGACATTTCTCGACAAGAACCGCAAGCCGGCCAGTACACTCGAAGTCCCCTACTCCGTCACCATTGTGAACGGCGTCGTGGAACTGGACATGAAGAACTTTGCCACCCCGGGTACCGAAAGTATGATTACAGTGGAAGGCGGCAGACTCCGGATACCTTCGACCCTTTCGCCCGGTCTTAAACTCGATGATGTGAATTTTACCCTGACAGTAAATATGGGTTTCAAAATCAGGACAGACGTTGCGCTGACTGAGCAGGAATGTCTGGCAGTTGAAGACATAACCGTGCCGGCCGGTACGTTCAACTGCTATAAACTGACACAGACAAGCACCGCTACCGTCATGCGCAAAACGGTGATTAACAAAATTATCACATGGTATACCCCCCAGATCGGAGAAGTCAAAGTGGAAACCTACGATGCAAAGAACAAACTTCAAACGACGAAGGTGCTTCAAGCGGTGGAAAATTAGTGGAGAATGGAGAGTTGAGAATCAGTTATTCAGTTATTCATACTCAGTGGAGATTTGTACAGGAAAAATGAACAGTATCGATAAAAATCCGTTCACCGGGAACAAAAGTGAAAGGGTTGAGAACACCAAAAAAACTATCAGCTCTCCACTCTCAACTCTCCATTTCGACGACGACCGTGTCGTTTTCATTCCCTCGGAAGAAAGAAGGGCTATCGAAAACATCTGCTTCAAAATGATTCAGGCCAGACAGGAGTTTTCCAGGATGGCAGAAGAAATCTGCCAAAACCAGACATCACAAACATGCAACTGTTCCGGCTAAAAAAATCTACTTTTTTTAAAAAAAACGGAAGACAAAGAAGCTACTATTGTTTTTTTACTTATCTTTGGATGAAAATCTGAAGGTAGGGTTGAAACAAATGAAACAGTTATCGGGTAAAATATTATTTTTATTTCTATTAATTGGCTTTTCTTTAGGAGGATACGGTCAGAGTTTAGACCAGGCTAAGAAGTGGTATAATGAAGGATTGTACGAAGAAGCCAAACCGGCATTTGAAAGATTAGTCATTCAATCGCCGAATAATTCGCAGTATAGTTTGTGGTATGGCGTCTGTTGTTTTGAAACGGGCGATTGGGAAAAGGCCCAAAAATACCTTTTGATTGCCAAAAATCGAAAAGTATTAGATTCATACCGTTATTTAGCTGCTATTTATACTTCTTCGTATCGTTTTGCCGAAGCAGCGAAGATATGGGAAGAATATATCGCGGAAATGACGAAGAAAAAAGAAAATACCCAAGCCTACGAACAACAATTAGAAAGAGTTGAAAAATTAGTCCGGATGAAGGCCAGGACAGAGGATGTACAGATCATTGACAGTATCGTTGTCAATAAAGATCAAATCCTTTCAGCCTATTTACTCAGCGAGGATTGTGGTACATTGCTGATGTATAATGATTTCTTTCAGTCGGCGGGACAATCCGAATCAACCGTATATCTAAATCCTAAAGGCGATCAGGCTTATTATGCCTATCAGTCTTATGAAGAACAGTATACACTCTTTACCCAGTCAAAATTACTGGATATATGGACCGACGAAAAAGCACTGTTTTCCACAGATTTGGCAGATAATAACTATCCTTTTGTTCTTGGCGATGGCTTAACGCTCTATTTTGCCTCGAAAGGAAATGGTTCAATCGGAGGATACGATTTGTTTGTAACACGCTACAACACCAACACAAATTCGTATCTGATGCCCGAACAATTAGGTATGCCCTTCAATTCCATTGCGAATGATTATATGATGGTGATCGACGAAGCAAAAGGATTGGGATGGTTTGTTTCAGACCGTAATCAACCCGAAGGAAAAGCATGTGTGTATTTATATATCCCCAATGAGTTTCGCAAATATCTGCCGGAAAGTGAAAATGACGAATGGCTGATTGCACGCGCAAATCTACAGTCGATTCGGGACACCTGGCAGACAGGAAACGATTATACCGAACAAATTCGTTTGGCCAAGACAGACCTGTCATTAACAGAGAAGAAAATTATACGGGATTTTGAATTTATTGTGAACGACCGAACGATTTATTATACGCTGAATGAGTTTCGAAGTACAGAAGCAAAAGCATTTTATGAAAGAGTCATCGGATTAAGGCAACAAGCCAATACCCTTGAAGTCAATCTGTATGACAAACGTCAATCTTATGCACAAGGAAACACAACCGTTCGGGATCAACTCAAACCTTCTATTTTACAAAGCGAAATAGAACTGAGAACACTGCTCACCCAAATCAATGAATGGGAAAAGAGAGCACGTAATACGGAAAATGTATCTCTCATGAATTGAAAACTGAAAATTATAAAATAAACGTAGACTAAAGACACATAAAAGTATGGCATTAGATATAATCATCATCGTTATCTGCATGGCAGTTGCAATTATTTTGTTCCTGCTTGAAATTTTCCTTTTACCGGGTGTAACCATAGCCGGTGTCGGAGGCGCCCTTTGTGCTATTGGAGGAATCGTATATGCCTATTCGGTTGGGACTGTAACCGGTCATATTACGCTGGTCGGTTCATTAGTCCTCTTTTTTGGATTTTTTTTCCGGTTGCTTCGCGCCAACTCATTCCAACGGGTTGCACTCAAGACCAATGTGGATTCCACACTTACTTCAACCCGTGATCTTGGGTTGCAGCCAGGTGATAAAGGAATTACGCTTTCGCGGTTGGCGCCAATCGGCAAAGCCAGGTTTGATAACACCACTGTCGAAGCAAAGGCACAGGAAGATTTTATTGACGAACGGACACCGGTGATTATCGTTCGGGTCGAAGGTTATAATGTGATTGTCGAACCCATTCCTGATTCGTAATTCATAATTTTAAATTCGTAATTCATATAAACATGGAAGCAACTTTTGAAACAAACTTGGTTTTTTATTTATTGGTAGCAGCTGCTGTCATCTTATTTTTTATCTTCTGGTATTATGTTCCCTTTTTGTTGTGGATTTCAGCAAAGGTGTCAGGGGTTCATATCTCTCTGCTTCAGCTTTTCCTGATGCGGATACGAAAAGTACCCCCAAGTGTAATCGCGCAGGCCATGATCGAAGCGCATAAGGCCGGATTAAAGACTTTAACCCGCGACGAACTCGAAGCGCATTATCTGGCAGGTGGACACGTTGAACGCGTGGTTCATGCACTTGTTTCCGCCTCGAAAGCTAATATTGATCTGACTTTCCAGATGGCTACAGCAATCGATCTGGCGGGACGCGACGTGTTTCAGGCCGTGCAGATGTCGGTCAATCCGAAAGTGATTGACACGCCACCCGTGACCGCAGTGGCTAAAGACGGTATCCAGTTGATTGCCAAAGCGCGTGTGACCGTACGTGCCAACATCAAACAGTTAGTAGGAGGCGCTGGCGAAGAAACCATACTCGCGCGTGTAGGAGAAGGGATAGTTTCATCGATCGGTTCGTCGGAGAGTCACAAAACAGTGCTGGAAAATCCTGACTCCATCTCGAAATTAGTGCTTCGTAAAGGTTTGGATGCCGGAACAGCGTTCGAAATTCTGTCCATCGACATTGCCGATATCGATATTGGCAAAAATATAGGCGCCGTCTTGCAGATGGATCAGGCACAAGCCGATAAGAATATTGCGCAGGCTAAAGCCGAAGAACGCCGCGCCATGGCCGTAGCCACCGAACAGGAGATGAAAGCAAAAGCGCAGGAAGCACGTGCCAAAGTGATCGAAGCCGAAGCCGAAGTGCCTAAAGCAATGGCAGAAGCATTTCGTTCAGGGAATTTAGGGATCATGGATTATTATAAGATGAGAAATATCGAAGCTGATACATCCATGCGCGATGCCATCGCTAAACCGCAAACTTCACCTAATAAACCCATCAAAGAATAAACAGTGAACACATCTGTTAGACAAATTCCCGAATCCGAACTGATTATCAATGCAGATGGAAGTGTTTTCCATCTGCATCTGAAACCGGATCAGTTAGCCGATCGCATCATATTGGTCGGCGACCCGGAACGTGTCACATTCATTGGAGAATACCTGGATCAGAAAGAATGTGATCTTTCTAACCGGGAGTTTCATTCCATCACAGGTAGTTATCAAGGCAAACGTATTTCTGTGATTTCGCACGGTATTGGATGTGATAATATAGACATTGTTATCAATGAATTGGATGCTTTAGCCAATATTGATTTTCAAACACGCACCGTCAAGCCGGACTTCCAGCAACTGACAATGGTACGTATCGGGACATCAGGCGGTTTACAGCCTTTCGTGCCGGTTGGTACGTGTGTAGCTGCAGAAAAATCCATCGGATTGGATGGCGTACTTTATTTTTATGCAGGAAATGAAAAAGTACGGGACCTGGCGTTTGAAGGTGAATTGCTGCAACAACTCGAATGGAAAATGAACGGATTACTACCATACGTCGTTTCAGCCGATGTTTCGTTGATAGCCCAAATAACTTGTGACGATATCCTGTGTGGAACAACTATAGCAGCAAATGGCTTTTATGGTCCGCAAGGACGCGAACTTCGGCTATCACTTTCCGACCCATCGTTAAATCAAAAAATTGAAGCCTTTTCATATCAAGGACAAAAGATCACAAACTACGAAATGGAAAGCTCTGCCTTAGCCGGATTAGCTGCCTTGATGGGACATAAAGTTATGACCGTGTGTTACATCATTGCCGGAAGAATAGCCAAAAACATGAATACGGAATATCAGAACAGCATGTCCGGCTTAGTCGAAAAAGTACTGGAAAGAATTTAATTTGATAAAACAAAAATAAGATTCCCGAATAAAAACACGATGGCAAAACTATCCATTTTAATTACATACACTACAATTATTTTATGTTGTTGCGCCTGCTCTCAAAAACAGCATGTCCGTCGGATAACGGATTTTACGGAGAGTTGGAAGTTTTATTTGGGCGATGATATACAGGCATCCTCAGCGATTTTTGATGATGCAACCTGGCGTTTACTCGACTTACCACATGATTGGAGCATTGAAGGTACATTTTCCAGCGAGCATCCGGCAAGACCGGGAGGCGGAGCATTACCCGGCGGCACAGGCTGGTATCGAAAATCATTCGTTGTCCCTCCATCGGACATGGGAAAATGTTTCTATATCGATTTTGACGGTATTTACCGGAACAGTTCGGTCTGGATCAATGGCGAATTACTTGGGAACCGCCCCAATGGCTATATATCTTTTCGGTATGACCTCACACCGCATATCCGCTTTGGCGAACAAAATACCATCGCAGTCAGGGTAGATAATTCGGAACAACCTAATTCACGTTGGTATTCAGGCTCAGGCATCTATCGCAACGTATGGCTTACCATCGCCAATCCTGTACATGTCGCCCATTGGGGAACGTATATTACAACTCCTTCGGTCAGCGAACAATCGGCAACCATGGTAATTCGTACAACTGTTGCCAATGCCAATCCATTGGATCAGCAAGTGGAGATTGCTCAGATTTTGTTGGATGCAAAAGGACTCGAAATCAATCGAACCATGCAAAATGTTTTGGTAAAAGCCGGACAGGAAACCGAAATGGAACAGAACATGACCATTCAGCAACCGCATTTATGGGAATTGGATGATCCCTATCTTTATACAGTTGTTACAGAACTGTCTATTGATGAACAACTGGCAGACCGATATACAACCACCAGCGGAATCCGTTCGTTTGATTTTTCTGCTGAAAAAGGATTTATTCTCAATGGAAAAGTTGTGAAGATCAACGGAGTTTGTAACCATCATGATTTAGGCTGTCTGGGTGCGGCTGCTTACACCCGCGCAGTCGAACGGCAATTGGAAATCCTAAAGGCAATGGGGTGTAATGGCATTCGCTGTTCACATAACCCGCCGACCCCTGAATTGCTTGATTTGTGCGACAGGATGGGATTCATCGTAATGGATGAAGCATTCGACATGTGGCGTAAACGCAAATCGCGTTATGACTATGCAGACTATTTTCCGGAATGGCACGAACGTGATTTATCCGATTTAGTGAAACGCGACCGCAACCATCCTTCAATTTTTATGTGGAGCATTGGTAACGAAGTGCTGGAGCAATGGACAAACGCCAATGCCGATACATTGACCCTCGAAGAGGCAAACTTGTTGCTTAACAACACACGGGATATGTTGTCAATGTCTGCAGACATGGGGGTAAACGAAATGATCACCATCAAATTAGCTGATATAGTCAAACAACTTGATCCTACCCGTCCGGTCATTGCCGGATGCAATGAGACACGACCAACCAATCACCTGTTTCGTTCAGGAGCTTTGGATATCATCGGTTTCAATTATCATCACGAAGATTTTTTCACCGTCCCGCAGGATTATCCGGGCAAACCGTTTCTGGTAACCGAAAGTGTATCAGGACTTATGTCGAGAGGGTATTACCAGATGCCTTCAGACAGTATGTATATTTGGCCCGTACGTTGGGACAGATCTTTCACCTATCCCGTCAATCATTGTTCTTCNTATGATAATTGTCATGTCCCGTGGGGAACAACGCATGAAAACAACTGGATCGTCACCAAAAAACTCGATTATGTAGCAGGGACTTTTGTGTGGACAGGCTTTGATTATCTGGGAGAGCCTACCCCATTCGGATGGCCGGCACGCAGTTCTTATTTTGGGATTATTGATCTGGCAGGTTTTCCCAAAGACGTTTATTATATGTATCAAAGCGAATGGACCAACCAGAAAGTCTTGCACATATTTCCACATTGGAACTGGCAGTCAGGGCAAGAGGTCGATATATGGGCATATTACAACCATGCCGATGAAGTAGAATTGTTCTTGAACGGAAAATCATTAGGAAGTAAGAGCCGAACGGATGATGAGTTGCGTGTATGGTGGCGTGTGCCATTCGAACCCGGCGTACTGAAAGCTATATCACGCAAAGACGGTAAGGAAGTGTTGACACAAGAGATACATACAGCCGGAAAACCTGAAAGGATCCGATTGACAGCCGATAGGGTATCTATCGCTTCCGGCGGTAAGGATTTGTCGTTTATCACCGTTGAAATGCTTGATGCCAATGGAAATGTTGTGCCAACGGCTGATCAACTGATTCGGTTCACCCTTGAAGGAGGTGGTATGATAGCTGGAACAGACAATGGCGATCCGACCGATCACGTATCGTTGAATCAACCCGAGCGTAAACTATTCAATGGAAAATGTTTAGTAGTTGTAAAATCGGGGAAAAAGACAGGCAAACTGACCTTGTCGGCTTCCAGCGAAGGATTACAAACAACAGAATTGACTATTAAATGCAATTAATTATTTAATAAATATAAACAAAATGAAACAGTCAAGAAGAAAATTTTTAGCTACCGCTGTAACGGGAGCTATTGTATCAGCCGCAGCACCTTTGGCTTTTGCCGAAGAAAAAGCGATCAGTCAACCGGTAGTAGTTCCGAAAAGTGTATTCGGCGCAAACGACCGTATCCGAATTGCCGTGTTAGGCGTCAACGGGAGGGGAAAAGATCATATAGACACGTTGATGAAAATTCCGAATGTCGTGATAGCCACCTTGTGCGATCCCGACATGAATGTCCTGCAAGAAAGGGCTAAATGGGTAGAAGACACCCACAAACAGAAAGTCGCCATCGAACAGGATTTCCGCAAGGTGTACGACGACAAGAATATTGATGCGGTAACCGTTGCTGCACCCAACCATTGGCATACGCTGCTGGCTATCTACGCCTGTCAGGCTGGGAAGGATGTGTACTTGGAAAAGCCTGCTACACACAATGTGGCTGAAGGGAGAAAACTTATCGAAGCAGCTTACAAGTACAACCGTATTGTGCAGCATGGTGTACAACTTCGCAGTTCGATCGCTATCCGCGAAGCCGTCCAGCATCTGCGCGACGGACTGATTGGACGTGTATATATGTCTCGCGGATTAGTATTCCGCTGGCGTCCTGATATTGGCGATAAAGGCGTTACGAAAGTACCGGAAGGATTAAATTACGATCTGTGGTGCGGACCGGCGCCGATGGCTCCTTTCACCGAAAATTTAGTACACTACAATTGGCACTGGCATTGGAACTATGGTAACGGAGATGTGGCCAATCAGGGCGTCCACGAAACCGACCTCTGCATGTGGGGATTAGATGTGGGGCTGCCCGAACGTATCACATCCATGGGGGGTAAATTCCTGTGGGACGACTGCAAAGAAGTGCCCGAAATAC